>Ga0070689_100002160_pt1 | contig 12750 bp, 8 predicted proteins | sample KBSS23HmetaG_FD_64669 | JGI IMG/M metagenome (GOLD analysis project Ga0070689, IMG submission 64669) | Switchgrass rhizosphere microbial communities from Kellogg Biological Station, Michigan, USA - KBS S2-3H metaG | ecosystem: Host-associated > Plants > Roots > Rhizosphere ...
AGTGGCAAATCTGGCACGAACTTCCCCTCATCGCCATGAGCTACAATCCTTAGTGCGCCTGTGGCAATCTCTTGGCCGTCCATCGTCTGTATTTTGGCGCGAGACACGCGTGTTCTACAATCGCATTGTGGATTCATATGATGTTGCTGTGATGTCTAACAGTATTATTAAGCTGAATAGCGTGCAAGCTGTCGTGCACGCCTGCTTTTTGGAACGTCTCGTGTTATCATACGCTTATGAAAGCAGATTTGCGAATTTCTGTGAAGGATTATACTCGCAACAAGAACCTCAAGGTGTTGCTCCTGCGCGTTCCCTTCACCTCACGCCGATTCTTCGTTCGCATGAACGGCCAGCCTTGGCCTAAAGACGGTAGCCCGGTTTCCTTGACAAGGGTCTTCACGGCGCTGCGCAAGGCGTTGGTCAAAGCGGCTTAAACCGACTTTGGCTGGCCCACAGGCTTCCACCGGCAGCCCGCGTTGGCATCGGGCGCGATCCAGAGCGCGGCGTCTATTCAATGCGATGGGACCCAAATCGAACTCGCAACGTAATCTCCCCCCTACGCCGGACACCGCCCCCACGGTCGGCGCGAAAACCGGGAGTCCTCATTTCCGAAAACGCCGTCCATGAGCGGTGGAGTCGCGGCTCCGCTCCTACTCGGCGTGCTTGGCGTCGCGTGTCCTGCCGTCGCGTTTCGATCCAATCAACTCGGACGCTGCCGGACGCAACACGACCGTACAGCGGCGAGCCGAAGCCAAGCGCGCGGGCGCGCGGGTGACTTCGGCGGGATTCGGCGTTCCGCCCCGCTGGCCGGATCTGGCAGGGCAACCTTGGCGTCGCGCTTCGGAGTGGAGGCGAAGGGACACCAACCGCGCGGGCAAGCCGGGATGAAACGGGGCAGATTCAAAACGCGCCTGTTACTACTTTTGATACTACTAGCGCCTGTGCCAGCAGTCGGGCAACTCGTAACCTGTTGATGGAATGGCGCGTCGGGCAGGACTCGAACCTGCAACCTTCTGATCCGAAGTCAGAAGCTCTATCCAATTGAGCTACCGACGCCCAATCCACCGGTCAGTTCCCGGTATAAATAGCCAAGCCCAACTCTCGAGAGCGAGCCCAAAATCCAGGTCCCAGATTTCAGCGTCAGTTCAAGAACCGTGGCAAGCGCGTTCGTTTGGAGCTTGCTGGCGCTTTTGCTCACGGCACGGTCGAATTCGAGGCGACTTGGCTTGCGCTGGTGGCCAAAAGCGGCGACAAGTCTCCTCAGTCCAAACGCTGTCGCGCCGGCAAAACTGCCCGCCGTATGGCTATGCCTCGAGTTCGCCAGCGCTATACACGTACGGACCGGGACGGTCCCGCGGTCCGGCGGTGGCGGTTTCAAGTTGCGCCCGGACCGCGTTCGCTTCCCCGGGCAGGTTGATAAACAGGGCGGACTCTGCCATTCTCCTTTGATCGGCTATGCCTATCTACGAATATGAACTGTGCGACGGGGAGTGCGCCGCGTGTGGTGGCCAATTCACGTTGCGCCGCCCGTTGAGCGCGGCGCCGTTGACCCACTGCCCGGCCTGCCGGAAACCAGTGCGCAAAATCATCTCCACGTTTAACTCGCCGATGAAGCTCAAGCCGGTTTCCATTTCCGACGCGAAGAAGGCGGGTTTTACGGTTCTCAAGAAGCTCGGCAAAGGCGAATACGAACGGCAGTAAGCGCGGAACCCGAGTCCAAGGCGGAAAGATGGGTCGCGCTCAATTCTAGCGATTCCGTGCGACCCGCCGACGGCAAGGAACAGGATATCCGTAACGTTTCTCTCGTTTGGCGGTCAAAGCTAATGAAAGCGGGGCAAGAGCAGCAACTTTTCACTCGCCAAATGGTTGTTGCTGTTGCACGTTAGCACTTAGCCATGAGCGAAATCCAAATTATTCAAGCCACCCTCGAACGAACAGCCGGCCGCCGTCGCTGGCAGCGTGGTTGGCGCGGATTCTGGCACGGACTTTTTGCCGCGGCTGCGTTCTGGCTGTTTGTCCTCGCGCTGTACAAGCTGAGGCCTCTACCTGAACAAACGCTCTCGGTCGCAGGGGTGATTTGCGCCACGTTTTTGCCCATCGGATTCCTGATCGGCTTCTGGAGGCGGCCGTCATTGGCCGAAACGGCGCGCTGGGTGGATAACCGTCAACATTTTCAGGAACGCCTCAGCACGGCGCTGGAAGTCGTGAGCTCCACCGTGGCTGAAAACTGGCGCCAGCTTGTTCTCTCCGACGCCGCCAGTCGGGTGAGGGAGTTCGATCCGCGCAAGTCGTTGCCGTATCATTTGCCCAGGATCGCCCGTTGGTCCCTGCTCGTGCTGGTGCTGGCCGCGACGCTGGGTTTTGTGCCGGAATACCGTACCAAGGCGGATCTGCAAAAAAAGAAGGAAGCTCAAATCATTAAGGAAACCGGCAGGCAACTAGCCGATCTCACACGCCGGACACTGGAACGCCGCCCTCCCGCGATGGAGCCCACGGAAAAGGCGCTTAATTCGGTGAAAGAACTCGGCGACCAACTCAGTCAGGCAAGACTTACCCGCGCGGAAGCCTTGCGCGACCTGGCTAGCGCCACGGAGCGACTCAAGGATCAAGCCAAGGATTTGGCGAAGGATCCGGCCCTGCGCAAACTGGAGCAGGCCGCACGCTCGCCCACCGGCCGCAGCTCGACCAGCAACGCCGATTTGCAGAAGCAGATTGATTCAATGCAAAAGCAGCTTGGCAATCCGAACTCGACGCCAGACGCGCTGGACAAGCTGCAAAAGGAATTGCAGCAGCTCCAAAAGGCTGCGGCGGGTTTGCCCGGCAACGATTCCGTCGGCCAACAGCAGAAAGAGCAGATGTCGCAGGCGCTTTCCGACCTGGCGAAACGGGCGCAGGAACTCGGGCTGTCTCTGCCGAGCCTCGACGAGGCCATCAAAGCGCTGGAGAACAGCCAGATCGACCAGTTCCTCAAGGATCTGAAAATGACGGAGATCGACTTGGAGAAAATGCAGGCGATGGCCAAGGCGCTCCAGGAACTCCAACAGCAACAAGCGCAATTGGGAAAGGATCTCGCGGAACAACTGGACAAAGGCCAGGCCGAGGCGGCGATGCAGACGCTCCAAAAAATGATCGACCAACTCAAGGAAGGCCAGCTCACCGAGGAGCAGTTGAAGAAGATGCTCGAAGAAGTGGACAAAGCCGTCAAACCAGGCAGTCAGTATGGCAAGGTTGGTGATTTCCTCAAAGGCGCTGTTGGCAAAATGCAAGGCGGCGACAAGCCCGGCGCGGCGCAGTCCCTGGCGGAGGCATCGGACGAACTCAAACGGTTGCTCGATCAATTGGGTGACGCGCAATCATTGATGGCGAGTCTTGACGCGCTGCAAAAGGCGCAAATGTGCGTCGGGAATTGCATGGGCTGGGGCCAGTGCCTGGCGAAGATTCCGCGGGTCGGCAAAGGCGGCCGGCCCGGACGTGGCGTCGGCACCTGGTCGGATGACAATGGCTGGCTCACTTACGCCGAAATGACCGATCGCTGGGACAACTCCGGCCTGCAACGGCCTGACATGGCGCCACGCGGAGAAAGCGATCGGGGCGAAGGCGAATTATCGGACGCACTGGTGCCCACCAAAGTGAAAGGCAAAATCAGTCCTGGCGGTTCGATGCCGAGCATCACCCTCAAAGGGGTCAGCATCAAAGGCCAGAGCACGGTCGCCTACACCGAGGCCGTGACCAAAGCGCAAAGCGAAGCCCAAAGCGCGCTCAGCCAGGAACAGGTTCCGCGCGCCTATCAGGGAGCGGTCAAGGATTACTTCGACGATTTGAAGGAATAACCGCGCCGCGGAACGCCAGAATTGATATTTATGCCCGATCGCACGCCTAAAGTCCTGATGGCAGTTGGAGTCGTGACCGGTTTCTTCGCATTGAGCCTGGCCTTTCTAGGTGGTTCGCATTTTCAATGGACGAGCAACAACGATTCAAACAAGGTCGATGTCCGGATCGGAACGGAAGGCAGCTTTCCCGTATTTGCATTAACCACCATTTCCATTGCGGCACTGATCTTAGGCGCAGCCTTCCTTTCCCTCCAATCGAAGGCGACGGATGGGAGATCGAATCAAGCGGATGGCTCTATTCCCCCGCAAGCGAAGTCGCCGATTTCATTTGTTGAGTTCATTCAAAATCTGACCAAATCGAAAAAGGATGTCTGGATTGGCGGCGTTTGTGGCGGGTTGGGCGAGCACACACCGATTCCTTCGTGGGTGTGGCGCGCTCTGTTTGCCGTCATGATTTTTGGCTACGGAGTCGGCCTGGCAGCCTACATAATCCTTTGGATATTTGTCCCTGAAGCGATCCGGGAACGCCCCGTAACTGAAGTGATGGCGAGTCCTTCTTCCCAGTCGAAGTGACCGGGGAATAGAGGAGTTTGGCTGTCCGACATCACACCTCCGCAGTCACATTGGCCTTATGACCACCGAAGACCAAATCCAATCGTTTCGCCAGACCTACGCCGCGTTGCGCGCCGAAATCGGCAAGATCATCGTCGGCAACGACGCCATCGTGGAAGGCACGCTCATCGCCATCCTCGCTGGCGGACACGTGCTGCTCGAAGGGGTGCCCGGCCTCGGCAAGACGCTGCTGGTCCGCACGCTCAGCGAAGTGCTCGAATTGTCCTTCAACCGTATCCAATTCACGCCCGACCTGATGCCGGCCGACATCCTCGGCACGAACCTCGTTGTCGAGAACCCCGATGGCCGGCGCGAGTTCCAGTTTCAACGGGGGCCGATCTTCGCCCATTTAATCCTGGCGGATGAAATCAATCGCGCGACGCCCAAGACGCAATCCGCGCTGCTCGAAGCGATGCAGGAGAAACAGGTCACGGCTGCTGGGGAAATCCGCAAACTCGCCGAGCCATTCTTCGTTCTCGCCACGCAAAATCCCATCGATCAGGAAGGGACCTACCCGCTGCCCGAAGCACAACTCGACCGTTTCTTTTTCAAACTGCTGGTGGATTATCCCTCCGCCGCTGAACTGACCGAGGTGCTCAATCGCACGACCGAAAAGTTGAAAGCAGAGGTCAACAAGGTGGTGGACGGCGCCGGCCTGTTAGAGCTGCAACGGCTCGTACGCGAGGTGCCAGTGGCGTCGCACGTCAAGGACTACGCCGTGCGTCTGGTCCTTGCCACGCATCCGAAGACGGAGACGGCCGCTCCGATTGCCAACCAATATCTCCGCTTCGGCAGCAGTCCGCGCGGCGGACAGACCCTGATCCTCGCCGGCAAGGTCCGCGCGTTGACCCAGGGCCGGTTCAACGTCAGCTTCGACGATCTGCATGCCGCCGCCGCCGCCGCCTTTCGCCATCGGTTGATTTTGAACTTCGAAGCCGAAGCCGAAGGCATCACCACCGACCATATCATCACGCAGGTTCTTCAGGACGTGCCGAAGGATGCCGAGGCGGTCAGGGCGTGACCTGCGCCTCGACACTCAAGTTGAAGGCATGTCCCTCCTAACCCCCGAGCTTCTCCGTCGCCTCGAGCAATTCCAACTGCTGGCGCAGCGGCGCGCGAAAAGTTCCCTCAAAGGTGAGCGGCGCAGCAAGGCCCGGGGGCAATCGGTCGAATTCGCCGATTACCGAAATTACGTGTCGGGCGACGATTTTCGTTATCTGGATTGGAACCTTTACGGCCGGCTCGACCGGCTGTTCCTCAAGCTCTACGAGGAGGAGCGGGAATTGCCCGTCACGGTTTTCCTCGATGCCAGCGAGTCGATGACGTTTGGGGAACCGCGCAAGTTCGATTTTGCGCGGCAGGTCGCGGCTGCGGTTGGCTATGTCGCCCTGTGCGGCTTTGACCGCGTGAGCGTGATGACGTTTCCGGACATGCCCCCGATGACCGAATCGGAGCTCAAAGCGCGGTCTCAGGAATTAGCAGCGCGGGGCGCGTTGCGGTCGGTCCGAGGTCGAAAGTCCGCGCTACAGTTTTTCCAAAACATCAATCAGTTGACGGCGCGCGGGGCGACGGAACTGAACGAAGCGTTGCGCCGCGGCGCGTTGCAGGTCCGCCAAGCCGGCATGGCGGTCGTGCTGAGTGACTTTCTTGACCCGGCCGGGTACGAGTCCGGCTTGACGGCGCTGGTGGGCCGCGGCTTTCAAGTCAACGCGGTCCAAATCCTCGCGCCGGAGGAATTGAACCCAGCGGCCTACGGTGACCTGCGCCTGATTGATTCGGAGACCGGCGCGGAGCAGGAAGTCACCTTCGGCAAATATCGCCTCAACGCCTACAAACAGACGGTGCAGAATTTTTGCCAGCGGCTCCGCGAATATTGTGCCTCGCGCGGCATCAACTTTTTCATGGCCGGCTCCGACACGCCGCTGGAGGAATTGCTGCTCAAGCAGCTCAGACAGGCGGAGGTGTGGGGCTAACTGAATGACGAATGACGAAATCCGAATGACGAAGGAAGTCCGAATGACAAAAGGCCAGACAACGCGCGGAATGGAATGGGCGATCCTTCAGACTTCGGCCTTTGTCATTTATTCGTCATTCGTCATTCGTCATTCGTCATTGGGGTTGTCATGAGATTTCTGGCTCCCATCGCCTTTTGGTTTGCCGCCGCGATACCTGTGGTGGTCCTGTTTTATCTGCTCAAGCGCAAGCGCGTGGTGCGGCTGGTCTCCAGCACGTTGCTCTGGCAGAAATTTCTCGCCGAAACGCAGGCCAGCGCCCCCTTCCAACGGCTCCGTCACAATTGGCTGTTGATCCTCCAATTGCTGATGCTCACCCTGGCCGTCCTCGCGCTGGCCCGGCCGTACTTCGCCGGCAAACTCGCCGGCGGCAATCTTCAAGTCATCATCCTCGACGCCTCTGCCTCGATGCAGAGCACGGATGAAACGCCTTCGCGCTTCGAGAAGGCGCGCGAGGAGGCGCTTCGGCTCGTGAACAGCCTCCGCGACACCGACCACATGGTGGTGCTGCTCGCGGCCGCGGTCACGGAGGTCAAGCAATCCGAGACCAGCGAGAAATCCATGCTGCGCCGCGCCATTCAGTCGAGCCGCGTCACCGACTCGCCCACCCGTTTGAATGAAGCGCTGAAGATGGCCGATTCTCTCACGCGCGACAAGACGGGCGCGGAGATACATCTGTTCAGCGACGGCGCGACGCCCGCGTTGAGTGACTTCGAAAACAAGGGACTGCCCCTCACTTATCACCGCGTCGGGCATCGGGCGGACAACCTGGGCATTATTTCCCTCGACGTGCGCCCCAATCCGGAAGACCCCACCCAGCGCGCGGTTTTCACGAGCGTGGCCAACAGTTCGCCGAACGAGCGAAAGACCGAGATCGAACTGCGGTTCGACGATCAATTGCTCGAAACCAAATCCCTCACCATCCCGCCGACGAACACCGCGCCGGTCGTTTTTCTGGCGGCTCAGTCGCGGGACGGCGTCTTCAGCGTGCGCATCGCGGCGAGCGACGACCTGGCGGCGGACAATCAGGCTGCCATCGTTAGCCTGTTGCCGCAGCCGGTGAAAATACTGCTCGTGTCGCGTGGCAACAAGTTTCTGGAAAAAGCGCTCAAAGCCGCCGGCAAGGTGGAATTGGCCGTGGCGGCGGATGTGGCCGAGGCGAAGCCGAACTACGACCTCGTCGTGCTCGATGACGTAACGCCGGGGATTTGGCCAAAGCAGAACGTGCTTGCCATACACACCATGAACACCAACTGGTTCACCAGCGTTGGCAATGTGGACGCGCCGGCGATTGTCGATTGGAAAGGCACGCACCCGCTGGTGCGCTTCGTCAGCTTCGACAACGTGTCGGTTGCCAAGGCGCTCGCCGTGAAGACCCCGACCTGGGCGGTTTCGGTTGCCGATTCGCCGCAGACCCCGCTCATTCTCGCGGGCGAACTGGCGCGGCAACGAATTGTGTGGGTCGGCTTCGATACGCTGGAGAGCACGTGGCCATTGCGCGTTTCGTTTCCCATTTTCATCGCCAACGCGGTGGATTGGCTGAACCCCGCGTCCATCCAGGCCAGCCAACTTCTTGTCAAAGCCGGCGAGCCGTTCCGTCAGGCGCTCAGTGAGCCGGTGAAATCCGCGGAAGTGACCGCGGCGGACGGAACCCGGCACGTAATCGAGGTCGATCCGAACGTGCAGGAACTGGTGTTCGGCGACACGGCGAAACAGGGCGTTTATCGTCTGAGCATCGGCACGAACCAAACGGTCTTTTGCGTGGACCTGCTCGATTCGGCCGAGAGCGACACGCATCCTCGCGCGGAGTTGAATTTCGGCAAGTTTGGCAACGTGACAGCCACATCGACGCGGCGCGCCAATCTGGAAATCTGGCGTTGGATCGCGGCCCTGGGCCTGGCGGTTCTGATGTTTGAATGGTGGTACTACCATCGGAGGACGGCGTGACGGATTTACGATTTACGATTTACGAGTGATCACTTCTCTCGAACTAGGGATGTGCTTGGCACCGCGACTGCGATCTAAGCAGGGGCGCGGCCTTCGGGCCGCTTCACTGTGTGCAAATGCCCCGGATGTGAGTGTTCGTCCGTATCCTTCTGTCTGTGCCACGTGGAAGCGACGTAAACGTCGCGCTCCGTCCGCTCGCGTAGAAACCACGTTTAACACGTACCTTTCCGTGGGAGAGGATCAGGGGAACTGGCTTGCCGCTCACACAGCGACTCGAAGAGTTCCCGCAACTTCGAACCTTTCAAGTTCTTCGACAGAGCCGCGGGATTCGTGTGCTTTGGTATGAGCGGAGATAATCCAAAGCTAAAGATGGGGACTAGTTCGAGGGACGACACTGACCGAAGACGGAGGTTCTGGGTTCGCTATGGGATACTTCTTGTCATTGTTGCTGTTTGGGCTTCGGGTCAGGCCACCCTCTTACGACTTAAAGCCACGTGGTACAGACAAGAGCTCGCCAAGGTTTTCATTTACACCTCTCAAGACCAGGTCTATGCGGAGCCAATTCTAAAGGAGTTCGAACAACAAACCGGCATCGACGTCCGCGCGGCTTACGACAGCGAATCGGTGAAAACCGTCGGACTGGTCAACCGTTTGATCATGGAAAAAGACCGTCCACAGAGCGACCTCTTTTGGAACAACGAGGAATTGCGCACACGCCAGCTTGCGGCACTCGGCGTATTTGAAAAATGGACTGCGGCCGGGTATCGCAGCCGGCGACTGGCCGTCAATACGAACAAGGTTTCACTGGCAAGCGCGCCCCACTCGTTGACGGAGCTGACGAACGAGACGTGGCGCGGCAAGGTGGCTCTGGCGTATCCGCTCTTTGGCACGACAGCCACGCATTTTCTGGCGCTGAGACAGTTTTGGGGTGAGGAGCGATGGCGGAATTGGTGCCGCGCATTGGCAGCGAACAAACCGTTTCTCGTTGATGGCAATTCCGTCAGCGCGAAGCTGGTCGCCAGGGGCGAAGCGTGGGTCGGATTGACTGATTCCGACGATATCGCAGCCGAACAACGCGAAGGCGGGTCCATTGTTCCCTTGCCGCTGACTGAAGAATCGCTTCTGATCCCGAACACCATCGCGGTCGTGCACGGCGCACATCACCAACAGGCAGCCGAAAAACTCTTTGTTTATCTCCAACAACCAGCCGTGCTGGAGAAATTGGTGGCCGCACATGCGCTGGAAGGCGTTTCACCGTCAACTGGGCCGCAGGCGACGCTCAAGCCGGACTGGGACGGGTTACTGACAGATCTGCAGGCGGGCACGACAGCATTGAAAGAGATTTTCCTGCGATGACGCCAAAGAGTGAAACTCTGCGACGCAGCGCAGCGCGGCAAAGCCGCGACCAAAATGGACCGCGGCTGTGGTCGCAGACCCAGCCGCAGCGCGCTGGAATCGCCCCCGTATTGCGGCTGGTGAAGCGCACACAGCCGCGCTCCGAAAAATCGTCGCGGCTTTCAACGATTCTGAGTGATGCTGACAAAATGAAACTCTGCGCTACCGTGGGCCGGAAACCGGGATGCTCCCTTTGGGAGAGAGGAGACGGAATCAGGTTGCCGGACCCAACGCTGGCCCGTACGGTTTCCGGCATTGTCAAGCTCTGCGAGACACAAGGCGGTGGCTTTGGTGTTTCGGGTGGGTCATGAACTGGACTCTGCTCAAAAACAGTCTGTTCGTCAGCGCGCTGACCACCCTGCTGGCCATGGCGTTTGGATTTATCGTGGCGCTGTTTCTGGCGGGTCTCGAGTGGCGCCGCCGACGGTGGTGGATCGGGGTCGCGGTCATTGGGTTGGCACTGCCGCCTTTTCTCGTCACAGGTTGCTGGCTGCACCTGCTGGGTTTGACCGGGGTCTGGCGGGCCTGGTTGCCACTGGATATTTATTCGCTCCCCGGCACAGTCTGGGTCCTATCGCTGATGCTTTGGCCAGTTTCGCTGCTGTTGATTCTCGGCGCGTGGCAGCGACTCGAAGCGGGCCAACTGGAATCCGAACCGAAACTGACCGGCTGGCCCCTGGTAGGCCGGCTCCTCGTGCCGCTGGCGCGCAATGCGATGGCGCAGGCCGCCGTGCTGACGTTTGTGCTCGCGCTGAACAATTTTGCCGTGCCCGCCATTTTGCAGGTGAAGGTTTTCCCGGTGGAGGTCTGGGTGGAATTCAACAACAACCTGAAAATCGGCTCGGCCTTGGCGATGAGCTGGCCGCTGGTGCTCGCGCCGTTGCTCCTGCTGTTTTGGATGCGCCGGCGGGATATTTCCTGGCCACGCCTCGATGGGGCGGTTTCGGCGCGAGCTTTTCGGCGACAACTTGGCCCCGGCTGGTTCTTCGCCGGCGGAATCCTGGCGGTGGGCGTCACGTTTCTGTCCGTCGGATTGCCATTGGCAGACCTGTGCGCCAGCGAACGGACCTGGCTGGAATTTTTCCCGGCCTTCAAAGCCGGCCAGAGCGCCGCGTTCAACTCGGCCGCTTTCGCGATGCTGTCGGCGGCGCTGGTGGTGGGTGTCGCCCTGGCGACCTGGCGCTGGCCATTGAGTGTCGTCGTCTGGCTGCCATTTTTGGTTCCGGGCGTTATTCTTGGCTTCACATTGATTTTCGTCCTTAACAACAAGGTATTGTCTTTCATTTACGAAAGCGTGGGCGTTGTTGTTCTTGCCTGGACGCTGCGCTACCTGGCGGTCGGATGGAACACGGCGGCGCACGCGCTGCGGTCGGCGGATCGCGACCTGAGCGATTCGGCGCGGCTGGAAGGCGCATCGCGATGGCAGGTGTTGCGCCACGTTCATTGGCCGCAGATCGCACCCCAGCTCGCCGCCGCGTGGTATTTGACCTATCTCTTTTGTCTTTGGGACGCTGAAACCCTCATTCTCATCATGCCTCCCGGCGCCGAGACGCTCGCAGTGCGCGTGTTCAATTTCCTGCATTATGGCCACAACCCACAGGTCAATGCGCTCTGTTTGATTTTGCTGTTGATCGCGGTGGCGCCGCTGGCGTTGTTTCTGGCATTCAACGCGGGACGCAGATATCGCATCGGCCGAAACCGAAACGATGCGATCGTCTTGGGGAGCGCGCCCGCCTCGGGCGCAGTGGGCGGCGCCCTCGCGGACCACTCCTCCCTCGTGAACCGGTTCACTGTTTGGTGCGTTTGCTCGCGTCGTTGTTCGGCGCGAGGGCGCGCCGAACAGCAGTCGAGGCGGCTGCGCTCCCCTTTTTTGACTGCATCGTTTCGACTCAAGGGAATCGTGTTTGCCGCCTTCGCGCTGAGTTGTTCCGCCAAGTCCACCCTCAACCCCTCCAAAGGAGGGTATCTGTGTAGCGTAGCGCAGAATTGTATTCTGCTGTATCGCAGATTTGTAATCTGCGTCGCATGGCAACAGGCCAACGCCTGGGGCCGGTCCGATACTCTCCCGAGTATAATTCGGCGATACGGCAGATTGAACATCTGCGCTATGAGGCGCGCAACCGCGCTAAGCACATACCGGCGTCTCGCCCACGAGCCGAGTGGAAAACATCCAATTCCGTTGAGTCTTCTTTTCGTGTCCGGGGCACTGGCCCTCGCCGGGTTGCTCGCCGGCTGTTCGCCTGCGACGTCGGCTAATGAATCCCCGGTCGAAAGCAAATTCTTCAGCCGCGTGAAAGTCATCGGCGCGCGCGGTGCTGGGCCGGGCGAATTCAACAAACCACGCTCCGTCGCGGTCGATGCCCGGGACAATCTTTATGTGGTTGATATGACCGGCCGGGTGCAGAAGTTTTCGCCGGACGGAACGTTCCTGAGCTTCTGGCAGATGCCGCAGACGGACAAAGGCAAGCCCAAAGGGATGTGTCGCGATGAAAAGGGAAACATCGTGGTACTCGAACCGCACTACTCGCGCGTGAATCACTTCGCACCCGAGGGCAGGCTGGTCGCGCAATGGGGCGCCCATGGTACGAACGCCGGCAACCTGGCCTTTCCGCGATCGGTTATCGTGAATTCGCGCGGCGACATTTTCGTGAGCGAATACGGCCTGACCGAACGCGTGCAACAATTCACTTCGGAAGGGACGAAATTGGTTCGCGTCCTGGGCTGCGTCGGCGAAGGAGACGGCGAATTCAATCGTGCCGAAGGACTGGGGGTCGATGCACAAGACCGGCTCTACGTCGCGGACTCGTGCCATCATCGCATCCAGATATTTTCGGCGGACGGAAAGTTTCTGACGACGTATGGGAGACCGGGATCGGGCCGAGGCGAGATGAGTTATCCCTACGACGTCAAAGTGGATGGACAGGGTTTTCAATTCGTGTGCGAGTTCGGCAACA
>Ga0070689_100002162_pt1 | contig 12743 bp, 15 predicted proteins | sample KBSS23HmetaG_FD_64669 | JGI IMG/M metagenome (GOLD analysis project Ga0070689, IMG submission 64669) | Switchgrass rhizosphere microbial communities from Kellogg Biological Station, Michigan, USA - KBS S2-3H metaG | ecosystem: Host-associated > Plants > Roots > Rhizosphere ...
GAGGGTTCCCCCTGTCGAGGATGCGAGGGTGAACAGGGAGAAGTTCTGATACGTCCTGGAGGGGAACGTCACGGTCGCCGTGGTGGATGCAGCGGCCACCGACTGAGCGAGACGACCGAGATTGTTGCCCTTGGTCGACCCACCAGAGAGCGCACGCACGCGGGACAGCGGTTCGTTGCGAGCATCCAGCCCACCGGGGAACCACGCCTGCGTGGCGATGCCGGGGTAGGAGTTCGCCAACTGGGTGCGGTGAAGCGTCAGGTTGACGTTCGTGAATGTCGTGTCGGGCATCAGCCCGATGCCACCGAGGGTGTAGGTCGTGTTGATCGACGTGCCCGCCGACTCGACGGTGATGTTCTCCAGGTGCGTCCTGGAACTCAAGACGTTGATGTAGCCCATGTGCGGGGTCTTGGTGAAGGTGATGTTGCGTGCCACATGACCGCCTGGGGTCTGCGTCACCCCGGCGTCGTCGACCTGTGTTCCGGGGTCGTTGAACTGAAGACCCTCATCCATCTTCCAGTTGTCCAGGGTGATGTTGCGCCCGGTGAACGCGCTCGGGAAGGTGTCGTCGGTCGTGGGGTCGTCCGTGCGGACGATGGTGACGTTGGAGAAGTGGGCCCCGTTGTATCCCCCACCGACCGCGCCGGCGGCGGTGTTCATCTGGAAGTAGGCGTCTTCGACGTGGACGTTGCGAGTCCTCGACCACCCCGCAGCGGAGGAGAACGCGAGGAGCTGAGGCTCGAAGACCCAGAAGTTCTTGAACAGGCAGCCGTCGATCGCGTCAGGAGACGTCTCGGGTTCGAGGTCGACGGCGTGGCGTGCCCCGAAGATGACGGTGCAGTTGATGAACTGGTGGTTCTGTCCACCACAGGGGGCGATGCCCTGTCTGCCGACGTTGCGGATCGTGACGTCGCGGGCGACGAAGCGGTTGGCCGCGGTGGTCAGGGGCGAGGTGGCGACACCGATGCCGTCACCCGAGACGCCCTCGATCAGGAAGTTCTCGACGACACAGTCATCCCCGCCGGCGGTCACGGCGACCCCGAAGTTCTCCTCGTTGATCGTGTTGAACGACGACCACCCGTAGTGGATGAAGTCCGTCACAACCACGTTGCCCGTACCCGCTGCCTTCTTCACCGTGACGATAAGCCGCTGGGTGATGGCTCCCGGAGTGAAGTAGACGGTGTTCAGGGTCGGGGTGGTGGTCAACGTGAGGGTGGTGGTTTGCAGGACGGTCCCCGTCTTCGAGTCCTTGATCTGCACCACGCAGTCACCCGCAGCGGGGATCGTGTCATGCAGCGTGAAGTCGAAGCGATTACGGAACTGGTAGTCGCGTGAGTAGCCGAACGTCAGCGTGGTCCCGGAGATGATGGGGATACGAACCTCGTCCCCCGTGGTGGCAAGCACCTTGGTCGTGAGGCTGTTGGCGGGTGTCCCCGCGACCGTCGTCATCGTGGATCCGGTGGTGTTGGCTGGGTCCGATGCGGTGTAGCCGAAGATGTGCCCGTTCTTGAGCGTCACCCGCGGAGCTTCGAGGACGCAGATGCGCTCGATACCGCGGGTGTCCTGGTAGAGCTTGGCCCCGTTGAAGTCGAACGTGACCCCAGCCACGTCGAAGTCCAGCGTGCCGTTCACCAGATAGACGTGGTCCGGCGAGCCCATGAGGATGTCGCCCTCTTCGAGCGAGTCCAACACCGCTTGCAGGTCTTCGGTGACGTCCGTCGTCCCGGTGGTGTCGATCTGGTAGTCGTTCAGCCAGCGGACGCCGCCGTGGATCTTCGTCGGACGCAGGTCCAGGATGCTCTTGGTGTTCGCGGATGCGAGCGGGAGCTGTTCGGCGGTGGTGGTGTAGTCGGGCGGGACGAGGACCGCGACGTCGTTCTGCGCGGCATATGCCTGGTCCAACGGGGTCGTGCCTGCGCGGCGGATGTTGTCCAGTCGCCACCTCGCCCGCGCCGTGCCCGAGCCACCCGTCAGGACCTTCTTGATGCCGATGGAGCGGATGTTCGTCAGCGTGCCGACGTTGACGTCGATCGTGTACCAGGTGTTCAGCAGGAACGTCGTGACGTCTTCCTGGACGAACACGCGCTGCACCAACGTCCCCGTCATATCCACACCGGAGGCCAGAGTCACCGCGTAGCGGGTGAAGGCGTTGGTGAACGGTGACTCGGCCACGGTCTGGGCCAGCAGGATGTCGACGAGGACGTGCTGTCCGGGTGTGACATCCAGGCCGGTCGCGTACCCCGCCTCGGTGAGGTTGACGTAGAGCGAAGGGGTCAGGTCACCGCTGGGGCTCTTGAGGTACGCCTGCACCGAGAGGGTGCCTTGCGAGTGCGCGGCGTTGGTCGAAGGGCCGGGGTCGGAGTCTGCGGTGTCCGATTGGACGACATGCCAGCCGGTCGTGGCCTCCGCGGCGTTGACCAGCACCTCGGCGATGTCGGAGTACTGGGTGGTCGTGACGATGTGCTGAGAGGTGCGGACGGCGAGTGCGTCCTCGTTCGCTTCGATGACGTCGAACGCCTCGTCGAGGATGACAGTGGACGCTTTTCCGTTCGAGGACGAGAGTGGATCACCTGCGACGGGACGGGTCAGATCGGTCATATCGGCACCATCCCTGCGAAGTCGGTCTCTGTTGTTCCACCAGCGACCCCGGCGTACTGCACCATGAGACCGTGCCAGCGCGGGTTGCCGGTGACGTCACCCGAGTAGCCGATCCGAGCCTTCAGCGCGTCGAACGCGGAGGTCGTCCAGTTCCCGACAGGTCGAGTGATGAGCCCGTCGGCCGTGGTGCCGTTCTTCGACTTGAAGTTGACGTTGGTGGTGGTGGAGGACTGGTAGTTCGTCCTCGCTGCGGGCGTGCCGTAGACCTCGGTCGAGGTGGAGAAGCTGTCGAACGAAACGATGCAGGCCCCTTCGTTCACGGCGTTCGTGGAGGAGGTGAACGCCACCAACGGATAGGCGTCCCAGATCGTGCCGATGGCGGCGTCGTGGTTGGCGAACGTCACCTCGGCGTAGGCGGTCGTGTCGATAGTCGCTTGGCGGATGTAGGCCGCGGTGTCCGGGGGCCAGTTATCGACAAGTGGGAAGGCGTTGGGGGAGGCGATGTCCGTTCCGGCGTTGTCCTCGATCGTGTTCGTGCCCGCGTTGTGCGTCCCGTCCCCCGTGGGCAGGACCGCGAGGACCGAGTGAGGGGTGGTCGTGGAGCCGAGCGGATAGTCCCCCGAGGTCACCGACAGGACGAAGTCGTCGAGCCAGAACGTGTGGTTGGACCCAGCAGCGCTGGAACCCAGCGAGAACGTGGTGAGCGTCGATGCCGCCACGGTTCGGGTTGCCTGTGTCTGCGCTGTACCGTCGACCTTCCAGTCGAAGAGCTGCGGGTTCGCGGAGACGTCGATCTTGAAGTCGATGAGATGCCAGTTGGAGTCCACGATGGAACCGGCCGTCGACTGTGCGGCTCCCCCTGAGAACAACGCAGACAGCTTCCCGTCGGTTTCTATCCGCAACTGTGGGATCGCCGTCGAGGCGGTGGTGATGAGGCTCGCAGCCGCAGGAGCGGTCGTGGCACGGTAGTAGAATGACCCCACGAGCATCGTCGTGGAGGCGAAACTCTTGACGAGCCGCGTGGCGTTCGCTCCGTCCTGCGTGACCTTCAGCGAGTACGTTCCCGACCGTTTCACCGAGGAGTCGCAGATGAGCCCCGGCGCGTTCCCGAGCGAGGTTCCGATACCACCTCCGAGAACGGTCACCGCGGTCAAGGGGTTGTAGCCCCACTCGAACCCGTCGAGGAGGATGAGCGTCGGGACCGCCACTAGCCGGTCACCCAGATCGTCACGGTCAGGTTCGACCCCGCCGTACCTGAGCCGACCCCGTCCACGTTCATCGAGACGTAGTGACCGTCAGCGACCGTGGTGGTCGAGAACGTCGTCTGCTTGACCGTGGTCCCACCGTCGGCGATGACGACCTTCGTGCCCGACATGATGGTCGTCCCGTCCACGTTGACGTCGATCGTCATGGCCGAGCCCGCAGGACCCGTGGTGGCCGTGGCCCGGATGGCGGAGAACGTCAGCGTCCGTCCGGTGTCGTTGTAGACCCGCATCGGAGGAGGGGAATCCGCCTCCGTGGTGGTCGCCACCGTGCCCTGCTTGGAGAACGTGGTGAACAGCTTCACGCCAGCGAGGAACGGGTCTGCGGGCATCGCGTGCTTGTGGTCGGTCATGGAGGCCGCTGGACCGGTACCCGTGGCTGCTGCATCGCCGAACGCCTGTGTCGAAGGTGTACCCGCCCCCGTTGCGTGGACGTGGTCTGACTTCGAGGGCGTGGTGGCGGATCCACCAGCGGAGGTCCCGATCGCAGCGGCCGTCGTGCCCAGCGCGGGCCAGGCGTGCTTGTGGTCCCTCCGTGCCGCTACCGCAGCGGAGCCCGCCGCCGCGGCGTCAGAGAACGCCTGGGTCGTGGGTGCCGTCGCGTCGAACGCGATGATCTGGTCGTTCGTCCTCAGGTAGGTGGTGGCGTTGCCCGCAGCGGCCGTCGAGGACAGCACGACAGCAGGGGTGCCACCGATGTTTCCGACTGTATGTTCGGCGTTCCAATCGGACGGCAGAACCTCGCTGGTATCGACACCGTCGGATTTCGCGCTGACTTTGGAGTGGGTGATGCCGGCCATGCGGTCTCCTTAGTGGCGTGCGATCCCGGATGCGTTCCAGACCACGGTGATGTCCGCGCCGTTGGGGGTGATGGGCAGACCGGTCGCCGTGCCGAAGTGGTACAGCAGCGGATCGGTCGCAGCCGACGCCTGGCGCTTGGCGATGATGAGCTTCTCGTAGGTCGTGGTGGTCGCCGCGACCGCCGAGCCGCCCGTGAACACCGAGTCGGCTGCGTCGAAGAACCCGCACGCCGCCACCGTGTTCGTGGTCGGAACCGTGGTGGACGTGAGGTTCAGACGAGAGGCATAGGCAGGAGCCTCTGCCGCGGTGAGGGCCGACTGGAACACGTTCCCCTCATCCGCAGCCGTGGTGGCCTCGTCGGTGAAGAACACGTAGAGCGTGTCCGTATCCAGGTTCACCCTGGTGGTGTAGTCGGCGGTGTTGCCGACGATGGAGTTGCGGAACGCGGGGAATGCCACGTTCACGGTTCCGATTGCAGCCATGGTTCTCCTCCTCTAGACGGGCAACAACTTGGTGTGCACGAGCTTGACGTTGGGGTCGAGGTAGCACTCGAACCCCGCCGCCTTGGCACGGTCTGAGAACGTGGTGTCTTCCCCCTGGTAGGTACCGATGGGACTGAGGATCTCCGCGAACGGCCAGAGGGTCGTGGTGCCGAGCGTGGAGAGCACTTCTCGTTTGATCAGGCAGAAGCCCATCCCCACCGATGCGATGGGCATGAGCTCGGTGACACCTTCGACCTCGGACCAGTCGGGCCGCACGTAGGTGCCGTCATCCAAGAGCTTCAGGTACACGGGGAAGATGACGCCCTTCTCTCCCCGTGAGCGGTACAGGCCCGAGACGATGTCCTTGTCGTGGGCCATGAGCATGTCCACCTGTTCGGGGAACCACTCGATGTCGGTGTCGATGGACAGGAAGTACTCGCACTCCGATTCCAGGAACTTCTCGACGAGGTAGTTGCGTGCCTGGGCGATGAGTGGACCGGAGGCGGATGGTTGGATGACGAGGCTGTACTTGCGGTCCGTCGTCTGAGCGAACATGCACTCCATGAAGTGGTGCGGGATCACGGGAGGATGGACGTAGCCGATGAAGACTGACGTCACCGCTTGTGGCCGTTCATGACGACGTTGCTGGGGAGCACCAGCCGGCCGTGTTCGATGACCTGGGGAACCGGCTCGACCTCGTTCATCACCTTGAGGTCACGGAGCAACCGGAGGTCCCTGAGGTAGTAGTACATCAACTCGTGAAGCGTGGTGTCCCCGTGCGCATCGAGGATCAGGTGATGCGTCTTGTACTCGTGCGGGATGCCACAATGTGGACACTGATATGGGGTCGAGTACTGGCGTCCCGGTTCCTCGATCGCCAACATGCAGTTGCGGTACGACGGGTGATGCAGACGCACGGCCCTGTTGTTCGGGCCTTTGATGCGCTTGATCTCCAACTGCTCCTCCTACTTCACGTTGAACGGGTGCCAGATGAAGCTGATGGTGCCGTTGTAGTCCTCGTCGTGCGTCGTGCCGTCGTAGGTGTAGGTGTAGATGAGCCAGTTGGGCAGCCCGGCCACGGGCCATGCGTAGTTGGAGTTCGCGGTGGCCGAGCCGGTGGTGTCCAGGGTCACACCGGGACCGACTTCCAGGGTCACGATCGGGGTCGATGTGTCCGTCGTGAGCTGGGTGATGGTGATGGGAACCCCACCGAAGAGAAACTTGTCCGTGGTCGAGTCGAGCGTCGCGCCGGCGCGGCCGCCCGCTGTCGTCCCGCCGAAGATGGCGAAGTCGAAGAGCGGCGTGGTGCCGGTGATGGTGACGTCCACCAGACAGGTGAACGCCCTGGCCCAACCGGGGACCTGGAGCGCACGATCAACGGTGGCGCTGGCTGCGGCGTTGGTCACCGCCAACGTCTCCACCACCTCGAAGCGTCCCCTCGTTGCCGGGGTAACGTCTGACGTAACTGCTGCCATGGTCTGTGCCTTCCTTCTTTAGGCCGTGCGGAAGTCGCGGGTCACCCGATGTGATTCCGCTTCCTTGTTCTCTTTCTCTGCCTTGCTGAGGAGCGTGGCGGCGATGGTGCGGGCGTCGGAGGCGAGCAGGGGCTCACCGGCCTTCCAGGACTCGCTCGTCAGTTGAGTGATGTCCTCATCTGACAGTCCTCCCACTCGCCCCGAACGCTTGATCTCACCGACGAGACGCATCGCCAGTGCGGCCACCCGTTCCTGCGGTGTGCGTCGGGAGATGGGGTGCTCGTCCTCGAGCTCCTTGCGCTTCTCCTCGATGCCGAACTCGGTCATCTTCATCTGGCCGGTCTCGTCTCGGAACTTGGATGACTCCCAGAACGGCACGAAGCTGATCGTGTTGTCCAGGATGTCCACCCGTGTGACGTAGCCCTCGAGCGTGATGGAGCGGAGCTTGCCCCTGCGGTGGAGGTCGAATATCTCCTCCGAGGTGAACTTCTGCCCGATGTCGATACCGTCAACGAATGGGGGCACTAGGCTCCCTTCCTGATGTTGAGGTTCTCCAGGATCTCCTCCCGCTCCCTGTTCGCCTGATCGGCGGAGTAGGGGTCAGAGGCCACGGGCAGGAGCTTCTGCTGCTTGTCCGCACCGACGAGGCGGGCGTGACGCTCCGAGCAGAACTTCCCGTAGCGGGTGTCGATCATCTGAGGACGGGAGCAGTTGCGGAACTCACACGGTGGTGACATCCCGAAGTCTTCGAGGAACTTGCACCCGCGGGCGAGCGCCAACTGCACCTCGAGTCCCGAGGAGTGGCGGTTGTTGTCCGAGACCTGGATGACGTTCAGGCGCTTCTCGACCTTGTAGCGCGTGCGCGTGTCGATCACGTAGCCGTCGTCATCCAGAACCTCTTCGAGGATGGGCCGGCGGAACGTCGAGTAGTAGGGGTTGTGCCCCAACTCCACACACTTGTCCACATCCCAGCGGCCCATGTTGTTGAACTTGTACGCCTGCTGGCAGTTCAGCTCCCCCGTGAAGTTGGGGTTGGGCTTGTACGACCCGTCCCGCTGTTTAATCTCAGGGGTGTCGTCGATGGGGCAGAGCGGGATCGCCATGCGGATCATGCGGATGGCAGCGTTCTCGCTCACCGCTCCGTCGTGAAACGGGTAGGGCGTGGGTGTCGAGTCCTTGGGCTTGGCGACCTCGACCTGGACCTCGATCAACTCTTCGACCTTCGGGGCGTGCCAGCGGCAGTAGCCGATGCCCTTCTTGGCGACGGAGTTGCAGGGGGTGCCGTCCTCCTTGAAGCCCTGACACGTCTCGGTCTCCCTGCCCGTGTACTCGGGCTCGGGGTCGGTGATGTCCTCGACGATGACGGCGGGCAGTTCTTCGCCCTCTTCGGGCGTGGTGATGTCATCCATTGTCTTCTCCTAGCTCTCGCGGCAGAGCACCGCGGCATACTCCCCAAGCGGTGGGGGTGTCCGTGTTCTTAGTTCTCGATCAGGACTTCGACCTTGCAGTTCACGTGGCTCGCGCCACCCTGGGCCATCGCGACATCGAGCGAATCGACGAACGCGACGCCGGGGTTGGTGTAGGAACCGGTGGCCGCGGTCGTCACAGCGGTACCAGCGTCATCGACGCCGGTCGTGGTGACCGGGTACCAGTTCTTGATCGCCGAGGTGGCGTAGTCCGTAGCCGTCAGGATCGTGCGAGACGAGTCCTTGAAGGTCAGGTCCATCGTCCCCAGCGCCACCGCTCCGTAGCTCGGCAGGAGCCGAACCGCACGAAGGATGCCGGGGCCGGTGAAGAGCCTCTGCGTGTCCGTCGTCGCGCCGTGTCCGACGTTGACGGTCTTCTTGATGAGCGGCTTGATGAGGAGCTTGATGAGCGCGTTGTGCGTGGTGTCACCGGTCTTCACGACGTAGACCCCGTTGAAGAACTCGAGACCCAGGTGCGTGTTGGCCGACTCCGTCGCGAGTGTCGCCACCACGGATCCGTCGCGGAAGCAGGTGACAGGGACCGTGGTCCCGAAGTCGGTGTCCTGCGTCCACGTGGCGATCGTGGGACGGTTGGTCGAGGAGCCGTTGTTGGAGTCGTAGAGCGTCAGCACGTTCGAGGACAGCGAGGTGCCGTCCATCACCGCGTGGGTGATGACCCCCGCTCCCTCATATGCTTGCCACCCACCGGTGACGTAGGTTTCGATCGTTCGCTTCTTCATGACTAGCCGCCTTTCGCCTGCGTAGTCGGGTAGCAGCCGAGCAGATGACCGGCCTGCTTCATGCACTTACGGTCAAGGTCGCATTGACCCTCGAACCCGTAAGCCTGAATCAGCGAACCCCACGTTGATCTGGGACGCTCGCTCTTGGGTGTGAGTGCCTTACCGGCGAGGTCCATGCCTCTGTCGGACCCCGCCGGCCGGGCGTGCTTCTTGAGGTACTCCACTACTTCTTGGCCTTCGCCTTCGTCTCACGGGCCTTGACCCGCTTGAGGTAGTCGTCGTCCGTGAGGCCGTTGTGGATGTGACCGTGATCCCCGCCGACGTGGTCGTGCGTGACGTCCTCCGCATCGGGCAGGGTCTTGTACGTATGCGTGTGCTCGGTCTTAGCCACAGGTCACCTCGCCTCTGCCGCGAAGCAGTAGTCGACTTCCCACTCCACACCGGTTGTCGTGGTGGGAGCGGCGGTGAAGACGGGCAGCAGCGGAACGGTCGGGGTGACCGCCAACGCGAGTGCTCCGACCATCACCGGGTCCGAACGGCCGACCGAGGTCGAGCCAGAGGTGGACATGAAGAAGTAGGCGTTGCCCGCGGAGTCGACCTCCACACGCAGAACCGTGTAGGCGTCGACCACAGCCGTTCCACCCTCGGTCGAAGCTGAGGCGGTGGACTGTGCGGTGGCGAGCGATGCGCCGTACTTCCAGACGGTCGGTGCCGTGGCGAGGCTCGAGTAGATCCAGCCCGCCGCGTCGTCGGCCGTGTCCGTGATGGTGTAGGCCGATGCGATGCTCAACGGGCCGTTGGTGCCCGTGCCTTCCGTCGGGTCATCCGTCCAGCCGAAGAAGTACTGGCGGGCGGTGAGCGCGGTCGGGATGACCATGCCCAGCTCCGTCACCATCAGGCCGTTGCCGGCCCGCTCCGGTCGGAAGATGGCACCGGCGGTCGCGGTCGAGAGCCCCGAGAAGATGAGCTCGTCGATCTCAGCGTCCACGTCGTCCGTCTTTCCAGCGACCCATCCACCAGCACCGGCAGAGATCGTGCCGCCACCCGTGGTCGAGATGACCCCAGCGGTGAGCGGTGTGCCGGACTGGATGACGCTTACGAGCGGTGAGTCAGCCAGCACGTCGACGAGGAAGTCCTCGAAGAGCGTGACGGAACCCATCGGCTCGATCCAGCTTGCGCCGGTCAAACGCAGAGGCTTGTCCACATGCGTGAACGCTCCCTGCTTGTCCTGTCTGTATCCCTTACGTGGCATCTGCTTCTCCTACCTTTCGGCGGTTGTTTGTGCCTTGATGCCGGACTAGTTGTAGTTAGCCCAGTCCATCTGAATCGCGGATCGCCGTCGATGGCAGTTCGCACATACGACGTCGCACTTGGCTAGCTCAGCTTCGAGATCCTTCCGGCTGAGACTGCGCCAGGGCACGGCCGTTCTCTTGTATCCGACCGACCTACGGTCCTTGGTGCTTGGGTCTCGGTGGTCAAGCTCCAGGACAACGGGGTCCTTCTCTCCACAATCCGCACAGCCGCGTTCGGCTTTGTAATCGCGGAGGAAGGCACCCCGTTCCCGGAGTCGTTGCTTTGCTCGCTCGTTGACCATCTCCTTGTTGCGTGCGACGTACTCCGCTGTCTTCTTGCGGTTGTATGCCCGACGCTCTTCCAGAGACATGTCTTTGAGCATGGCCATAGCTCAGATGCCTTACGCTGCACTCTTAAGCATTTGGCCCCTGTTGGTCACTTCCACGCCCACGACGCCGTAGTCGGCGCTGGAGACGACGTAGAAGCCACGGAGCGATGCACGCCGCTCCGTCTCGATGCGCGGACCCCACAGCTCGTAACCACCGATGCACTGACCGGACACGAAGACCGATCCCTGACGGAGGCTGGAGCTGGAGGCGACCTGCGAGGTCTGGTAGATGTCGACGCCGAAGAGGTTGCCGAAGTAACCCCTGCCGTCGGTCTCACCAGTCACCGCGCCCATCGGAACGCCGGACTCAGCCGCCGTCTTCAGAGCCGTAGTCGCGGCGATCTCCGAGCGGAGTTCACCGGTCTGCTTGGGGTGCAGGTAACCGACCAACGGGCCGGTCGCTGCGTCACGCTGCTCGATCGCCGAGATGGCAGACAGGAGGTCCTGAGTGCCGAGCGTCGAAGCAGCGGTGGTGGCGCTACCGAAGTTGTCGGCGATGGCCGCAACGTCGGTCTCCCACTTCTCCGTGGTGGAGCGAGTGAGGACGGATGAAGCCGTGGAGATCGCGTCAGCGAGCGAGACCTTGATGAGCACGTCCGAAACGGTGGTCATGATGCCCACCTCGGACGCCGTCGCGGTCTGCTTGCTGGTCGTGATGTCGGTGATCGAGGAGAAGTCCGTGCCTTCTGTCATGGCACCGGACGCACCAGGGTCACCCAGGAGCGTGAAGCTAGCCGCTGTCGAGTTACCAGTGGGGAACCAGTTGATGAAGCTCCTTGTGGTCAGAGATGGGCGAAGCTCGAGAAGCATCTCTGCTCGGAACAATGCGGCGACGAACGTGTCATCCATGTTGGTAGTGGTTGCGCCACCGGTCATGGGTCGTCACCTTCTTTATCGTTCGGGTCCTAGCCCCGATCGGGTGTCGGACATGTCTACGCGCCCCTTGAGGAACGCTGCTTGTGCAGCCGCCACGTCACCTGAGAGGGCTGCTTCCAGCATCTCTTTGCTGGTCATCCTCTTGGCTCCGGGTGGCGTTCCTTCCGGCGTTGTCGTAGGAGTGAAACCGGATGTCTCGGGTACGGGGGTCTCGTCTGTGGTGGCGAGGCCGTACTCGACAGCCCACTTGCTCACGGACTCTTCGGAGGGCTCTGCTTCTGGCATCGCCAGTTCGTAGAGCTTCGTCTGAGCCGGGTTCAGGCCGAGCTTCTCGAAGATGGAGCCCACGGTTGCGGCCTTCGTCTTCTGATCCACTTCGGCCTTGAAGGACCTGAGTGCTTCGAGTTCTTCACGCGAGGCTTTCAGTTCCTTCTCGAGCTTGTTGGTGTGCTTGCGTAGCTCCCTGACCGGATTGGATTCCGGGGCGGGGGCCGGCTCGGTTTCTCCATCGTCGTCGCCGAAGATGAAGTCGTCTTGCTCTGCCATGCGATTCCTCCTAGTTGGCCGTAGGGGCGGCGAAGGTGACCAGCCGAAGATTGGCGGCTCGGTCGTCCGCAGTTATTGGGACTGCGGAAGCTGATCTCTCACGCTGTCGCCGCGCTGTCCCACGTTCTGGGATTGCTGCGGCGTGGCGCGGGGAGCGGTGAACGCATCCTGTGTGGCGAGGACGCGCTGTCCCCGCTCTGCGATCGCGGCGGCACGGGGACCACCGAGTTCCATCTCGACGATGTCTTTCACCGAGATGTCGTAGCGGGTCAGGTACTCAGGCTTGTACTTGCGGAGCTCCGCGCCCATCTTGGCGAAGTCGAGCTTGGCCGGGTCGAAGGACCCAAGGCTCAATGCCTCGACCTGCTTGACGATGTTCACGAGATCCCCGCGAGCGATGGAGTAGGGAGTCTCCTGTCCAGGGACGCCCTCCTTGCCCACCTGGATACCCGCCACCCGCTCGAGGCCGGCGGTGAGGAACGTCTCGTCGTAGACCTTCTCCCATCGCTTATCACCGAGCTTCATCACGAAGTCCGCGAGGTTCTTCTTGGTCAGACCCTTCGGGGGTGCGAGCCCTCGGGCAGCTAGCACCTCGGAGAACGTCTGCCACATCGGGCCCCAGCGGTCGATGGACTTGATGGCCTCGACGCGGTCGGCGAACTCCTGCGGATCAACGCCGCGCTTGAGGGCTTTGGCGAAGTCGACGCGGGAGAACTTCACACCAGCGGACTGTGCGACGTTGCGGTACTGGTTGTACGTGTTGAGGTAGGTCCCCTCGGTCATCCCGTCTTTCCACTGGATGCCTGGGTACTTCTG
>Ga0070689_100002167_pt1 | contig 12721 bp, 9 predicted proteins | sample KBSS23HmetaG_FD_64669 | JGI IMG/M metagenome (GOLD analysis project Ga0070689, IMG submission 64669) | Switchgrass rhizosphere microbial communities from Kellogg Biological Station, Michigan, USA - KBS S2-3H metaG | ecosystem: Host-associated > Plants > Roots > Rhizosphere ...
GGTGATTCCCCTGTTCGTGGAGCAGATCCTCGCCGGGAAGCCCATGACCATCACCGATCCCGGGATGACGCGCTTCATGATGACGCTCGATGACGCGGTGGAGCTCGTGATGTTCGCGTTCGAGCACGGTGGAAACGGCGATCTCTTCGTCCAGAAGGCCCCCGCCACCACCATTGGCGTTCTCGCCCAGGCGCTTCGCGAAGTATTCGATCGCCCGAGCCATCCGATCGTCGAGATCGGCACCCGCCATGGCGAGAAGGCCCACGAGTCCCTGCTCACGCGCGAGGAGCGGGCCGCGGCCGAAGACCTCGAAGGCTACTTCCGGATTCCGCCCGACGCCCGCGATCTGAACTACACCAAGTTCTTCGACGAGGGTGAAGAGCGCATCACGCACGCCGGCGACTACACCTCGCAGAATACGACGCAGCTGAATCTGGCCGAGACCAAGGCCATGCTGCTGAAGCTTCCGTACATCCAGGCCACCCTGAAGGGCGAACCGGCGACGGTGGAATCCTGACCGCGATGAGGATCGTCGTCACCGGCGGCGATGGATTCATCGGAAAGAATCTTCGGCTCGCGCTCCGGGAAGCCGGATACACCGACATCACTCCGGTCACCCGCGCGACCTCCGAAACCGATCTCACGGCCGCGCTGGCGAGCTGCGAGTTCGTGTTCCACCTCGCGGGCGTGAATCGCCCGCAGGATCCCAAGGAGTTCGAGGACGTGAACCAGGGATTCACGTCGGTCCTTTGCCATCGGCTGCGCGAGTCCGGCCGGCCGGTCCCGCTGGTCTTCGCCTCCTCGATCCAGGCGGCGCTCGACAATCCCTACGGACGCAGCAAGCGAGCCGGGGAGGAGGCGGTGGAGCGCTACGGCCAGGAAACCGGGGCGCGCGCGATCGTGCTCCGACTTTCCAACGTGTTCGGGAAATGGTGCCGCCCCAACTACAACTCGGCCGTCGCCACCTTCTGCTACAACCTGGTCCATGGAAAGCCGATCACGGTCAACGACCCGGCGGCCACGGTGCGACTGGTCTACATCGACGACGTGGTGCGCACGATGATCGGCCTTCTGCCCGACGGCGGCCCCGCCGGCATCGGGGTCGAGGCGGGCCCGGTCTACGCGACCACGGTGGGCGAGGTGGTGGAGATCCTGCGCTCGTTCGAACAGAGCCGGCGCAACCTCCAGATCGGGCCGGTGGGCACCGGGCTCACCCGCGCGCTGTTCGCCACCTATCTGAGTTACCTTCCGCCCGAGGAGTTCGGCTACGACCTCACGCGCCACGCGGATCCGCGGGGCGTATTCGTCGAGATGCTGAAGACTCGTGACTCCGGGCAGTTCTCGTACTTCACGGCCGGGCCCGGCATCACGCGCGGCGGCCACTATCACCACACGAAGACCGAGCGGTTCCTGGTCCTTCATGGAACCGCGCGCTTCGGATTCCGTCACGTGCTCACCGACGAGCGGCACGACCTCGTCGTCGAGGGCACGAAGCCCCATGTCGTGGAGACGGTGCCGGGCTGGGTCCACGACATCACCAACGTCGGGAGCGAGGAGCTGATCGTCATGCTCTGGGCCAACGAGATCTTCGACCCGGAACATCCCGACACCATCGCCGCCAAGGTCGCGCCATGAAGAAGCTCAAGGTCGTCACCGTGGTCGGCACGCGTCCGGAGATCATCCGCCTGTCGCGGGTCATGGCCCGGCTCGATGAGTTCTGCGATCACGTGCTCGTGCACACGGGACAAAACTACGATTACGAGCTCAACCAGGTGTTCTTCGAGGACCTCGAGGTGCGGCGCCCGGCACACTTCCTCGAGAGCGCGGGAGAGACGCCGGCGCAGACCATCGGCAACGTCATCATCGGGGTCGATCGCGTCCTGGCGATCGAGAAGCCCGACGCCTTGCTCGTGCTCGGCGACACCAACAGCTGCCTGGGGGTGATCCCGGCCAAGCGGCGGCGGATCCCGGTGTTCCACATGGAAGCGGGCAACCGGTGCTTCGACCAGCGGGTGCCCGAGGAGATCAATCGGCGCATCGTGGACCACACCGCCGACGTGAACCTCACCTACAGCTCCATCGCCCGCGAGTACCTGCTGCGCGAAGGCCTGCCACCCGATCTGGTCATCAAGACCGGGAGCCCGATGTTCGAGGTGCTCTCGCACTATCGGCCCGCCATCGAAGCCTCGGACGTGCTCACTCGCCTGGGCCTCGAGCGGGAAGCGTTCTTCGTGGTCAGCGCTCACCGCGAGGAGAACATTGATTCGCCGCGGGCGTTCGGACAGTTGGTCGAGGTGCTGAACGCGGTGGCGGAGGATCACGGCCTCCCGGTGATCGTCTCCACTCACCCCCGCACGATGAAGCGCATCGATTCGACCAAGACCCGGTTCAAGGATCAGGTGCGGTTGCTGAAGCCGCTGGGTTTCCTCGACTACGTCAAGCTCCAGACTTCGTCGCGCGCGGTGCTGTCGGACAGTGGCACCATCAGCGAAGAGTCCTCGATCCTCAACTTCCCCGCGCTCAACATCCGTGAGGCGCACGAGCGACCCGAGGGCATGGAGGAGGCGGCGGTGATGATGGTCGGGCTCTCGGTCGAGCGCGTCCGCCAGGGTCTCGCCATTCTGAAGTGCCAGCCCCGCGGCGAGCATCGCGGTCTGCAGCTGGTGGCGGATTACAGCCAGCCGAACGTGTCCGACAAGGTGCTCCGCATCCTGCACAGCTACACGGACTACGTGAAGCGCTTCGTGTGGCACGAGCCGGCGGACGGGGAATGAAGGCGGTCGAGAAATCGGCCGCTGAGACGCGCGCGACCGGGGGCATCGAGGTCGAGGTGCGCGACGACCTCGGGGATGACGAGCTGACTCGGATCATGGACCTGCTCCGGATCGCCTACCCCGCCGTCGAAACGGGGATCTGGGACTGGCAGTACGGCCGCCGTTCGCTAGGCACACCGCGGGTGGCCTTGGCCCGAGCCGACGGAAAGATCGTCGGCGTTCAGCCGTCGATCCGCCAGGACGTGCTCTGGTCGGGTCGCTCCGCGACCGGATACCAGCTCTGCCACGTCGTAACCCATCCGGAGTACCGTCGTCGCGGGATCTTCACGAAGCTGGTCTCGTCCTTCGCCGAGCGGGCGGAGCGCGAAGGGGCTGCGTACGTCTACACGTTCCCGAACCGCCTCTCGTTCCCTGGCTTCCAGCGCACCCGCTCCTGGGATCACCCGTTCTCGCTGCCCCTGTGGGTCCGACTCGCCCTGGGGTCCGGACGAAGCTCGCGCGCCACTCGATCTCTGGGGGTCCCTCAGCCGGTCGAGCACTTCGATCCGGCCGTCGACGTCTTGGCGCGGGAGACGGCGGGGCGATTCCCAGCGGGTCGCGTCCGCGATCATCGTTACCTCGAGTGGAGATACCTCGAACATCCCGAGCGACCCTACGTCGTCCTCGCCTTGCGGGATGGCTCACTCTGGCGCGGAGTCGTGGCCGGCCGCCTGGTGGACTGGCTCGGTGTCCGGTCGGGAGCCGTTGTCGAGATGCTCGGTGATCCCTCATCGCTGGATCGACTCCTGGCTGCTCTCGAAGCCGAGCTCGCTCGTCGCGGCGCACGCACGATGGGGTGCCTGATGCCGGGAGGGCGTGCCGAGAGTCAGGTGCTGGAGCGACGCGGCTATCGAGTCCTGCCGGCCTGGATGCTGCGCAAGGAGTTCTACTTCGTACTCCGCGCCTCGGGGGGAGTGCCCCCCTCGCTGCGGGACATGAGCGCATGGTGGCTCACCTGGGGCGACAACGACATCGTATGACCTCACGGTCCCCCGACATGATCCCATGAAGGTCCTGCTGGTTTCGGAGTTCTACCCCCCGGAGCCCAACTCCGCGGCGCTCAAGATGGCGGACCTCGCGGGCTTCCTAACCGAAAGGGGGCACGGGGTCACCGTCGTGACCGGCTTTCCCAACTACCCCGACGGCGTGCTCCATCCGGGATACCGCCGCTCGCTGTTTCAGCGCAGCACGACCAACGGCATCACCGTGATCCGAACGTTCATGGCGATCAGCACGAAACGGCGGCGATTCGGAGCTCGCATGAAGGGATATCTCACCTTCATGTTCACCTCGATCTATGGCGGGATCGCGGCGGGACGCCACGATCTCGTCTTCGTGTATTCACCTCCGCTCACCCTCGGAGTTTCCGGCTACGCCCTGAGCCGGATGTTCGGCGCCCCGCTCATCGTCGACGTCAACGACCTATGGCCGCAGGCGCCGATCCAGCTTGGGCTCCTCAAGAATCCGCGGCTCGTTCGGATGGCTCACGATCTGGAGCGTTTCGTCTACACGAAATCGGATCGTCTCTTCTTCTACTCGAGCTGGATGCGTCGCGAGGTCGTGCGCTCAGGCGTCCCCGAAGTCAAGGCCGAGCACCATCCGTTCTGGGTCGACACAGACGTGTTTCATCCTTCGCCGGAGGAGGGAAGTGTCGTGCGGCGGGAGCACGGGTTCGGAGAGGGGCTGGTGGTGATGTATGCCGGAAACATGGGGCTCCCGCAGGGGCTCGGAACCGTCATCGACTGCGCCCGGCTCCTCGACCGCATCCATCCCGGAGCCTTTCGCTTCGTCTTCGTCGGCGGTGGGGCGGACAGGGAGCGCCTCATCGGATTGAGCCAGGGGCTATCGAACGTTCAATTCGTGGCCTCGCAGCCGGCGAGTTCGATGCCCGCTTTCATGTCGGCAGCCGACGTGCTGCTCCTTCACCTCGACAAGGCGCCCTTTCGCCTCGGAACGATGCCCGGCAAGCTGCTCGCCTACATGAGCTGCGGCCGTCCCGTCCTCGTCGGTCTCGAGGGGGAAGGAGCGGACATCGTCCGGAACGCCGACTGCGGCGTCGTCGTGGAGCCTCAGAACCCCTCTGCCATGGCCGAGGGTCTGGTTCGCCTTCTCGACCCGGATGTGCGACGCCGAATGGGAGACGCCGCGCGTCGCGCGGCGATGGAGCGATACGACCGCGTCAAGCTCCTGGCCGGCGTGGAGCGGAGATTCCAAGAGATCGTGGAGGAGCACCGTCGCGGCGGGCGGTCGCGAGGGGGACAGACCTGAATCTCGATCTCGTGGGTCGGTTCCCCGGCATACGAGCTCTCACCTGGAGTGACGGGGTGCTCTACGGTGGTAAGGGCTACGAGTTGTGGCGCTGGAATGTGCTCGCGGGGTCTTGGGAGTTCGTGGCCGATTTCGACCCCGGGTGGACGCGGAGGATGAGCGGTGCAGTCCGCCTCACGAGTCGTCTCCGGCGCGATGGATTCTACGCCCTGAGCATCCTTCCGAGCGGTGACATGGTCGCCATTCTTCCTGGAGCGATCGCTCGGTGCCCGGCAGGCGCTCAAAGATTTCAGCCGACGTGGCAGATCCGCCGCGGCACGCGCCCACTGTCGATGGTGGCGGTGCCGGACGGCAGCCTCTATTGGGGCGAGTACTACCGCAACAGTGCGCGCAGCGAAGTACACGTCTATGGCTCGCGCGACGGTGGATGCTCGTGGGACGTCGTCTACACATTCGGTCCCGGCCAGATCCGCCATGTCCACAGCATTACCCATGACCCGCACCGAGCCTGTCTATGGATGTGCACCGGCGACTATGGACGCGAATGCCGGATCCTCAAGGTCGCCCTCGACTGGAGCACTGTCGAGACCGTACTCGAGGGAACGCAGCAGGCGCGGACCGTGCGGCCTGTCCCGACTCCGGACGGCCTCTACTTTGCCACCGATTCCGAGCTCGAGCAGAACCATGTCTACTGGCTCGGAGACGAAGGCTCGATCGAGCCGCGGTGCGCCACGAGCGGGCCGTGTCTCTCCGCCTGCCAGGTGGGTACGGCGATGTTCTTCTCGACGGATGTCGAGCCTAGCAAAGTGAATCGGGAGCCGAGAGCGTGTCTGTATGGGAGCCGCGACGGCCGGACCTGGACGCGCCTGCTTGCATGGCGCAAGGATCGGTGGCCGATGACGCTGTTCCAGTTCGGCAACATCGCGCTCCCGACGGGCAGGAACGATACGGCGTACCTCGCCGCCACCGGAGTGGCGGTGGAGAAGGAAGATGGCGTGACGAGCGTCTGGACTCTCACCTCGGGGACCGGGTGAGGCCGCAGCAGATCGTGATCGCTGTTTCCGGCCGCCGGTTGACGTCGGGAAAACACGGGCGGTATCATCCACGGCTGATTGCGCAGATAGCGTCTACCGTTGGACGCCCAACCCTCTTCTAGAGCACCCTCCCAGGAATTCATGGATCACGTCGTGGCGCTGGCGCCCTTTTGGGATCGCATCTGGGCGCGCCGTCGGCAGATCGTCGTTCTGACGCTGGTGACCACCTTGGTGACGGCCGGCGTCTCCTTCCTGCTTCCCAATTGGTACAAGGCGACCGCGGAACTGCTTCCCCCCAGCGAGGAGGAGAGCGGGTTCGGGCTGGCAAGCCTGCTCAAGGGAATGGCGGTTCCGGGCATCAAGTTGCCGACCCAGGTAACCCCCGCCGACGTCTTCAAGGTGGTTCTCGAGAGCCGGCGGGTCGGCGAGCAAATCGTGGTGCGCTTCGACCTCAAGACTCTCTACAAGAAGAAGTTCACCGAGGACGCGATCAAGGAGCTGCACCGCCACGCGAGCTTTAAGCTGACCGAAGCCGGCACCATCCGGGTTGCAGTCGAAGACAAGAGTCGCCAGCGCGCCGCGGACATGGCGAACGCATTCATCCAGAGCCTCGATCAGTTCAATCGCGAGGTCCGGACCTCGAAGGGACGCCGGACGCGCATGTTCATCGAGGGACGTCTGGCCGAGAACAAGAAGGAGCTCGAGATCAGCGAGCAGCGGCTCGCCAACTACCAGTCGACCCACAAGGCCGCGGTGCTCAGCCCCGAGATGACATCGGCGGTGGAGGAGGCGGCAAAGCTCTACGCGCGGCGCACCTCGATGCAGATCCGGTTGGGGGTGGTGCGCAGCTACTCCCAGGGCAGCGCGGAGGAGATGCAGCTCACACAGGAGCTCACAGCGCTCGATCGCCAGCTCGGCGCGCTGCCCGAGACGGGCCTCGATCTGGCGCGTCTCGTGCGCGATGTGAAAGCGCTCGAGCAGGTCTTCGCGCTGCTGACCGCGCAATACGAGGACGCGCGCATCACCGAAGCGCGTGACGTGGTGACGGTGGAGGTCCTGGATCCGGCGATCCCGCCCGAGAAGAAGGACCATCCTCATCGCGGCCTCATGATCGCCGGCGCATTCTTGGCCAGCCTCATCGTGGGGATTGGATTCTCCCTGCGCGAAGAGCGAGCGCAGGCGCGGCCGGTGATCCGTGCCGTCGCCGGCGAATGAACCCGGCCACTCAAGCCCGGGCTAGCGCGCTTCCCACTCCAGGTCCGCGCCTCGGATGAATACGCTCGCCGCCAAGACCCCCTGGATGCCCTCGTATGGATGGTGGCTGCTGACCGCCGCCGTGGTCGCGACCGGGGTTTTCATGAACTGGTTCATCGCGCTCGGCGTGCTGGTCTTCATGATGGTGCAGATCTTCCGGCCTTTCGACTTCATCGCCACCACGCTGGTCGTGACTGCGGGGTCCACCTTCGTCTATTACGAGGGCGGCAACCTCACGCTCCAGCTGAGCCTGCTCACGTGCGCCATCGTGCTCATGCTCACCTCGTACTTCTTCACCGCCACAGGACGGACCTTCACCCTGCGCTGGTCGCCGCTGACCTGGCCGATTCTGATGTATCTGGGATGGGCCCTCATCAACGCCGCGCGCGGCGTGCTGACGGGGTACCCGCCGAAGAGCATCCTCTTCGAGTTGCTCCCGGTGCTGGCGATCGCCACGACGTTCATGGTGGCGAACATCTTCCAGGCTCGGCGCGATCTGCATCTCGTCTTCGTCGCGCTCGTTGGTATCGCCTGCGGAAGCGCGGGACTCGGCTTCTGGGTATTCTCGGTCATCCACACCCACACGTCGGGCGTCTATTTCAATTGGGTGCCCGGGCTGATGGCGATCTTCATGATCAATCTGGCGCTTCGCTCGAAGAATCTCTACGCCACTTTGGCCTGGGCGCTGGGCTCGCTGCCGTTCTTCATGCACCAGTTCCTGTCCTTCCGGCGCGCGCTCTGGATCGGATGCATCGCGGGCCTCCTCACCACCGCGCTCATGTTCGGGATCCGCGGTGGACGACGGCGCTGGTCCCATGTCGGATTGGTGATGGGTCTGGTGTTCGGTTCCGGGGCGGTCGGCGCAGTGTCGCTCGAGCTGCTCTACGGGCAGGCCGACATCCTGGCCGCATCGGTCGGCCGCTTCGCGTCGATCGGGAACACCGAGCTCTCGATGGAGACCCGGTCCAATGTCATCCGGCTGATCGAGACCGCGGGGGTCCTCAAACTGATCTGGCAATCCCCGGTGGTGGGTCATGGGCTGGGCTTCACCTTCGTGATCCCGAATCCGATCCAGGGTGGCCGCATGCGGCCGCAATGGTGGATGGATCAGAACTACTTCCTGATCTGGGTCACGCAGGGGATCATCGGCGTGGCGCTGTATGCGTGGCTGCTGTGGAGAGGGTTTCTCTTCACCCTGCGGCACGCTCGCAAGCGTCAGGATCCATGGGAGGCGAGCTGGTTCGCGACCACGGCGGCCATGACCATCTTCCTCACCCTGTACTCGGTTTCTGACTGGCCCTTCTATCAGGTCGGCCCCGCCTTCCTAATCGCTTTGCTGTACGGCGCGTGCATCGCGATGGCGAGCCAGAGATCCATCCAGTTCCATTGGTCGCCCTCCGCCGCCGGATGGCGACGGGGCGGCGATCGCGCGCCCGCGGAGCCCGCGACCGAGAATCCCTGAGCGACGCGCACCCATGACTTCTTTCCATCCCGCCTCGCGGTTTGCAGGACACGACGATTCGCCCGATGCTCCGGCGCTTCGGAATCTGGGCCGTGTGTCGTCGGAGGGCCTCGGCGTGTTGCGGGTCGCGGTGGTAACCAACGTGCTGCCTCACTATCGCTCGGAGTTCTACGAGCAGCTCTTCCGGCGCACCGACCTGGATGTGAGGGTGTTTTGCCAGGAGTCCATCCCTGGCATGAACCTGAAGGTGGATCATGCACGCTTCTCGGACCGGGTCACGCTCGTGCGTTTTCGGGGCGCCTCCCGCGAGCGTCTCGGGTGGCAGGACCTGCCCTGGCCCTCGCTGCTCGCGTCCTTCGACGTCCTGTTCGTTCTCGGCAACGCCCGCGTGTTCTCCAACGTGTTGTTGGCAACCGCGGCTCGGCTCCGCGGCATGCCCGTGATCGTGTGGGGGCAGGCGCACACGGCGGGAGCGAACCCGTGGACCGAGAGTCTTCGCCTGGCGTGGCTGAGGCTGTTCGACCATCTGTTCCTCTATACCGATGGCGAAGTCCATCGGTTGCGGGCCCGGGGCTTCCGCAGGCAGTACCTGGTAGGAATGAACAATGGCCTGGACCAGACGAGGATCGACGAAGCGGCCGCGGCGTGGAGCCCGGAGCGTCTCGAAGAGTGGCGGCGTGGCCAACATCTCGAAGGCCGCACGGTGGTGCTCTCCTGTGCGCGCCTGGAGACGAAGAATCGTTTCGATCTGTGGGTGGACGCGATGCCCGTCGTGATCGCGCGCCATCCTCGCCTCACGTGGGTCGTGATCGGCGAGGGTCCGGAGCGCGCGCGGCTCGAGTCGACGATTCGCTCGCGGGGGGTTGTCGATCACGTGCGCTGGGTGGGCCCGGTCTTCGAGGAATCGAGCCTGGCTCCCTGGTTCCTGAGCAGCCGACTCCTGGTGCATCCATCCGGCATCGGTCTCACCTTGCTGCACGCGTTCGGCTACGGCCTCCCGGTCGTGACGTCCGACGACGCCGACGCGCAGATGCCCGAGTTCGACGCGCTCTCCCCAGGCGAGACCGGATGGGTCTATCGCGCCGGCGATGCCGCGAGTCTCGCGGACGTGGTGATGCGCGGCATCGACGACGCGGCGCGCGAGAGCATGGGCGCGCGCGCGCGACAGGTCGCCCGGGAGGACTACAACGTGGAAGTCATGGTCGAACGCTTCGCGCAGATTGCCAAGCAAGCCGCCGCGTCCACCCGACCGCACGCATCGGAACGCGGCGCCTAAGAGGAGAGTTCCCGAGTCATGTGCGGCATCTTCGGCGTGGTGCGGATGGGAGGGCTTCAGAGCGGAGATCGATGGCTGCTCCGCGGGATGGCCGACGCCATGCAGCATCGCGGGCCCGATGGCGAAGGGTTCCACCTCTCGGCCCGAGCCGGCATCGGCATGACCCGGCTCGCGATCATCGACCTCGAGGGCGGCTGGCAGCCGCTCTACAACGAGGATCGATCGCTGGCGCTGGTGCTGAACGGCGAGATCTACAACTACGTCGAGCTGCGGAAGGGCCTCGAAGCACGCGGCCACCGCTTCGCCACGAACGGCGACGCCGAGACCGTGCTCCACCTCTATGAGGACATGGGGCTCGAGTGCATCCATCAGCTGCGCGGAATGTTCGCGTTCGCCTTGCTCGACGAGCGGAAACAGAAGCTCGTGCTGGCGCGGGACCGCATGGGCGAGAAGCCGCTCTCGATCGTGGAGCGCGAGGATGGCCTCGTCTTCTGCAGCGAGCTCGTGGGCCTGGTGGGATCGGGCGCGGTGCCGTTCGAGCTGGATCCCGACGCGGTCAAGCTCTACTACTACTGGAACTACGTGCCCGAGCCCATCTCCGCGGTGCGCGGCGTGCGCAAGCTGCCCGCGGCTTCGCTGCTCGAGATCGACCTGAAGAGCGGCCAGCGCGCGGAGCGGGCGTACTGGCGGCTCGAGGACGCGCCGCCCATCCACGACGAGCCGGTCGAGCGCATTCGCAGCGAGATCGACGAGATCGGACGCATCATCATCCGCTCCGACGTGCCGGTGGGTGTGGGGCTATCGGGTGGCATCGACTCCTCGGCGGTCGCGGCGCTAGCCAAGAAGCACTCCGACCGGCCGGTCGTGGGCTTCACCATCGGTTACGAGGGGTGGGCGTGGCAGGACGAGCGCGCGATGGCCCGCGAGTTCGCGGACCATCTCGGAATCGACTTCCACGAGCTGCGGCTGAGTCTCGACACCGTCGTCCGCGAATTCCCCGAGATGTGCCTGCGTCGTGACGAGCCGCTCAGCGACTGGAGCGGGGCCGGCTTCTATTCGCTCATGCACTTGTCGCGCGAGCACGGCGTGCCGGTGCTGCTCACCGGTCTGGGAGGCGACGAGCTGTTCTGGGGATACCCCTGGGTCCGCGCCGTGGTCGAGGACAATCGCCGCAAGCTTCGCCTCCGCGAGAACGGCGGTGGGGTGCTCGACTACCTGCGCATCGCTCGTCCTCCGCTCAGCCTGGCGGGCGCGGCGTACTGGGTGGGCGACGGCGCCGGGTTGCTGCGTGGTTGGAGGGACTGGCAGCGCGACCGCAGCTCCAGCGCGGAGCAGCTCGTGTTCTGGGACGCGCGGCCGGAGTATCGCGACTGCGAGCGCAACCTACACCGCGTCGCGGGCGAAGCTCTCGCCGGCGCCCATCTCTCTCCGACGTGGCCGTTCACCGGCCGCGATCTGTGGCCGGCGCTCGAGACGTCCATCACCAAGCTGATGTGCGAGACCTTCCTGCGCGCCAACGGCCTGGTGATGGGAGATCGTCTGAGCATGTCGTGGAGCGTCGAGGCCCGCGTTCCATTCGTCGACTATCGTCTGGCCGAAGTCGTCGTCGGTCTGCGCAAGGCGCAGAGCGACCTCCCGCTCGGACACAAGGCCTGGCTCAAGCAGGCGCTCTCCGATCTCGTGCCGCCCTTCGTGTTCCAGCGCCGCAAACGAGGCTTTACCCCTCCCTGGCGGCAGTGGACCAAGGCGCTCATGGAGCGCTACGCCGACGATCTGCGATCGGGGGTGCTGGTCGAGCGCGGCATCCTGCGGCCTCGGGCCGCGGCGCACTTCCGCACCGCGTTCGACGGCATGGGGCGGGCGCTGCCTCTGGCGTTCCCAAGTCTGGTCCTAGAGGAGTGGGCTCGCGGCATGCTCGCTCTCGAGCGCTCCGCGAGGCAGGTCGCGACCACGCGGCGAGGGGAGCCCGAGCTGCGCGAGCGTCATGGCGCGACCGCGGTGCCGGCGCGCGCTTCCACCGCATGAGGATTCTCGTCAACTCCGCGATCACGACCATGGGCGGTGGCGTCCAGAAGTCGGTCGAGTTCGTGCGAGCATCGATGGCGGAGAATCGAGGACATCAGTTCTTCTACGTCCTCTCGGAAGCCGTGGCACGGAACCTCGAAGGCGTCGTGCGCGTCGATCCCTCGGCCCACGTCGTGGTTTCGCACAAGCCTTCGCATCCGATCCGCGGGCGCGCCACGCGGACGATGCTGCGGGAGACCGAGCGCCGGTTCGCTCCCGACGCCGTCTACACGGTGTTCGGACCGACCTACACGACCTTCCGGGCGCCGCATCTCCTCGGTTTCGCGGTTCCCTGGATCACTCATCCCAACCGCTGGGCGTGGGATACGATCCGCCATCCGCTGGCGCGCGCGCGCTTCTGGGCCTGGTGCCGCTACGTGACGTTCTGGACGCAGTTCGCCGATCACTGGGTGCTCGAGACCGAGGTCGCCGCCGACGGCCTGGCACGCGTGCTCGGCGTCTCGCGCGAGCGAATGCACGTGGTGCCCAACGTTCCCGGCGCTCTCTATGAAGGCGGCGCTTCCATGAATGGAGCGCTGCCGGGCACCGA
>Ga0070689_100002170_pt1 | contig 12712 bp, 7 predicted proteins | sample KBSS23HmetaG_FD_64669 | JGI IMG/M metagenome (GOLD analysis project Ga0070689, IMG submission 64669) | Switchgrass rhizosphere microbial communities from Kellogg Biological Station, Michigan, USA - KBS S2-3H metaG | ecosystem: Host-associated > Plants > Roots > Rhizosphere ...
GACGTGCACGCGATGAAACGGCAGATGGCCGCCTACAAGGGCCACGACGAGATCGCGATCGAGGGGCACAACATCAAGCTCGGACGCGGCGGCATCCGCGAGATCGAGTTCTTTGTGCAGACGCAGCAGCTGATCGCCGGCGGGCGGCATCGTGAGCTGCGCGAGCGGCAGACGCTGGTCACATTGGAAGATCTCGCCGAAGGCGGCTGGATCGGCCGCGATGCCGCGCATGATCTCGCCGCGGCCTATCGCTTCCTGCGCGCGGTCGAGCACCGTCTGCAGATGGTTGCCGACGAGCAGACCCACACGCTGCCGGCCGAGCGCGAGGCATTGGAGCGCTTCGCCCGATTTTTCGGCTATGCCGATCGCGACGCCTTCGCGGCCGTCCTGCTCGAACACCTACGAAAGGTGCAGCGCCATTACGCCCGGCTGTTCGAGGACGCGCCCGCCGCCGAAGCCTCTCGCCGCGCGCTCGCATTTCCCGCCGACAAGGACGACACCGAGACGCTCGACAAGCTTGCCGCGATGGGCTTCCGCCGCCCGCTCGAAGTCAGCCAGTCGGTGCGGCGCTGGCTCGCCGGTGAATACCGCTCGCTGAAGAGCGAGTTCGCGCGCACCCACCTTGCCGAGCTGGTACCGGTGCTAATCGACCAGCTCGCGCGCTCGGAAAATCCGGACCAAGCGCTCATCGCGCTCGACCGCTTCCTCGCCGGCCTGCACGGCGGTGCGCGATTATTGTCGCTGCTGCGGCGCAATCCGGATTTTGTGGCGCTGCTCGCGCTGGTGCTCGGCAATGCTCCCAGGCTCGCCGACATTCTGGCGCGCTATCCGCACGTGATGGATGCGTTGATCGAGCCGTCATTCTTCGGTGCTCTGCCGGACGCCGACAAGCTCGCGGCCGAGCTTGCCGGCACGCTGGCGCAGGCTGGCTCCTACGAGGATCTGCTCGACCGCGCGCGCCAGTTCGGTCAGGAGCACATGTTTCTGATTGGCGCGCGCATCCTCTCCGGCACTGTCTCAGCCGAGCAGGCGGGGGAGGCTTTCGCGCTGCTTGCCGATGTCGTGATCCGCGCGGCGCATCGCGCGGTCGAGGATCACTTCGTCACCGCGCACGGGCGCCTGAAGGGCCAGCAGAGCGTCATCCTCGCGCTCGGCAAGCTCGGCGGCCGCGAGATGACCGCCGCGTCCGACCTCGATCTCATCATTGTCTACGACTTCGACGAGGCGCATCCGCAATCAGACGGGGCGCGCCCGCTTTACGGCGGGCAATATTTTGCGCGCGTGACGCAGCGCCTGGTCAGTGCGCTCGCCGCGCCGACCAATTTTGGTGCGCTCTACAATGTCGACATGCGGCTGCGCCCGTCGGGCCGCTCCGGTCCGGTCGCGACCATGATCGGCTCGTTCGAGAGCTATCAGGAGAACGAGGCGTGGACCTGGGAGCACCTCGCGCTGACGCGCGCGCGCGTCGTCTCGGGACCGCCGGCATTCGCGGCGCGCGTTGAAAAAGTGATCCTTGACGTGCTCTGCCGCCAGCGCGACGCTGAAACGATCGTCGGCGATGTGGTCGAGATGCGTACCGCGATCGCGACGGAAAAAGGCGACAGCGACCGCTGGAATCTGAAATATGCCGCGGGCGGGCTGATCGACCTGGAATTCATCGCGCAATATCTGCAGCTCGTGCATGCGGCGGAAAAGCCGGAGATTTTGGATACGTCGACGGCGCGCGCACTCGACAAGGCGGCTCGGCTCGGTGTGCTTAGCGCCGAAGATGCCGACGTGCTGCGCCCGGCGGTGCGGCTCTACCAGAACCTGACGCAGATCCTGCGGTTGTGTCTGTCGGGCCCCTTCGATCCGAAGTCGGCCGGGCCCGGACTGTTAAGTCTGCTGGCGCGCGCCGGCGACGTGCCCGATTTCACCACTCTCGAGGCGCATCTTGCCGAGACGCAGGCACGCGTGCGTGCAAGCTTCGTACGGATATTGGGCAGGGCACCTTAGAACATCATGCGCTGAGGCGAACCTCGGACTGCTCCTGTTCGATCGTATTCGTCGCGGCCGCCGCGTCGATCGGCAGCCGCACCATCACGATCGTGCCGACGCCGAGCGACGAACGGATGCGCATCGCGCCGCCGTGCAGCTCGGCCAGCGACTTGGCGATCGCCAGGCCGAGCCCCGAACCGCGATGACTCTTGGTGAGCTGACTTTCCACCTGCTCGAATGGCTTGCCGAGGTTCTTCAGCGCCTCTTTCGGGATGCCAACGCCGGTATCCTCGATCGCGATGTTCACATTGCCGCCGACGATGCGCGCCCGCACCGTGATGCGGCCTCCGTCCGGTGTGAACTTCACCGCGTTGGACAGCAGATTGATCACGATCTGCTTGACCGTACGCCGGTCGGCGCGCAGGCGGATCGTGGGTTCGATCTCGGATTTCACCGTCAGCCGCTTTTCGTCGACGCGCGCGGCGACCAGGCGCATGATGTCGGCGAGGAACGGGTCGAGATCGAACGTCTCGAAGGAGAGCGTCGTGCGCCCGGCCTCGATTTTTGACATGTCGAGAATGTCGTTGATCACGTCGAGTAGATAGCGGCCGCTCTCGCCGATGTCGCGGCAGTATTCGAGATACTTCGCGTCCCCGAGCGGGCCGAACATCCCGGACTCCATCATCTCGGAAAATCCGATGATGGCGTTGAGCGGCGTGCGCAGCTCGTGACTCATGTTGGCGAGGAACGATGACTTCGCCTGGTTCGCCTCTTCGGCGCGGTCCTTCTGCTCGGCATAGCGCTCGGCGAGGTATGCGAGCTGTTCGGTCTGGCGCTCCAGCGCCTGCTGCGACGAGCGCAGATCGACCACGGTCGCCTTCAGGCGCTTTTCGCTCTCGATCAGCTTCTCCTCATGGAGCTTGAGCTGCGTGATGTTCGTGCCGACCGAGACGAAGCCGCCGTCCTTGGTGCGCCGTTCGCTGATCTGCAGCCAGCGGCCGTCTTCCAGCTGCGCCTCGAAGGTGCGTGCGCCGGGTACCGCGCGCCCCTCGCTCGACAACTGCATGCGCACGATCGGCTTGCTGCCGGCGGCGGAAATGTCCTCATAGGGCGTTCCCGATGCGACTGCCTCGTCGGTCAAGCCGTGCAGGCTCTGGAATTTCGAATTGCACAGCACCAACCGGTTGTCCGAGTCCCACACCACGAAGGCTTCCGAGATCGCTTCGATCGCGTCGCTTAACCGCATTTCGGCGGTGGCGCTCTCTTCTGCGAGCCGTTTCTGTTCGGTGATGTCCACCGCGATGCCGATCAAATGCGGGCGCGGTTCGCCCGGCTGCCGCACCAACTCGCAGCGTGCGCGCAGCCACACCCAATTGCCGTTCGCGTGGCGCATGCGGAACACGCTGTCGATCGATGAGGACCCTGTGTCGGCCAGCCGTGTTGCCAACTCGTAGAGCTGCACGTCATCGGGATGCACGAAACTGCTGATCTCGCCGAAGCCGAGCAGCTTGTCGTGCGGAGGAAGGCCAAGAATATCGAACATCGACTGTGACCAGAACACGCGCCCGCTGGCGAGGTCCCAATCCCACAAACCGCAGCGCCCGGAGTTGAGCGCGGTGTCGATGCGGCTGCGCACGGTTTCCTCGATGCTGGCGGTCTCGCGCATCAGTCGCGACTGCCACAGGAATGCAAAGCCGAGCATCAACACGACGAAGCCGGTTGCCGAAAACAGCGTGACCGCCAGTGTCGTATCGGCGCGCCATTCGGCAAGCACGATCGCGCGGCGCTGCGTGACGGCAAGCTGCCCGAGCGGGTGATTGAGGTTACGGATCGCGAGCAGGGACGTCGCGCCGTCGGCGAGCGTCAGTTCGGCAACACCGGGCTGGATCGCGACCGGCGCGACTCGCGGGTCGCGGCCGATCGCCTCGTTGAGCTTGCGGCCGATGTAGCCGTTCAGCGCCGGCTGTGTTGCGATGATCGTGCTGCTCGCGTCTGTCAGCAGCACCAGGCGGCCCATAGCCGTCGCGCGTGGCCAATCGATGCGCTCGAACGCGCGAAAACCGCGCACGACCGGTTCGCCGGATTCATTTTGCGCGGTACGCTCGATGCGCTCGGCCATTACGCTCGCGATCAGGTCGAGCTCGTCAGCTGACTTGGCGATCGCCTGGCGCAGCCGCTCGCGGATATCGACGATCGCGGCGACGCCGAGCGTAACCAGGAATGCGACGATGAGAACCGGAACGGCGCGCCGCAAAAAGGGTTCTGCGGTAAGGAGGCGGCGATAGGCCGGCCTTGCGACCGCTTGCGCCAACCCTTTGATGGAATCGGAATGCGCAGACGCACTCGCGCTTTCGGCGCGCGCCATTCAGGCCCCCGTTCGACTTATCCCCAATCACCCTTGACTCGGAAGGATGTGCCGCATCTTTGCCGAATCACGCCGATCTGAATCCAATTCGGCTGATTTGTCGAGAGTCCATGAATCGTTAATAGAAAATTATTTTCTCAACGCTTCGCCGCATGGCAAATGTTACGCGCGCGTCCGTGGAAGTGCAAAAAATGGCGATTCCATCGACGTTTCTTGAATCGCGCTACGCGCGATCAATTCGCTTCGAGAGAGCGATCCACGATGTCGCGCAGATCGCGCGAGAGATTTTGCGCTGCAGCGATCCGGCGCAAAGCAGTTTCAGCGCATGCGCGGCGGCCCGGCTCAAGCGCGCGCCACGAGCGGAACGCGGTGGTCAACCTCGCGGCCACCTGCGGGTTCTTCGGATCGAGTTCGAGCACGGTGTCGGCGAGGAAGGCGAAGCCCGCGCCGTCAGCACGATTGAACTGAGTTTGATTGTTATGCGCAAAGCCGCCGATCAGCGCGCGCACGCGGTTGGGATTGGCGAGTGAGAACGCCGGATGCGCCGTGAGCGCGCGGACACGATCGAGCGTTGCGGCTTCCGGGATCGCGGCTTGCAGTGCCAGCCACTTGTCGATGATCAGTGGATTGCCGGAATAGCGCCGATAAAAGTCGTCGAGCGCGGCCTGGCGCTCCGGAACCGGATGCAGCGACAGAGTCGCGAGCGCTGCGATGCGGTCGGTCATGTTCATCGCTTGATGATATTGCCGTGCCGCAAGCGCAATCGCGGAGGCGCCCGCAGCGGCCAGCAAATCGAGGCAGGCGTTTTTCAGCGCGCGCCGGCCGGCGCTCGCAGCGTCCGGGCTGAAGGGGCCCTCGTCCTGCGTGCGCCGATAGGTCTCGCGCAGTTGAGGCCCGAGCCGCGTGCCGATCGTGGCACGCAGCCGCGCGCGGGCCGCAAAGATCGCATCGGGTTCGACATCGCGACCGATGTCGCGCGCGATGTCGGCTTCGCTCGGCATGGTGAGCATCAGCGCGACGAACGCGGGTTCCAGCGTCGCCTCCGCCATGACGGCTGCGAGCGCTGCAATTAACCCCTCGTCGTCGCGCGTCGCGCGGCCGGCGCGGATCGCCGCCACATTGTCAGTGAGCATTGTGTTCGCGAGCGATTGCATCGCCTGCCAGCGATTGAACGGGTCGGGATCGTGGGCGGCGAGGAACTTGAGATCCTCGGCTGACACATTTGACGTGGCCTTGATGGGTGCCGAGAAGCCGCGGTTGAGCGACAGCACGGGCCGTTCCGGCACGGCAGTGAACTCGAAAGTCTGGGCTGGCTGCGTCAGCGTCAGTACGCCGCGCACAACGGGCCGCCCGTCTTCCAGTGACAGCGACATGTCGCGTCCGTCGCCGCCGACGAGACCGAGCGTCAGCGGGATCACCATCGGCTCCTTAACCGACTGCCCCGGCGTCGGCGGCACGGTCTGCGTCAGCTCGAGGCGATAGGTCTGCGCCTGCGGGTCGTAGCTACCTTTTGCCGTCACTTCGGGGGTGCCGGCCTGCGAATACCAGCGCATGAACTGGGTCAGGTCGGTCTTGTTCGCATCGGCAAAGCATTGGACGAATTCGTCGACCGTCGCGGCATGTCCATCGTGGCGCGCGAAATAAAGGTCGATGCCTTTGCGGAATCCGCCCGGCCCAAGCAGCGTCTTGAGCATCCGCACGACTTCGGCGCCCTTCTCGTAGACGGTCGCGGTGTAGAAATTGCTGATCTCGTTGTAGACCGCGGGCCGCACCGGGTGGGCGAGGGGGCCGGCATCCTCGACGAACTGGTGCGCGCGCAAGCCGCGCACATCGGCGATGCGCTTGACCGGCCGCGAACGCTGGTCGGAGGTGAACTCCTGATCGCGGAACACGGTCAAGCCTTCCTTCAGACAAAGCTGAAACCAGTCGCGGCAGGTGATGCGATTGCCGGTCCAGTTGTGGAAGTACTCGTGCGCGATGACGGCTTCGATGCTAGCGTAATCGGCGTCGGTCGCGCTGTCGGGGCTCGCCAGAACGAGCTTGTCGTTGAAGACGTTCAGCCCTTTGTTCTCCATCGCTCCCATATTGAAGTCGGATACCGCGACGATCATGAAAATGTCGAGGTCGTATTCGCGCCCGAACGTCTCCTCATCCCAGCGCATCGAGCGCTGGAGCGAATCCATCGCCCACGCCACGCGATCTTCCTTGCCCGGCTCGACATAGATCCGCAGCGTGACGCCGCGGCCGGACGTCGTGACGAACTTGTCTTCAACGCACCCCAGGTTGCCGCCGACCAGCGCAAACAGATAGGCCGGCTTGGGAAAAGGGTCGTGCCACACCGCGAAATGGCGCGTGGTGCCCGGTACGTCGCCCGCTTCGACGAGGTTGCCGTTCGAGAGCAGCACCGCGGCTTCGCTTTTGTCCGCCTCGATGCGCGTGGTGTAAACGGCCATCACGTCGGGCCGGTCGGGAAAATAGGTGATGCGGCGAAACCCTTCCGCCTCGCACTGAGTGCAATAGCTCCCGCTCGAGCGATAGAGTCCCATCAGCTGCGTGTTGGCCGACGGATCGATCAGCGTCTCGATCTGCAGATAACAGGTACCGGCGGGCGGCTGCGCGATCGTGAGGCTGTCCGGCGTTGCGATGTAGCCATCCGGACGCATCACCTGGCCGTCGAGCTTCAGCGATGTCAGCGTGAGCCCATCGCCGTCGAGCACGATCGGGGCGGGGGCCGTTTGCGGGTTGGGCGACATCTTGAGCGTCGCGCGAACTTTCGTCGCAGTGGAATGCAGCGAAACGTCGAGTTCCACGGTTTCGACCAGCCAGTCCGGCGGGCGATACTGGTCGAGGCGGACGGGGCGGGCCTGTTCGGTTCGCATGGTTATTATGGTCTCGGATTCGGCGGGAGCGCTGGTCTAGAATGGCCAGCGGGCAATAAAAAGGCCTGCGGGTAGAAAAGCCGGCGGGGCGCAAATTCGGATTGGGAGGACGTTCATGAAAAGCATTCGCAGTCTGCTGCTCGGGGTCGCTGCCGTGTTTGCAGCGTGCAATATCGCCGCGGCGCAAGATTATCCAAACCAGCGTGTCACTATCATTGTGCCGTTCGGCGCCGGCAGCGTCACCGACTTAATGGCGCGCATCATCGCGGACGATCTCACCAAGCGCTGGGGACAGCCGATCATCGTCGAGAACCGGCCCGGCCTGGCAGGCGCGGTCGCGGCCGCCAAGGCGCCGGCCGACGGCTACACGCTGATGCTGACATCGAACGGCCACACCGTCGCGGGTTTGGTCAACAAGAACCTGCCGTTCGATCCCGTGAAGGACTTCGCCGGCATCACGCGCGTCAGTTCTGCGCCGCTCTACCTTATCACCAACCCGGATCTGCCGCCGCGTAATCTGAAGGACCTGATCGCCCTCGCAAAGTCGAAGCCCGGCACGCTCAACTTCTCTTCGCCCGGACTTGCCAGCACCACGTTCATCGCCGGTGCGCTGTTCCGCAAGGCGGCCGGCCTCGATCTCGTCCACGTGCCGTTCAAGAGCGCCCCCGACGCGGTGACGGCGGTGATCCGCGGTGACGCGCACATGTATTTCGCGCCGATTAACCTATCGAAAGACATGGCCGAAGCCGGCAAGGTCATCACGATTGCCTCGGCGACGGCCACGCGCCTCCCCGAGATGCCGGACACGCCGACGATGACCGAAGCGGGCCTGCCGTTCGTCTACGATTCCTGGTTCGGCTTGCTGACGCAGGCGGCCGTGCCGCGTCCGATCGTCCAGAAGATCAACAAGGACGTGACCGACCTGCTCAAGAGCCCGGAGGTCGCGGCCAAGCTGAAGGCGCAGTTCGTCGTTCCAGTCACCGACACGCCGGAGGAGTTCGACAAGATCATCCAGACCGAGACCGCGCATCTGGCGGAGGTCTTCAAGGAGGCCAAAGTCGGCAACTAGCGCGGCGCCGTTCCCGCGCGCGCGGTTTTCCGAAAATCAGCGCCGCGAGGATATCGCGGCCACGCGGGCCGCATTTCGATTGGACGGTTCGGGCACCTCAACTGCCTCGGACGCTTCGTCGAGGCTGCGCAGGTGCGCCTCAAGCTCCGCGATGCGCGCGTCCAACGCTTCAATTTCCATCGCGGCGAGCTTCATGAGCTGCGCGGTCTGATGCCAGCCCTCGTCCTCCAGATAGCCGCGGCTCTCCAACAACATCGTAAAAATGGACGGCGGCATGATTCCCCGCGACAGTTGGAACTCCAATTCAAGCATCGCGAGATATCCGGCGTCACCAATTAGTTGAGCGGCGAGCGCCTTACACCCGTAAATTCGGATTTCACGATTGACTGGAATCAGGACAGCGGCTCGGCGTGGCCGATCACGCGCTTGATGGTCGGGAATTTGCGGCGCAGCGCGCGCTCCACCTCATCGACTCGTTCATGCACGTCCTGCACGGTGAGCATCGGATCGACACGGCAATGGAAATTGACGATTTCGCCCTCCGCGGTCTCACGCACCCGCACATCGTGAATCTGTCCGACGAAGGCGATGTTTGACGCGATGGCCGTGAGCGCCTGACGTACGGCGGCGACCCGCCCGTCCGGCGCATCGCGTCCGGCAAGCCCGCGCATCTGCAGCGGCTCGATGTGGGTCTCGACCTCGACCTCGGTGCCGAGCTCCTGGCCAAGCGCCGCCTCCAGGCCGTCCGCAATATCATGCGCAGCGGCAAGCGACAGACCTCCATCAACCTCCAGATCGAGCGAGATCGAAAGACGGCCTCCGATCGCATGCACGGTGACGTGATGCACCGCAAGCGCGCGGTTGCGCGCGATCACCATCACGCGCTCCAGCACGGACTCGTCGCTCAGCGCACGGGGCTCGGTCGCGACGTCGATCTCGGCCTCGGGCAGTTCGATGCGGATCGCCTGCGTCAGCGCCGTCTTGATTTCGGTCACGCGATCGAGCGGCAGTGTGCGACTGACGGCCACCACCAGATCGACGAACAGCGTCGGGCCGACCGAACGGGCGCGGACGCGGTCGATCGCCACCACGCCGGGGACACGGCTCGCGATCGCCGAGATGCGCGCGGCGGCGCCTTCCGGCGCGGTGTCGGTAAGCGTTTCGACGGTGCGGCGCCCGAGCCGCCAGCCGGCAATGAGGATGAACACCGCGACGACCAGTGCGGCCGCGGAGTCCGCCCACGAATACCCGAGCGCCACGCCGCCGAGACCGATCAGCACCGCGATCGACGACCACATGTCGGATCCGAAATGCAGCGCGTCGGCTTCGAGCGCAGCGCTGGTCGTCTCCTCCGCCACGCGATAGAGCAGCCGTGCGCGCAGGAAATCGACCACGATCGACACGATGATTACCGCGAAGGCCCAGATGGTTGCCTCGACGGCGTGACCGTCCTTGCCGAGCAATCGTGTGACCGCTTCCCAGATCACCAGGCCGGAGAGGACGAACAGCAGCCCAGTCTCGATCAGCGCGGAGACGCTCTCGACCTTGCCGTGGCCGTAGTGATGCTCTTCATCGGCCGGCTTGCCGGAGACGCGCACCGCGTACCAGGTCATCACGGTGGCGACGAAATCGAGCGCCGAATGCGCGGCTTCCGACAACAGCGCGAGCGAGCCGGAGAAAAGGCCGACCACGGCCTTGGCGATCGTCAGCCCGCCGGACGCCGCGATCGAGGTGAGTGCGACGCGCTCTTTCGTGTCCTGCATGTCGCCTCAGGCGGCGCGAGATTGCGTAATCTCCGCCGCGGCCTCGCTCATTGCCTCGCGATACTCCCGCACGAGCCGCGCGCACAATTCGGCTGTGCTCGGCACGTCGTCGATGCTGCCGACGCCCTGGCCGGCCGACCAGACATTCTTCCACGCGCGTTTTTCGTGGTTGAGGTTGAGCTGCTTGGTCGTCGCCGCGAGGTCGATATCCGTCGCCCCCGCGGCATCGATGCTCGGCCGTAGGAAATTTCCGTGCACGCCGCTGATCGCCGCCGTGTAGACGATGTCATTGGCGTTGGTTGAAACGATCATGTCCTTGAAGCCCTGTGCCGCCATGCTTTCGCGCGTCGCGATGAAGCGAGTGCCGAGATAGGCCAAATCAGCGCCGAGCATGCGGGCAGCCGCGATGTGGCGGCCGCTCGACATCACGCCGGAGAGCAGGATCGTCTTGGGAAAGAAGCGCCGGATTTCCGGAATGAGCGCAAACGGGCTGAGCAGGCCGGCATGGCCGCCGGCGCCGGCGCACACCGCGATCAGGCCGTCGACGCCGGCCTCGGCGGCCTTGCGCGCGTGACGCATGTTGATCACGTCGTGAAACACCAGCCCGCCATAGCCCTGCACGGCGCCGACCAGCTCCTTCACGGCGCCGAGCGAGGTGATGATCAGCGGCACCTTGTGCTTGATGGAGATTTCGAGATCGGCCTGCAGGCGCGGATTGCTCTTGTGCACGATGAGGTTCACGCCGAATGGCGCGGCCGGCCGTCCCGTCTCACGCTCGATGCGGTCGAGCCGCTCGCGGATTTCAACGAGCCATGACTCGTAATCCGTGCTGCTGCGCCGATTGAGGGCCGGAAATGTGCCGATGATGCCGGCGCGGCAGGCCTCGACCACAAGATCGGGGTTCGACACGAGGAACATCGGCGCGGCGACGGCCGGGATGGAGAGGCGGCCGTGAAACTGGACAGGGATCGGCACGAGGCGGTCCTTTCGTGGAGAATTATTCAGCGGCGATGCGCTGTTTCGCGGTGAGCCGCGGCATCACTTGTTCGGCGAACAGCTCGATCGAGCGGCGCGCTTCGTCGAACGTGATGTCGCCGAAGGCAAAGCGGCATGCGACGTAGTTCACGCCGGATTCGTCGATCTGCGCCTGCAGCTGGTCGGCCACGGTGCGGGGCGAGCCCGCGATCATGCGCCCCCCGGCGCCGTCGCCGTCGAACTCCGACGGATAGACGACGCCCGCCGGCCTCGTGCCATGCTCCAGCCAGAGCTTCATGAAGCTCGCGTACCAGCCGCGATAGCCGCGCCGCGCAATCGCGAGCGCGGCTTCGTCCGTGTCGGCCACCACAATGTGCCGGGCGAAGCCGAGCTTCGGCTCTGTCGCGCCGCCGGGATACAGGGACCAATAGTATTCGACGAGCTTGCGTGCCGTGCTCGCGGGCATGTTGGTCACGATGTTCATGCCGCCGCGTGCGGGACGCTCGGTGTTGTGTGGCGCGCCGACGCCGTACCACAGCGGCGGATGCGGCTTCTGCAGCGGCTCCAGCACCAGCGGCACGTTCTTGAAGCGGTAGAACTCGCCTTCGTAGTCGAGCGTGCGGCTTTGCAGGCCGCGCATCAGCACATCGAACGCCTCGATGAACATTTGTCCGAGCTTGTCCGGATCGAGTCCGTAGAAGCCGACCTCGATCGGCGAAATACCCTTGCCGACGCCGAACTGGAACCGTCCGCCGCTCATCTGATCGAGCATGCAGATTTCCTCGATCAGCCGGATCGGGTGATAGAGCGGCAGCGTGTAGACCAGCGGGCCGAAGTTGAGGCGCTTGGTGCGCTGTGCCACCGCTGACAAGAACACGCTCGGGGAGGGTGCCATGCCGAGCGGCGTCGCGTGATGCTCGGCCACTTGATAGCAGTAGAAGCCGAGCCGATCATAGAGCTCGGTGAGTTTCAGCCGGTCCTCATAGAACTCGCGCAGCGGCGCGCCGGAGGAGTCCAGGTGATCGAAGACGCCGAACGTCAATGCCATCGCTGATCCAGTCCGCCCTCAACTTCGTCATGCCCGGCTTTATGCCGGGCATCCACGTCTTTTCCGCAGAAAGCAAGACGTGGATGGCGGGGTCAAGCCCGGCCATGACGAATGTCACTCAATAATCGCCACCGCGCGCGTCCATCCCGCCGAAGCCTTCTCGATCTTCACCGGAAAGCACGCGACCTTGAAGCCGTGATCTGGCAGCGCATCGAGGTTGGAGAGCTTCTCCATGTGGCAATAGCCGATCTCGCGTCCTGCCTTGTGGCCCTCCCAGATGATGCCGGCGTCGCCCGTTTCCTTGTAGCGCTTCGCCGTGTAGCTGAACGGCGCGTCCCAGCTCCACGCGTTGGTGCCGGTGACGCGAATGCCTTGCCTGAGCAGGAACAAGGTCCCCTCGCGTCCCATGCCGCAGCCGGTGTCGAGGAAGTTCGGCTGGCCGTAGGCTTTGCCGGCCGACGTATTCACCAGCACGATATCGAGCGGCTTGAGCTGATATCTCAGGCGATCGAGCTCGCGCTTCACGTCCTCGGCCGTACATACGTAACCATCCGGCTTGCTGCGGAAGTCCAACTTCACGGCGTCGTTGAAGCACCATTCGAGCGGCACCTGGTCGATCGTCAGCGACGGCTTGCC
>Ga0070689_100002171_pt1 | contig 12711 bp, 10 predicted proteins | sample KBSS23HmetaG_FD_64669 | JGI IMG/M metagenome (GOLD analysis project Ga0070689, IMG submission 64669) | Switchgrass rhizosphere microbial communities from Kellogg Biological Station, Michigan, USA - KBS S2-3H metaG | ecosystem: Host-associated > Plants > Roots > Rhizosphere ...
AACACCATCTCTTCCTTCTTACCGAAGGTCAGAGGACCCAGCTTCTCGCTCATCCCGAGCTCGCACACCATGCGACGCGCGAGCCCCGTGGCGCGCTCGAGATCGTTGGCCGCTCCAGTCGTGAGGTGGCTGAAGGCGAGCTGCTCCGCCGCGCGCCCACCCATCATCATCGTGATCGCGCGAATCAGATCATCGCGAGTTCGCGAGTGGCGCTCCTCCGACGGCAGGTAGGAGGTGATGCCAAGAGCCCGCCCGCGGGGAATGATCGTCACCTTGTCCACGGGATCCGAGCCCGGCATGAGCCACGCGACCAGCGCGTGCCCCGCCTCGTGATACGCGGTATTGCGGCGCTCGTCCTCGGTCATCACCAGGCTCTTGCGCTCCATGCCCAGCATCACCTTGTCCTTGGCTTCCTGGAAGTCCTGCATGACGACCTTCTTGCGATTGCGGCGTGCGGCCAGCAGGGCCGCCTCGTTCACCATGTTGGCAAGGTCGGCGCCCGCCATGCCCGGCGTGGCGCGGGCGATGAGCGCCAGATCGACGTTCTCGGCGACCGGAATGTTCCGCGCGTGCACGCGGAGGATGCCTTCGCGGCCACGCACGTCAGGCCAGTCCACCACGATCTGGCGGTCGAAGCGTCCCGGGCGCAGCAGCGCGGGGTCCAGCACGTCTGGTCGGTTGGTCGCGGCGACGATGATGACGCCTTCGTTGGAATCGAAGCCGTCCATCTCCACCAGCAGCTGGTTCAGGGTCTGCTCGCGCTCGTCGTGACCGCCGCCCAGTCCGGCGCCGCGATGGCGCCCGACCGCGTCGATCTCGTCGATGAACACGATGCAGGGCGCGTTGCGCTTGCCCTGCTCGAACAGATCGCGCACCCGGCTGGCGCCCACACCCACGAACATCTCGACGAAGTCGGAGCCGCTCATCGAGAAGAACGGCACGCCCGCTTCACCCGCCACCGCCTTGGCCAACAGCGTCTTTCCCGACCCCGGAGGGCCGAGCAACAAAGCGCCCTTCGGGATCCGGCCGCCCAGCCGCTGGAATTTCTGCGGTTCCTTGAGGAACTCGATGATCTCCTGGAGTTCCTGCTTGGCTTCGTCGCAGCCGGCAACATCCTTGAAGGTGATCTTGGGCGTGCTCTCGACCAGAACCTTGGCCTTGGTCTTACCGAACTTGAGCGCCGCGCTGCCACCACTCTGCATCTGGCGCATGATCACCAGCCAGAATGGAAGCAGGAGCAGGAACGGCAGCGAGGTGAAAATGAAGGACAGCCAATTGAAGCCTGCCGGACGGACTTCGATCTCGATCCCTGGATTCGTACGCCACACCCGATCGGGCAAGTCGGAGCCGTCACCCAGGATGTTGGTCCGGAATGATTTGAATCGCGGCTCGGGCTGGTTCTGACGCACCGGCATCTCGCTCTTGAGATCTCCGGTGACGACGTTCTCGACGATCTGCAGATTGCCGATGTTGCCGCGCTCCACTTCGCTGATGAAGCGCGTGTAAGAGATCTCGATGCGCGGCGTGGACATGAAGCTGCCCTGGTACATGCGATAGGCCACCAGCGCCAGCAGACCCACGAATACCCAGAACGCCAGCTGCCGGAACGGGCGCACGGGTGGAGTGGGATTGGATCGGCGCGGCAGCGGAATGCGCGGTCCGGGGCGGCGGCCGGGATCCGGGCCGGGGTCCTGACGGAAGAGCTTCACGAGTCTCGGGCCTCCTCGAGCACGCCCACATAGGGCAAATTTCGGTAGCGTTCCGCGGCGTCCAGGCCGTATCCGACCAGGAACTCCGCGCCCGCCTTCCAACCAATGTAATCGAGCGGCACTTCGACCTCGCGGCATGGGCGCTTGTCCAGCAGCGTCGCCACCCGGAGGCTCGCCGGATTTCGGGTATTCAGCAGTCCCAACAACATGGAGACGCTTCGTCCCGAGTCCACGACCGCTTCGCACAGAACGACGTGGCGTCCCTCGATATCTCCCCTCAGATCGGCCAGCAGCTTCACCTGGCCGCTGGAAGTCCGATGGTCACCGTAGGACGACACGGATAGAAAGTCGACCTCGAGCTCGATCGGTGTGGCGCGCACGAGATCGGCGTGGAACGTCCAGGCTCCCTTGAGCACGCCGACCAGAACCGGATTCAGTCCCTCGTACTCGCGTGCGAGCGCGAGCCCGAGGTCCCGGACCTGGTCCCGGATCTGAGCGGCGGAGTAGAGCACGCGCAAGGCGGAAGCGGAACTGGCCAAGCTCTCGATCATGTCCTCACCTTGACCCAAAGCGCCTTTCTCGTACTGGACGTGAGCGGCGCTCTCGCCGAGCGCCGCAGTCCTACCACCCAGAGAATACCCTGCCGGTCCGACAAGACCATCCGGTCAGCACGGTAGGGGCGCCGAATTCCCGATTGCTTGAGGAAATCACCGAGCCGCCGTGCGCGACGGCGCCCGAAGGGGATGAACAGTTCATCGGTTCGACCCAGTCTAAGCTCAAGCCTTCCTTTGAGGTGGGCTGCCGCGAAGGCTTCTCCTCCGCGACCCGCGAGCTGCCGGGCCTCTCGGCCTCCCACCCACGAAGCTTCCAAGTCAAAGCTGCCAAGCCGGTTCCGTCCAGGAACTCGGAGCGCCAGGGGCACCTGATCGTCGTGGTTCCTTTGTTGGATGCCCTCAGAACCGATCCCGAGCGTTCCTTCTTGGGACCATGCGGTCCAGCCGCCCGGCAAGCTGACGGCCCGGCCCGGTGTTCCCCGAACCAAGGTCAAGATCTCGTTCAGAACCCGGCGCGTCACTCGCTTCGACGGCAGGGTCGACGCACAGATGCGCCGCAACGCCGCCCTCAGCACGATGTCCGGCAGCCTGGAGAGCAGGCGGCGATCGAACCGGTGGATCGGGCGCGAACCGATGACTGCCTTGGCGACGGCGACTTCCGCTCGACGCTCGAGCCATCGGCGGGCGGCCCGCACTTCCCGAAGCGTGGCGGCGACATTCCGGGCCAGCAGACTCCGCTCCTCTTCCCGATCGGCCCACGCGCTGACCACGCGATGACGCACGCGATTGCGCTCGTAGGACAGGTCGGCATTGCTGCTGTCCTCCCGCCAGGTCTCACCACTCGCGCGCAGGTCCGCCTCGATCTCCGCTCGTGACGCCTCGAGCAGCGGTCGCAGCCAGACGCCACGCTGGAGGCTCATGCCGCCGAGCCCCGAGAGACCGGTGCCGCGCCGGAGCCGCATGAGCAGCGTCTCCACCTGATCGTCGGCAGTGTGCGCCGTGGCGATTCGATGTGCGCCGGCGCGACGCGCGGCGGTGGTGAGGAAGAGCCGCCGCAGCCGGCGCAGACCATCCTGTCCCGACCAGCCCAGCTGCCGCATGCGCTCACGCGTGTTCCAGCGCGCGCTCAGTAGAGGAATGGAGAGCCGCGCGCACAGCGCGGTGACGAACTCCGCATCGCCGTCCGCGTCCCGGCCGCGCAACCCGTGATGGAGGTGGGCGGCGGTGAGCTCGATTCCGAGCTCTGGCGCCAGGCGATGCAATCCCAGCAGCAACGCGGTCGAGTCGGCGCCACCGCTGACCGCGACCAGGACTCGCGCGCCTCGCTGCGGAATTCGAGCCTCGCGAAAGGCGCGCCGCAGGATCGGCTCGATGCGTCTCAACCGCGGGCGTGAGCGCGAGATGGGTGGTGGCGGCGCAGGGACTCGAACCCCGGACACAGAGATTATGATTCTCCTGCTCTACCAGCTGAGCTACGCCGCCGAACCCCGAAGCGAGGTGGGCGAAGGAAAGTAGGGAGGGCTTGGACCTCTGTCAAGGACCCTAGGGTTGCTCCGCCGGCCGGCGCATCAACGTGTCGGCGTGCAGCACGAAGGTCTCGACCACGTGCTGCGTGGGACAGCACAGCGGATCGTCGGGCGCGTGGGTCAGCAGATGGAGATGGATGGCTCGGTTCGAGACACGGATGGAATCCACCTTCACGCGATCGCCGAGCGACGCCGGGCCGCGGGTCAGCGCGCGATCCGTCTTGTCGAGCAGCGCGTAGAGGTCGATGAAGGTCCCGGTGCCGCCGGTGGTACTGGCCAGGACGACCGCGGCGTCGTCACGATCGTCGCCATCCAGGTCGCCGGTGGCGGTGGCGATCATCCGCACATCGAGTCCCGCCGCCGAGTCGTGATAGGTGCCGGCCCTGAGCTGGACGGTCCCTACGCCCAGCTGATCCATGGAATAGGCCGCCTCGCGAGCCGTGGCGACGATGTCGATGTCCTTCGCCGGTGCTTCCGAGGTCCGGTTCGAACAGGCCGTGATCAGACACAAGAGCGCCACCATCCCTAGCATGCGCATCGTCTTCACCCCACACGCTGCGCGGCATCTCCATCGTCCCGCATCCGGTCGCCGCGGTCGGCCGGAGCATCGTCGGGGACCCGAATCCGAAAGATCCGCACCAGCTCACTGCGAAGCTCGCCTTCGTCCAGGTCGCTCTGCAACTGACCCCGGAAGGCGATCGAAATGGCGCCGGTCTCCTCGCTGACCACGACCACCGCCGCGTCGGTCTCCTCCGAGAGTCCGAGCGCCGCCCGGTGCCGGGTGCCGAGGGTGCTGGCGACGCGAGGGTTCGACGACAGCGGAAGGATGCAGGAGGCCGCGATCACCGTCTCTTCCCGCACGATCACGGCGCCGTCGTGCAGCGGGGAGCCGGGACTGAACAAGGTGACGAGCAGCTCCGCCGTCACCTTGGCGTCGAGCCGTGTGCCGGTGTCCACGAAGTTGCGAAGGCCGACGTTGCGCTCGAGCGCGATGAGGCCTCCATGACGCCGCTGGGCGAGGGTCTCCACGCCGCGCACGACTTCCCCGAGCACGCCATAGCTCTCACCGCGCAGGAACGAGCGGAAGTAGCGGGTGCGACCGAATTGCGCCAGCGCGTGCCTGAGCTCGGGCTGGAAGATGATGACGAAGGCGATGAGCCAGACCGTCTTGAGGCTATCGGCGATCCACTTGACCGCAATGAGATCGAACTCGCGGGCGGCAATTCCGATGAGCACGATGACGAGGAGCCCGACGTACATCTGCGCCGAGCGCGTGCCCTTGACCAGGATGAGGAGGCGGTAGAAAAGCACCGCCACCAACAGGATGTCGAGGACGTCGAGAAGCCAGAGATCGTGGACAGGCGTCATGGTCAGGGCCGTCGGAAGAGCGTCGATGCGAGTCTAACAGAGGAGTCACACGGCTCCGAGGCTCTCGTCACCCGATCTTCGCCGACCCCGAGCGCCGAGGGGCGCGACGAGCGCCGCGCAACGCCGCGGCAATCAGGGTCGCCTGCCGGGTCGACTCGACGTCATGGGTCCTCAGCACTGCGGCCCCCTGGAAGACCGCGATCGCGGAGGCGGCCAGACCGGCTTCGAGCCTCTGGTCGAGCGGGCGATCGGTCAGCCTGCCGAGGAAGCTCTTGCGCGAGACTCCGATCACCAGTGGCCGGTCGAGCTCCGCGATCACGTCGAGCCTGGCGAGCAGCTCGAGGTTGTGCTCCAGCGTCTTGCCGAAGCCGATGCCGGGATCGAGCGCGATCGAGCGCTCGGCGATGCCGGCATCGCGGGCGCGGGCCAGACGATCGGCGAGCCACGCGGTCACCTCGCGCGCGACGTCTTCGTAGCGCGGCTCGCGCTGCATGTCGGCCGGCGTGCCGCGCATGTGCATGAGCACCACTCCGGCGCCGGCGCGAGCCACGACCCCGGCCATGTCGGGGTCATCGAGCGCGGTGACGTCGTTCACCACCTGCGCGCCGAGATCGAGCGCCCGCCGCGCCACCTCGGCGCTCGCGGTGTCGACCGATACACACGCCGCGGGCTCGCGACCGAGAACTTCGAGCACGGGCTCGAGGCGGCGCCACTGCTCGTCGGCCGGAACCGGCACGGAGCCGGGGCGGGTGCTTTCGGCGCCCACGTCGATCAGATCGGCGCCTTGCTCCAGCATCGAGCGGGCGTGGGCGATCGCCGCGCCGGGATCGATGAAGCGCCCGCCATCCGAGAACGAATCCGGGGTGACGTTGAGCACGCCCATCACCAGGACGCGCTCCGAAACCTCGAAGACCCGGTCCCGGCAGCGCCACTCCATCAGGAGCCTGCCTCTAGCGCTTCAGCTCGTCGCGAAGGCGGCGGATCTGGGACGCATGGCCGTGCGCGTGCGCGGCGTAGATCCGGAGCCAGGTATCGGCGCTGTAGCGCCCCGATTCGGTGTGCCATCCCTCGCGCTCCCAGTCCGCCGAGGACATGGCCGAAAGGAGCTGAGCGGTGGTCGAGCGCGCGGCGCGGAACGCCTCCAGCGCCGGCGCCATGTCGCGCTCGTTGTAGCGCAGGAGGACCGCGTACCGCTCCTGGTCGTACCCGTGGATGATCGGCTTCTCCTCGGTCAGCAGCTTGCGGAGCCGCTGGGCGGAGATCGACTCGCTGTCCGCCAGGTGGTGCACGATCTCTCTCGCGCTCCATTTCCCAGGAACCGGGTGAGCGGAGAGGCCTTCCTCCGAGAAGCCCTCGAGCGCGGCGACCACCTCCTGATAGCCGTCGGCGTAGCGACCGATGAGCTGCTTCCGTTCCTCAGGCGACATGCCGTTCCTCCGCGAATCCGGCGGCCTTATGCTTCGTTGACCTCAAGGGCCGGCGATGGTAGCACTTACCGGCCTTTTTTCCCGCGCGAGCCACCTCTCGCTCCACACCACGCGCGGCGACCGGGCCTCACGTGATCTTTTGGAGGGTTCCTGCCGCATGTCGCGTTTCAGCCTGCGCCTGGTCGTGCTTGCTGCGGTCCTGTTCGCGTCACCGGCACTGGCTCAGATCACGGGACGGCCCTTCGAGGTCTCCGGCCAGCTCGGCTGGTCGGCTCCCGACGCTCGCGCTCACATGAAGAGCGGGCTGGCGATCGGCGGCTCGGCCGGCATGCGGATGCTCCCCTGGCTGGTGCTCGAGGGCCAGGCGTACATGGCGCCTTCCAAGGCCGACACGTTCCCGGAGCAGGACCATAGCTTCCTGTCGCTCGGCGTCGATATGCGGGTCAACATCCGGTCCGCCGACAACCGCGTCGTCCCTTACGTTCTCTACGGTCTGGCGGCAGGCAAGAGCTCGACCACCGGCACGCCGCCCGACGACCTCACGCGGGGCACGCCGAGCCTCGGCGCCGGCGCGCTGATCAATCTGCGCAATCAGCGCAGCTACCTCCGCATTCAGATCCGCGATTCCTTCTTCCGCCAGCGTGACGCCAAGGAATCCGACAACGACTTCGTCGTGACCGCGGGCCTCCACTGGATCTTCGGCGGCAAGGAGAAGGACACCGATCTCGACGGCGTGCGCGAGTGGCTCGACGCCTGCCCCGGCACCCCGATCGGCGCCAAGGTGAACGCGCAAGGCTGTTCGCTCGACGCCGACCGCGACAGCGTCGCCGACGGACTCGACGCCTGCGTGAACACGCCGCTCGGCTGCAAGGTCGACGCGAAGGGCTGCCCGATCGATTCCGATGGCGACGGGGTCTGCGACGGCGTGGACACCTGCCCGGACACCCCAGCCGGAACCTCGGTCGACGAGAAGGGCTGTCCCAACGACACCGACGGCGATGGCGTCAAGACCCCGACCGATCAGTGTCCCGATACGCCGAAGGGCGCCGTGGTGGACGCGAAGGGTTGCCCGGTCGACTCCGATGGCGACGGCGTGTTCGACGGGCTCGATCAGTGCCCGGAGACGTCGGCGGGGCTCAAGGTGAACGCGCAGGGATGCCCGACCGAAGTGCTGGAGAAGGAGAAGGAGCTGTTCGACACCGGCATGATCCGTCTCCAGAACCTGAGCTTCGCCACCGGCAAGGGCGAGCTGCTCGCCGCGAGCTACGACGTGCTCGACGTGGTGGGACAGGTCCTGCGTCGCTGGCCCGAGCTCAAGATCGAGGTCGGCGGACACACCGACAACCGCGGAGCCGACAAGGAGAATCAGCGGCTCTCGGAAGCGCGCGCCAAGTCCGTGCTCGAGTATCTGCTCCGGAAGTACCCCGACCTGAACCGCGACCGATTCACGGCCAAGGGGTATGGGGAGAGCAAGCCGGTGGTTCCCAACACCAGCGAATCGAGCATGGCGCGCAACCGCCGCGTCGAGTTCGTAGTCACGAATCGCGATCAGCTCAGACGCGACGCTCAGAAGCGTCGCGAGCAGCAGCAGAGCGCTCCCGGAACGCCGAAGTAGCAGCGATGGGCGCGGGCGGGCGCGCGCCGCCAACGAAAACGGGCGGCCACTGGGCCGCCCGTCTCGCGCGATCTCGGTGGGGGATCAGCGAATCACCGCGATGCGCACCACTTCCGTTCCCGCTCGCCGCGCCAGACGCACGAAGTAGGTCCCGCGCGGAACCGACTGACCCGCCCGCGGCCATTCGTGGCGCGTCGCCCCGGCCGTCATCAACCCTTGATACAGCCGGGCCACGACGCGACCCTGGAGGTCGATCACGTCGATACGAACCGGCTCGGCCTGATCGAGGGAGACCTCGACGCCGGTCGGCGCGCCCGACGCCAGCGGCCGCAGCCGGTGGTTCTTGCTGGCGAGGCTCGAGCCCTGCACGTTCAGCGCGGTCGATCCGCTGAACGACTGGCCGCCCGTGGTGACGCCGGTGAGCCGCAGGTCGTAAAGACCACTGGCGCGATCGGCGAAGGCCGCGCGCGGGAACTTGACGGTGAGATCGGTCTCGCTGACCGAGATCGGACCGTTGAGATCGGGCGCCACGCCGTCGAGCCGCAGCGAGCCGACCAGGATGTCCGTGGCCGGGAAACCATTGGGCGTGATCTTCGCCGAGATCCACTGGCCATTGCTGGTGGCATTGAGCGTGGTCGGATTGAGCGTGATGGCCACGGTCAGGCTGTCGGTCGGCGGGGGAGGCGGGGGCGGAGGCGGCGGCGTGAAGCACTGCGACGCCACCATTGCGCTCGGCATCCCGGACGCGTCCATACCGCCGGCCACCAGCACGCAGTTCCCGAGCGAGGCCATCGACGCGACCGCGACCGGCGCCGGCAACGCATCCTCGGAACGCCACACGCCGTCGGCGCCCGCGCTGTAGACGTGATCGGTGCGCACGAACGAAGCGTCCATGCCACCGGCCACCCACACCCGCCCATCCAGAACGCCGGCGGCGGGGAACCACATCGGCTCGGGAAGCGAAGGTCCGGCACTCCACGAACCGCTGGCCGGATCGAAACGCTCGACCGCGCTCGACGGCAAACCGTCGTAGCCACCAATTACCCAGAGCTTGCCGTTCAGCGCCGCGCCGGCGACGCCGGTGCGCGGCGTCGGAAGCGACGCGACCGGACTCCAGGTGTTCGCGGCCGCGTCGAAGCGGTAGCACGACGCGAGCGGCTGGCCGTCGTCGCCCTGGCCACCGGCGACGTAGAGCGACTCTCCGAGCGCGAATGCGGCGCCGGAGGCGCGCGCCATCGGCATGGCGGCGACTCCACTCCAGGAACCCGCCACGGGATCGAAGCGCTCGCAAGTCGCCGAGGGCACGCCGTTCATGTCCAGGCCGCCGAAGGCGAACACCGCGGACGGTGTCGCCGCGACACCGGCGGTCATGCGCGCCTCGGACATCGAAGCCACGGAACCCCAGGCGAACCCATCCCAGGCCACGACGCTGGAGGAGATCTGGGTGGTGAAGCCACCGACCAGATAGAGACGCCCGCCTTGGCTCGCGGCGCCCGCGCCGAAGCTCGCTTCCGGAAGGGAAGTCAGCGTCGTCCACGAGGCGTCGGAAGGGTGCACGTCCGTGAGCAGCCCGATCAGCACGAGAAGCGAAGCTCCACGAATCACGGGACTGCACCTCCGTTGGGCGTACGGGGCAATACAGCCAGAGAGGCAAGGAGCAATCCGTGGGCCCTGCGCGATTTCAGGGGGTTACACGGCCGTTCCGTGCAGGCCGCGTCGAAATGGCCCTGCGTGGGGAAAAACGCTCGTGCGCGCTGCAGCGAGGTTGTGGCGAACCGCGATGAATGGCGGTCAGGCTTGCAGGCAGCGACGTGCCTGCGAGCCTACGTGCGCTGCTTCTTCTTCTCGGCGGCGGGGAACAGCACGTTGTTGAGGATGAGCCGGTATCCGGGCGAGTGCCGGAACTTGCTCAGATCGGTCGCGGGATCGCCGACCATGTGCTGATAGTCCTCGGGATCGTGGCCACCGAGGAAGGTGAAGGTTCCGCGGCCGAACTGGCCATGGAGGTACTTCACCTCTTCGGTGCCTTCGACCTCGCCCAGCGAGATCACGCCGCTCTTCATGCGTGAGCGCCGGAATCCGGTGGTCTGCCCGAGGAACTCGGGCACCGCGTTCACGTGGTTCTGGACCAGCATGGTGGGCACCGGATCGTTCTTGGCCGAGAAGTCGAACAGGGTGAACCAGGTATTGGGGCCTCGGAGCGACGCCTCCTGGGTCATGTCGATGTCCGAGAAGCGGTAGATCATGGGATCGGTCTCGAGGCGGAAGTCCTTGAAGGCCAGCGTGCGGCTGAAGTCGAGCTTCCTCTGCGCCAGAGGATCCGGGGGATCTCCGTCGTACACGATGTCGGCGATGTCCGCGCCGCCCGCGGCGAGCGCGATGTCGTAGGTGTCGGTCGCCGAGCACATCCCGAACATGAAACCGCCGCGGCCCACGTAGTCCTTGATCGCGACCGCCACCGCGGTCTTGAGCTGAGTCACCTTGGTGAAGCCCAGCTTGCGCGCCATCCCGGTCTGGGCCGCTTCCTCTTCCTGATACCAGGGGAAGTTGTGGTAGGCGGCGTAGAACTTCCCGTGCTGCGCGGTGAAGTCCTCGTGATGGAGATGCAGCCAGTCGTACTTCGACAGGTCGCCGCGCAGGACTTCCTCGTCCCACAGCTTGATATACGGGATGTCGGCGTACTCGAGCGCGAGCGTCACCGCGTCGTCCCAGGGCGGCGTGTTGGGAGGAATGTAGACGGCAACCTTGGGCGCCTTCTCGAGCGCGACCACCTCCATGTTGTTATCGGCGATCTGCGCCCGGATCGTCGCTTCCTGGCTGCCGCTCAGGTGCTCGAAGGAGACGCCGCGGATGTTCGCCTCGCGCTCCGTGGCTTCGTTGTCCTCGAAGAGGAACGAGCCTCCCCGGTAGTTGAGCAGCCAATCCGCGCGCTGTCCCTTGGTGAGCACCCAATAGGTGAGACCGTAGGCCTTGAGATGGTCGGTCTGCCGGTCGTCCATCGCCACCAGCAGCTTGGCCTGCGCCGGCGCCGGCGCGCCCGCCATCAGCCCGAGGCCGAGCAGGAAGACGAGCGGGATCGCCTCGACCAGCTCGGCGTAGGAGCGGCTCTTTCCGGACTCCGGCCGCTTCGACGGCGTGGGCGTCGACGCGCCGCCCACCTGCCGGGGCCTCGCGCCCCGCAGCAGCAGCAGGCCGACGCCGACCGCCAGCGCCGCTGCGACGATCGTGATCAGCGCGAGTGGAAGCGCGAGCAAGGCGCGATAGGGTCCGGCGCTTCGCCCGGCGGATCCCAGCCTCCATCTCCAGACTCTGACGTTCATCGTTCTCTCAGAACCGGCGGTCACGCTTGAGCGCCTCGACACGGCGGCGAACCTCGGGAGCGTTCCACGCCTTGGGGTAGCGAGCCAGGCACTCCTCGTACTGGGCGAGCGCCTTGGCGTCATCATGATACGCGTTTCGATAGACGTCGCCCGCGCGCTGCCGGGCCAGCGGCGCCAGGCGGTCGTTGGGCAGGCCTTCGGCGAGCGCGAGCAAAGGCTCCAGCGCCGCCTTGCCGTCTCCGTTCTTCTCACGCAGCGCGGAGAGCGCGATCGCCGCCTGGGCCCAGAGCGAAGCCTTCGGCAGGGTGCGGTAGAGCGAATCCGCGATGACCATGGCCTTGCGCGAATCGTTGCGCCATTGCTCGTACGCCAGCCGGCCGTATGCGGGCAGCGCCTCCTTCGGACGCGCCTCCTCGATCGTGAAGATGCGCTCGAGCGCCGCGCCCGTGAAGGGACCGGACGGATCGCGGCTCGCGCGCTCGTACCCGCTCAGCGCCGAATCGGGCTGGCCGGCGAAGAAGAGCGCCTCCGCGTAGTGGAAGGCCGCGGTCACGGAGCTCGGCGCCAGCGCCTTGAGCGACGGGATCGCGCGCTCGGGCGGTCCATCGCGGAGATCGTTGAGCGCGTGCTCGACGCCGATCTCGGGGATGCCGGCATTCTGCTCGCCCAGTTCCTGCAGCAGCCGGCGCGCCTCCTCGGTCGCTCCAGCCTCGCGCAGTCCGCGGACGATCTCGATGGCGAGCGGGCTGCCCCATTTCCCCACCGGAATGTCCTGCAGGGCGCGGGAGATGCGTGGCGCGCCCTCGCTGCTCCCGGCGCGGCGCTGGTAGATCTCCCAGGCGCGGCGCGCGGCCACCAGCCGATAGGGAAGATCGCGTCCGTGGTCGCCCGCGAGATCGATCAGCACTTCGATCGCTCCCGCCGAATCGCGCGACGCTCCGGTCGCCAGCAGCTCCTCGGCGAAACCCCAGCGCAGCGGCGCGCCCTTGTAGATGCCGTCGGCGCTCTTGAGCAGCCGCATCGCGGCGGGCGCATCGCCGCTGTTCCAGGTGACGGCGGCGGCGCCGCGCACCAGATCGGCGCGCAGCGGAAGGCTGGCGGCCACCCGCTGCGTGACCTCGCGCACGCCCTTGGGATCCGCGAGCACCAGGCTGTCGAGCTTGGTTCGAGCCCACATGCCGTAGATCGGCGA
>Ga0070689_100002172_pt1 | contig 12706 bp, 10 predicted proteins | sample KBSS23HmetaG_FD_64669 | JGI IMG/M metagenome (GOLD analysis project Ga0070689, IMG submission 64669) | Switchgrass rhizosphere microbial communities from Kellogg Biological Station, Michigan, USA - KBS S2-3H metaG | ecosystem: Host-associated > Plants > Roots > Rhizosphere ...
GCACGCGCAAAAAACGAATCGACGAATAAATGAGCAAGCCAAACGGCACAGTACAGCGCGTAGCTTTGCTGGCGACTGCGTTGCTGATGCCGGTGTTGTTTGCTGCCTGCCCGAAAAACGATCCACCGGCACGACCACGCGCCAGGGTCTCTACAAATGCTCCTCCGTCGACTGGCACCGCACTTGTAGTCGCAGCGTTCAATGGCGAACGTGCGATGGACCACGTGCGGAAGCAGCTCGACTTCGGACCACGTCCGCCCGACAGTTCACAACTCTTAAAAACTCGCGAATACATCTCGGGCCAGTTGAAGTCTTATGGTTGGAATGTTTCTGTCGACGAATTTAACGCCACTACTCCGCACGGCGAGAAGAAGATGGCAAACATCACCGGCGAGATAGCCGGTGAAACCAAAACACTGATCCTCATCACGAGCCACTACGACACGAAGTATTACAAAGACATGCTTTTCGTGGGCGCGAACGATCCGGCGACGTCAGTGGCGACGCTACTCGAGATTGGGCGAGTGCTGGGCAGTGTGAGAGAAAAGCCGAAGGTAACGTACCGGCTCGTGTTCTTTGATGGTGAAGAGGCTTTTTGCGAGGGCTGGAGTGAGTGTGGCAGTGAAGAGGATCCTGACAACACGTACGGCAGCCGCCGCTATGTTTCGCAACTGCGCGAGCGAAATGAGCTGGCGAATACGCGTGCCATGATCCTGCTCGACATGATGGGTTACAAGAATCTTGAGCTCGGTCGGGATCCGATGAGCACGCGCTGGTTGCAGGACATCATCTGGCAAACGGGCCGCGAGCTCGGTCATGGCAAAGTGTTTGTCGATCGCGAGGAAGGCGTGGGTGGCGACGATCATGAGCCGTTTATTCGCGAGGGAGTGGATGCAGTTGATCTCATTCAACTCGGTACGTATCCGTACTGGCATAAAGCTGACGACACGATCGACAAAGTATCGCCACAAAGCATGAAGATAGTGGGTGATACGGTGCTGGCGAGTTTGCCGAAGATTGTCGAGCGCGTGATGAAAGAGAAAAAAGAGTAGCCACAGATTACACAGATTATATGAAAAGAATCGCAGTCATTCCCGGTGACGGAATCGGTCCTGAAGTGATGCGCGAAGCCCTGCGCGTGTTGCGACACTTGCAGGAAGCCAACGGCCTCGAGCTCGAGTTTGTCGACTTCGACTGGGGCGCGGAAAAGTTTCTGCGCGAGGGAGTGGCGTTGCCTCCAGACGGGCTCGAGATGTTGAGCGAGAAGTTTGACGCGATTCTCGCCGGAGCATTCGGCGATCCGAGAGTGCCATCCAACAAGCACGCTGAAGACATACTGCTGGGCATGCGTCGCGGCCTCGATCTCTACATCAATCTCAGGCCGGTGCGCCTGCTCAACGATCGCCTCACCCCGTTGCGAAATCGCAAAACTGACGACATCGATTTCGTTGTCTTTCGTGAAAACACGGAAGGCGCTTACTGCGGCGCCGGCGGTTTCTTGAAGTACGGAACTGACGACGAGATTGCGCTCCAGGATGAAGTCAACACGCGTTGCGGAGTCGAGCGAATCATCGTCGCAGCCTTCGAATATGCGCGCGCAAACGGGCGCAAGCGAGTGACGATGGCCGACAAGTCAAACGTGCAGCGCTTTGGCGGCGATCTCTGGCAACGTGTCTTTAAAGAAGTCGCGGCTGGTTATCCGGAGATCACGGCGAATCATCAGTATGTCGACGCGATGGCGATGTTCATGGTGCTCGACCCGGCGCAGTACGACGTCATTGTCAGTAACAATCTTTTCGGCGACATCCTGACGGATCTCGGCGCCGCGATTCAGGGTGGGCTCGGCCTCGCTGCTTCAGGCAACATTCATCCCGGCAAGGTTTCGTTGTTCGAGCCGGTGCATGGCAGCGCGCCGCCACTCGCGGGCAAGGGGATTGCGAATCCGATTGGATCTATTCTGACCTCGGCGATGATGCTAGAATACCTGGGCTTCCAAACGTTGAGTAAAGAAATTGAAGAGGCGGTGCGCGCCGCGATCTCTGCAAACGAAACGACCAGAGATCTTGGAGGACAACTCTCTACTGAAGAGGCCGGCATGGCCATCACGGCGCGTCTAAAGAACAAGGCGAAGAAGTAGAAGTGGAGGAGTTAAATGACGGTCATGGGGAAACTCACAACTAAAGCGATCGCAGTTATTATCGTTGTAGCGATGCTCAATGCGGTGGGGTTTCCACCGGTAATCATGGTGATGATTACCAGCATGATTTTTGTTGTCTGGCTCTTTGTTCGTCGCTCGCAGGCGCGTGAAGTGGAGCGGATGTTCGACTTCTATATTGCCGCCGATGCGATACTTCGCGACGAAGAGCGACGTTGGTACGGGTTTGAGATCGCAGAAGTGATCGAACACGGTGAGAGCTTGCTCGAGATCATGCCCGATCCGCCGCCACTAAACTACTACGCACTCGGAGCGCTTTATCATCGTCTCGGCAATCACCAGGCAAGCGTCGAATATCTTTCGCGCATAACTGAAGACGAGCACAATGATGAAACTCACCGCATCACGCCGTCACCGCAACTGCGGCGTTATGTGATGATGCTGCGGCGGATCGAATATCATCCGGCAAGTGCGCCGCAAACACTCGCTGCGATCAGAGGTCTTGAACGCGCTCGCCAGCGCAACGCAGAGAAGATACTGCTTGAGAGTCGTGCTCGGGTCGAGACTGAAAAGACTAATGTCAAACCGGAGAATCAAGTCGAAGCGCCGGAGGAAATGAGTTTTGCGCCGTCGATGCCACTGAGCGCTATCTCGGCGCCGCCGCCGATTTCGAAGGTGCTGCACGACGTTTACCAGGACGAAACAAGACTTCAATGAACTATTCTCGCGCAAAGGCGCAAAGGTGCAAAGGAAGACGCAAAGAAGCGAAATCCACTTTGCTGCCTTCTTTGCGCCTTTGCGCCTTTGCGTGAAAAATTGTTTGAGACGCTGACAGCCGAAATCATCGCTATCGGTTCGGAACTGCTCGCACCCGACCGCACTGATACCAACAGTCTCTGGCTCACCGAAAAACTCAATGCCATCGGCATCGAAGTAAAACTCAAAACGATCGTCGGCGACGACGATGCCCGCCTGGAAGAAGCAATCAAAGATGCTGTGCGCCGTTCGAAAGTGGTGATCACCACTGGGGGCCTTGGTCCAACCGAAGACGACATCACGCGCAAGATCACGGCGCGCGCTCTCGGTCGTCGCTTGTTGCTCGACGAAGTCGTGCTGGCTGAGATCAAACAGCGCTTTCAATTGTTTGGTGTGACGATGCCGGAGCGGAATTCGCGCCAGGCGATGGTGATCGAGAACGCGGAGGTGTTGCCAAATCCAAACGGCACCGCGCCGGGGATGTTCATGGATCACCACGGAACGGCGATCGTGCTGTTGCCGGGCCCGCCGCGTGAGATGCGGCCGATGTTTGAGAATTACGTGGTTGAACGGCTCGCGGGGCGCGCGGGAAGTTTGCGCGTGGTGCGACGGATATTGCGCGTGGTGGGGATGGGTGAGTCGGCTGTGGATGAAAAGATCGCGCCGGTTTACACGCAGTACGACAATCCCGTTACGACGATTCTTTTCAATAAGAGTGAGATTGAGGTTCATCTGACCGCGCGTGGTCGCACTGAAAAAGAAGCGAACGATTTGCTCGATCGTTTGTCGGCGCAGATTGAAGAGCGACTGGGGAAAGCGATCTTCTCGTTTGCCGGCGAGACGATGGAGGAAGTCGTAGGACTGAAGCTTGCGCTTGGCGGTTACACGTTGGCAGTCGCGGAGAGTTGTACCGGAGGTTTGCTCGCGCAACGAATCACCGAAGTTCCGGGTTCGTCAAAGTACTTTATCGAAGGCGCGATTACTTACGCTAACGATGCGAAGACGCGAACACTCGGCGTCGAGCCGATGTTGCTGATGGAGCATGGTGCGGTAAGCGCGCCGGTTGCGGAAGCGATGGCCGAGGGTGTTCGCAAACGAGCGGGAACTGACTTCGGATTATCGATAACGGGCATTGCCGGTCCGGGCGGCGGCACTGAAGAGAAGCCGGTGGGAACAGTGTTCATCGCACTTGCTGACGACGTTAAGACAGAACATCGCAAGCTTAAGCTACCCGGCGACCGGCAACTCATCCGCTGGCGCGCCTCGCAAGCCGCACTGGATCTCCTGCGTCGAAGATTGCTATGAGGTCACTATTAGTCCTCGTCATTGCTTACCTCATCGGTTCGATCCCATTTGGATATTTGATCGTGCGGACGAAGCAAGGTGGCGACATCAGGCAGTCCGGTTCGGGGGGCACCGGAGCGACGAACGTTTCGCGTCGAGCAGGGAAAGTTGCTGGTGTGTTGACTTTGCTGCTCGATGTTGCGAAGGGCGCTGCGGCAGTGTTGATTGCGCAGAATGTTTCCGGTAGTGCCTGGGTCAAAGCAGCCGCGGCGATTGCGGTGATCGCCGGTCACATTTTTCCGGTGTGGCTCGGCTTTCGTGGCGGCAAGGGTGTCGCGACGGGTGTTGGCGTGTTTCTCGTACTCGCTCCGATGGCGCTGCTGTGCGCAGGCGTCGTATTCGTCAGCATCGTTTTCTTTACGCGCTACGTGTCGTTGGGCTCGATCATGGCCGCGGCACTGATCCCTTTGCTCGTCTGGTTGCAGAATGTATTTATCGAGCCTTTCGCTGATCTGCGACCGCTGTTGGCGGCGGCGGTCGTGGGGGCACTGCTGATCATCTTTGCCCACCGTGGAAATATTCAACGACTGGCTCGCGGAACGGAGTCTCAGATCTGAAGCAGATCGCGATCATCGGCGCAGGGAGTTGGGGGACGGCGCTCGCGGTTGTAGCAGCGAGGGCAGGGCATGACGTGCGTTTATGGTCGCGGAATGCTGACGTTGTCAGGTCGATTAGTGAGGCGCGGATTAATTCACGTTACTTGAGCTCCACGTCGATTCCGTCGAGCGTGATTGCGACGGGCGATCTTGGCGAGGCTTTGCATGGGGCTACGATGGTCGTCTTCGCCGGCCCGTCTCACGCGGCGCGCGAACTGCTAACGGCCATGTCACCGCTGTTAGACGAAGCGGCGATCATCGTCAGTGTTTCAAAAGGGATCGAGATCGAGAGCGGCAAGCGAATCTCTGAGATCGCGAAAGAAGTTCTCGGCAGCAGTTATTCGTTCGTTTGTCTTTCCGGTCCGTCATTCGCGAAAGAGGTCGTGGCAGGCAATCCAACGGCGATCGTCGCGGCGAGTAAGGACGCCGCCGCGGCGCGCGCCGTCCAGAATGACTTTAGTTTTGAGAACCTGCGCATCTACACGAACACAGATGTCATTGGGACCGAGATTGGCGGCTCGGTAAAGAACGTGATGGCAATCGCTGCCGGAATGACTACCGGTCTCGGGTTCGGAGCCAACAGTGTAGCGGCGCTGATCACACGCGGACTGGCGGAGATAACACGTCTCGCGCGTCGTGAAGGAGCGCAGGTCGAGACCTTAATGGGATTGGCCGGGTTGGGAGATCTCGTGTTGACGTGTACCGGAACTCTTTCACGCAATCGATTCGTTGGCGAAGAACTCGGAAAAGGCAAAACACTCGCAGAGATCACCGCCGCGCTCAACGAAGTAGCGGAAGGCATCAACACCGCGCGCGCCGTAAAGAAACTCGCCGATCGCGCCAGCCTCGAAATGCCAATCACTAACGAAGTGAACGCAGTACTCTACGACGGAAAGCCCGCACGCGACGCCGTCGCAGAACTAATGAGCCGCCCATTACGAGAAGAGATCAGCTAAAAATCCGTATAATCCGCGGTTAAATAATCTCGACAACATCGCCCGTTCGGACTTCCCCAGGTTTCAAAACACTCGCATAAGCTCCGAGATTCGTATTCGCCTCTTTCACGATCGTACGGAAGATGCTCTCATCCTTTCGCAGCTCCGGTTGCGCGTGTATCGTCATCGCGCAACGCTCACACGGAAGCTCACACAGAATCTCAACCTCACCAATCCGAAGCGTTCGCCCACCCCACTCCGCGTCAACCAAACCTTCCAATCCCGCATCAGTCTCAACAAAGAAGTTCGGCCGGAAGCGACGTATATCCCAATCTCCTGCCGGTGCTAAACGCTTCATTTCTTCGAGCGACGCACTAGTCAACACATGAATCGGAGCGACATCGAAATACGTCCCGCGCGCCGAATTCAATTGGATTGCCGACTGGTCTGAGTTGTCGCTTGCCAATGGAGTAAGAGAAACCGGCTTGCCAAGCAACTCAGTCAAACGCGCATTCACATCAACAAGATCGCTACCGACCTGAACCCCACCAGGCAACCGCATGTCGACGTGCGGAACGAAGCCGTTCAACGGTGCTTCGCGATAACGCGCCGAGCATTGCATCAGCAGCGGAAAGCGTGAGCCCGTCGCGAGCTGACCTGCCGATTCGTCCTTGACAGCCCAACCACGATCGCCGGGAATGCCGCGCATGCCGACCGTACACACGTCGAGCTGTTCGCCCGCCATCGACTTCACCGCAAAGCGCCAGATTTGTTTGACAGTTCCGATTCGCATGATGTGCTAATATTTGCAGCCGCAAGCCATCGAATAATCAGTGTCAAAGTAAAGGAGCCCAGCCAAATGTTCAAGACGTGTCGCGCGTCTCGTGAGATTGTCATTCTCTGTCTTGCCTTACTTCTTTCAGCGCTACCAGTCTACAGCCAAAACTCGACAGCGCCACCAAAACCGGCCGACCTGATAAAAGCGCTACAGTATCGCAACATCGGTCCGTATCGCGGTGGACGTTGCGCGGCGGTCACGGGCGTTCCTTCGCAGCCGTTTGTTTATTACTTCGGCGCGACTGGGGGTGGCATTTGGAAAACCACGGACGGTGGCATCAACTGGGAATCGATCAGCGACGGCTCGGTGTTTGGAACGGGCTCTGTCGGCGCGGTCGCCGTCGCGGATTCCGATCCCAACACGATTTACGTCGGCATGGGTGAGTCGCCGATTCGCGGCAACGTCTCGCACGGCGACGGTGTATACAAATCGATCGACGCAGGCAAGACATGGAAGCGAATCGGCCTCGAAGATACGCGACAGATCTCGCGCATCCGCATTCATCCGAAGAATCCAGATCTGGTTTACGTGGCGGCGTTGGGCCATGTCTGGGGACCAAACGAGCAACGCGGCGTCTTTCGTTCCAAAGACGGTGGCAAGACGTGGGATAAGATCCTGAATCGCGGCAACAAAGCGGGCGCGATCGATCTGATTCTTGATCCGACAAATCCAAACACGCTCTACGCGGGATTCTGGGAAGTCTATCGCAAACCGTGGGCGCTTGAGAGTGGTGGTCCAGGCAGCGGCATTTTTAAATCGACTGATGGCGGCGACACGTGGACTGAGTTGACGCGAAATCCCGGCATGCCGAAAGGGACGATCGGGAAAGTCGGTATCACAGTCTCGCCCGCGAACCCCGAACGCGTGTGGGCGCTTGTGGAAGCCGAAGACGGCGGCGTTTTCCGTTCCGACAACGGCGGCACCACCTGGACCAAGGTCAACGAGGAGCGACGCCTGCGCCAGCGCGCGTGGTATTACACCCGCATCTATGCAGATCCGAAAAGCGCCGACACGGTTTACGTCTTGAATACGGGTTTCTATCGTTCGAATGACGGCGGGCGGACATACACAAACATTCAAGTGCCGCACGGAGACAATCACGATCTCTGGATCGCGCCGGAGGATCCGAATCGCATGATCCAGAGCAACGACGGCGGCGCGAACGTCTCTTTCAACGGCGGCAGGAGTTGGACCGAGCAGGATCAACCAACGGCACAGTTTTATCGCGTCGCGCTCGACAACGACTTTCCTTACAACGTCTACGGCGCGCAGCAGGACAACTCAACCGTGCGCATCGCGAGTCGTAGCAACGAAGGTGGTATTACTGAGCGAGACTGGTGGGACGTGGGTGGCGGTGAATCGGGCTGGATCGCGCCGTCTCCAAAAGACTCGAACATAGTTTTCGCCGGTTCTTATGGCGGACTGACGACTCGCTACGATCACCGCACGGGCCAGCTGCGCGATATCAACCCATATCCGAACAACCCGATGGGCGCGGGCGCTGACGTTTTGAAGTACCGGTTTCAGTGGAACTTTCCGATCGTGTTTTCACCTCATGATCCGAATACGCTGTATCTCGCGGCCAACGTTTTGTTCAAGTCGAACGATGAGGGCGGCAGTTGGCAAGTTATCAGCCCGGACCTGACGCGCAACGACAAATCGAAGCAAGGTCCTTCCGGTGGTCCGATAACGAAGGACAACACCAGCGTCGAATATTACGCGACGATCTTCGCGCTCATGGAATCGCCGGTGCAGGCGGGAACTATCTGGGCGGGAAGCGACGACGGCGTCGTATCTCTTTCTCGCGATGGCGGTAAAAACTGGTCCAACGTCACGCCGCCAACGAGCATCATGCCGGAGTGGATTCAGATCAACTCACTCGAACCCTCGCCGCACGACGCGGGTACGGCTTACGTTGCCGCGACGATGTACAAGTGGGACGACAACAAACCATATCTTTACCGCACCAGCGACTATGGCAAGACGTGGAAGAAGATCACGAACGGGATTCCCGACACGGCCTTCACGCGCGTGATTCGCGAGGATCCGAACCGGCGCGGCTTGCTCTACGCTGGAACCGAAACCGGCATGTATGTCTCATTCGATAACGGCGAACACTGGCAGTCGTTCCAACTTAACCTCCCGATCGTGCCGATCACGGATCTCGCGATTCAGAAACGTGAAAAGGAGCTGGTAGTTGCGACCCAGGGACGCTCGTTCTGGATTCTTGATGATCTTCCGTTGCTGCACCAGTTGATCGATGCCGGTGGTTTCAATTCGGTGAGCGAAACACATCTCTTCAAACCGAAGGAGAGTTATCGCCTGCCGAGTGGCGGTGGTTTTGGAGGTGGTCCAACGGCAACGCTTGGTCGAAATCCTGCGAACGGTGTTGTCGTTTACTACTCTTTGAAAGCGAAGCCAACTTCTGACATGACGCTCGAGTTTTTCGATCCGGCAGGCAAGTCGATCCGGAAGTTTACCGCACGCGCACGCCGGCCGGATGACCCGACTTCAACGCCGGCGCCTCCGCCTCCGCCTGGTGAAGGTGGCGGTTTTGGCGGTGGTGCTGCGCCGCCGTTGCCAATGGAAGTCGGGCTCAATCGCTTCGTATGGGATACGCGACATGCAGACGCAGTGCGCTTTCCGGGAATGATTTTTTGGGCCGGAAGCACTAGTGGTCCAAAAGTGGCGCCGGGAACGTACCAGGTAAAACTCACTGTCGAAGGTAAGACTTTAACTCAGAACTTCGAGATCAAACCCGATCCGCGTCTGACGACCACGCCCGCGGATTACGCTAAGCAGCTCGAATTGAGTTTGAAGATACGCGATAAGTTGACCGAAACGCATAACGCGATCATTCAGATCCGCGACGTGCGAAGGCAGGTTGAGGATCTGTTGAAGCGTGTTGCGGGCCAGCCTAACTTCAAGGTCGTGAACGACGCCGGCACCGCCCTGAACAAGAATCTGACGGCGATCGAAGAGGCTCTCTATCAAACCAAGAACCAGAGCAGTCAGGATCCGCTGAACTATCCGATCCGGCTCAATAACAAACTCGCCGCGCTGGGCGGAGTGGTTGCGAGCGTGGAAGCGGCGCCCACGGCCCAGTCGTACGCGGTCTATGACGAGCTCGTCGTGCAGATTGACGCGGAGTTGCAGAAACTCGCGCAGTTAATGCGAACAGACGTGCCCGCGTTTAATCAACTGGTGCGCGATCAGAATATCCCGGCGGTCGTGGTGAAACCCCCAGGCACAACACCGTAGTCTATTTGTAGGGGCGGCCCTCCGTGGCCGCCCCAGCGTAGGAATGTGGGAAACTGGGGCGGCCACGGAGGGCCGCCCCTACAAACAATTCAGACGATCCATGTAGAATTTCGGTAATGAACGAACCCGTAACTATCAAACAACTTGCATCGAAGACCGAGGCCAAACTCACCGGTGATGAAACGCTCGAAGTCACCGACGTGAGTCATGATTCGCGGCGCGTTGGCAAAGGAACGCTGTTCGCCGCCGTAACAGGAGCGCTCTTTGATGCGCACAAGTTTGTGCCTCAGGTGATGAGCCACGGGGCCGTCGGGGTTTTGTCAGAGCGTCCGGTGCCGGAAAATTTTGCGGGCGCGTGGCTTCAGGTTGAAGACATTCGTTGCGCGATGGCACTCGCTGCGTCTGAAGTGCAACACCATCCTTCACGCGAGCTGCAACTCGCCGGCATCACCGGCACGAACGGCAAAACCACCACTGCATACCTGATCGCTTCAATCCCGGAAGAGGCCGGCGAACTGGTAGCGATGACTGGCACCGTCGAATATCGTCTCGGCAAGGAACGCTTCAAAGCGGATCGGACGACGCCTGAAGCGCCGGATATGCAACGTCTGCTACGACGCGCAGTCGAGATCGGGTGTCGTACCGCGGTGATGGAGTGTTCTTCTCAGGCAATGGATTTTCATCGTTGTGACGAGCTGGAATATGCGGTCGCCATCTTCACCAATCTCACGCGCGACCACCTCGACTATCACAAGACGATGGAGAACTACTGGTACGCGAAACAGCGTTTGTTTGATGGCCGGCTGGGAACACGACCACGCAACTCGGTGATCAACGTCGACGATCCTTATGGCGTCCAGCTTGCTGACTCGCTCGAAAAAGAAGGTCTGCGCGTGATTCGCTACGCAGTTAACAGTGACGCTGAAGTTTCTGCGCGCGATCCGGAGTTCTCGTTGACTGGCATGCGCTTTCGACTATCAACGCCCGCCGGCGAAAGAGATTTTCATTCCCCACTCGTTGGACCACCTCACATCTACAACACGCTGGCTGCTGTCGCGAGTGGATTGGCGTTGGGTTACGGTCTCGACGTCATCGCAGCAGCTCTCGAAAAGTGTACCGGCGCGCCGGGCCGTTTCGAGCGTGTTACCCATGACGGAGATTTCTCGGTTGTCGTTGATTACGCGCACAGCGATGACGCGCTTTTGAACGTCTTGCGCACGGCGCGCGAGGTTGTGAAAGGGAAGATCATCACGGTTTTTGGTTGCGGCGGCGATCGCGACCGCACGAAGCGCGCGCCGATGGGCGAGGCTGCGGGAAGTTTGAGCGACGTAGTGATACTCACTTCCGATAATCCGCGCACGGAAGATCCGGAGCAGATCCTGTGTGACGCAGAAGAGGGAATTCGCAAGACCGGCAAGCCTTACCGCAAGATTGCCGACCGCACGGAGGCGATTCATCAGGCCATCTCCGAGGCTCGCGACGGCGATCTGGTTCTGATCGCGGGCAAGGGCCACGAAGACTATCAGATCATCGGCCGCGAAACGTTTCACTTCGACGACAAGGAAGTCGCGCGGGCAGCGTTGGCCCAGAGAGGTTGAAATCACATTAAGCAGAAAAGTCTCCCGCAAAGGCGCAAAGGCGCAAAGAAAAACTTCAAAACAACTTTGCGTCTTTCTTTGCGCCTTTGCGCCTTTGCGGGAATATGTCTTTACCTTGCGGCGCCGGCCGCGCACGTTTCCCAAAAGGCTCCGAAACCTGCACCTTACGGCCCACCGGCAACCATCGCAACCTTAAAAGACAAATCGGTTTCGGAGAGCAGCGGTCTCGCAGCATCGCGGTTAACACCGGGCGCCTACTGGACCAACAACGACTCCGGCGACGGACCATTCGTCTACGCTTTCGACACGCGTGGCGATTCGCTCGGTGTGTTCCGAGTTGCGGGCGCGCAGGCACGCGACTGGGAAGACATGGCTACCAGACCTGGCCCAGAACGCGGTAAGTCGTATCTCTATCTCGGCGACATCGGTGACAACAACGAGGCGCGCGCGGAAATCGTCGTCTACCGTGTACCCGAACCAGCGCTAACTGACACTCGCAAGCTCACCAAAGCCCACCCCGGAACTACAGAACCGGCGGAAGCAATCAGGCTGCGCTATCCCGATGGAGCGCACGATGCCGAGGCGCTGCTCGTTCATCCTGTCAGCGGTCACATCTACATCGTTACGAAAGTCGTGATCGCTAATCCGACGGTCTATGAAGCCGCGCCACCATTCACCGCGAACAATCCGGTTACGATGACGCGACTTGGAGTTGTGAACGTGCCGAGTCTATTTGGCGGCGTCATCACCGGCGGCAGCATCTCTCCCGACGGCCGTCGCGTTGCGCTGTGCGATTACTTTCAGGGTTACGAGTTAACGCTGCCCGCAGGCAGTACAAACTTCAATGACATTTGGAAACAAAAAATGGTCGGCTTCGATCTTGGCAAGCGCAAGCAGGGTGAAGCTATCGCTTATCGTCTCGACGGCAAAGCCCTCCTCGCCACGAGTGAGGGAAAAAATTCTCCAATAATTCAGGTCACGCGCAACTGATCAATCCTTGAAGGTCTCGACCTCTCGCGTTGCCGGGGCAACACGCTTCTGCCGGTTTTGTATGATCCAGTAAACCGGCACTCCGAGAAGAATCAGAAACAGGCCGATGCCCGATCGCGCCGGGTTGCTGCGAATTGTTTCGATGATAAGCCACGTCGAAACTATGAGAAACAAAACCGGCACCACCGGATAACCCCACGTGCGGTACGGTCGCTCTGCATCGGGTTCACGGC
>Ga0070689_100002173_pt1 | contig 12698 bp, 9 predicted proteins | sample KBSS23HmetaG_FD_64669 | JGI IMG/M metagenome (GOLD analysis project Ga0070689, IMG submission 64669) | Switchgrass rhizosphere microbial communities from Kellogg Biological Station, Michigan, USA - KBS S2-3H metaG | ecosystem: Host-associated > Plants > Roots > Rhizosphere ...
CGCATCCAGGCCCCCCTCCTGTTCGGAGGGATAATGCCCGAGATTCAGCCGATAGGTATCGAGCGCGCTGCTGACCTGGCTAAGAAGTAGTTTCGTCGTGTTTTTCTCGGCTCCTTCCTGCTGAGGCAGCACGAAGACGACGAGCGCCCCGGCCAGGAGCAGGATGATCACGATGACCAACAGGATTTCAATAAGTGTGAAACCGGAATTCCGGCGGCGTGGTCTTCTCGACAGATACTGATTCGTTACTCTCATATCATTTATTGCGACTGAGGTTAACCGGACGCAAACGGGCGCGGGAACATTCATGCAACTTCCTGCGCCGGGCGCCAGTCCGTAGTTTTTTCGTCCGTAATTATTTCGACCCCAATGAGCTTGCCATTGTGAAGATTGGCAAAAGCAACCCCAGCGCCAGAAAACCTATCCCCGCCGCCACCAGGCAGAGAATCACCGGCTCAATCAGCCGCACCGCTTGATCCACCTGCCGGTTCGTCCTTCGTTCAACCGTATCGGAAATCTGCACCAAGACCTTATCGAGCTTGTTGGATTCCTCCGCCACCGCGATCATCGCCAGGATCTGTTCCGGAAAATAACCGCCGGTTCCCAAGGGCTCGGACAATCGCTTGCCATCGCGCACCGCTTCCGTCGCCTCGGCGATGCGCTCGGCCAGCAGGGTCGAGCCCGTCGCTTCGCGGCTGATGCGGAGCGCCTGCAGCAGAGGCACGCCGTTGGCCAGCATCGTGCCCAGGATCCGACAAAAGCGGGTGATGGCCAGCAGACGGAGCGCATTTCCCACCACCGGCACCTTCAGGCGCATCTTTTCCAGCCATCGACTCGCCCGCTCGCTCCGCAGATTTGCCCAAACCACCGCCACCACCACCACGAGGAACACCAACACCAGATACCAGTAGCTCCGCACGACGACGCTGGCACCAAAGAGCAGCTCCGTCGGAAGCGGCTTCTTCACATTGGCGAGAAGCGGTTGAAATTTTGGAACGAAGAAAATAAGCGCGCCCAGCATGACCGTGACTCCGAGCGAGGTCAGCAGCGCCGGATAAATCAGGGCCCCGGTCACCTTGCTCTTCAGGTCGTCAAGGCGCTCGAGGAATTCCGACAGGCTGCGCAGGACCTGCTCCATGAACGCGGCGCGCTCGCCCGCCTGAATCATCGCCGCATGCAACGGCGGGAAGACCTCCGGATATTGCCGCACTGATTCGTGCAGCGATTTGCCCTCCGCCACGCTGGCGCGAATCTCCCGCAGCAACTCCCGCAGGCCCACGGCGGTCGTCGATTTGATGAGGGAGTCCAGGGACCTCAGCAACGGCACGCCCGAACCGAGGAGATCGGCCAGCTGCCCGTACATCACTCCCAGGTCTCGCGATTTCACGCGCCGGCGCGGCCGCTCCGGCTTCGCTCCCGGGGCCTTGGCTCCTTGCCCGGAAACGGAAATAGGGAACAGGCGTTTCTCCTCCAAGGCCCGCAGGACAGCCGCCTCCGTGTCAGCCTCCATCACCCCGCTGATTCGCTGTCCCCCTTCGGTCCGGGCGCTGTAACGAAAGCTGTTCACACCGCGGTGCAGGTCAGCACTTCCTCCACCGTGGTCATGCCTCGTCTGACCTTATCCCAGCCATCCTCGCGAAGGAGGCGCAGCCCGCTCTTCCGGGCTGTGGCAATGATTTCGTGCAACGGCGCCCGATCAATAATCATCTGGGAGATCTGATCGTTCGTGATCATCAGTTCATAAAGCCCGGTGCGTCCGCGGAAACCGGTGTTGCGGCAATTCGGACACCCCGCGCCGCGATACAAGGACGCGCCTTCCGCCAGGACAAAATCGCGGGGCAGCTTCTCGCGGGTCGGCGCGTACTCCGTCTTGCACTTCGAGCATATCTTGCGCACCAGCCGCTGCGCCATGCTGCCAATGAGCGTGCTGCTGACCAGATAGGGCTCGACGCCCATGTCGATCAATCGCAGCGGCGCCGACGCCGAATCGTTGGTGTGCAGCGTGGACAAAACCAGATGGCCGGTCAGCGAGGCCTGGGTGGCCGCGCGCGCCGTTTCCAGGTCCCGGATTTCCCCAATCATCACCACGTCCGGGTCGTGACGGAGAATCGCCCGCAAGCCGCGCTCGAACGTCATGCCGACATTCGCCTCCACCGGAATCTGGTTCACGCCCTGCAGATGGTATTCCACCGGATCTTCCACCGTCAGCACCTTCAACTCCGGCCCGACCACGGCGTTTAGCGCCGAGTAAAGCGTGGTGGTCTTGCCGCTTCCCGTGGGCCCGGTGACGAGAATGATTCCGTGGGGACGATCGATCAGCGCCTTGAATTCCGTGTGCGTTTCCTCCGCCATCCCAATCTCCGGCAGCGTGAAAAGCACATTGGCCTTGTCGAGCAGGCGCATGACGACGCCTTCCCCGTAGAGCATCGGAATAACGCTGACGCGAACGTCGATTTGCCGGCCCCCGACATGAAATTTGATTCGACCATCCTGCGGAACGCGGCGCTCGGCGATGTTAAGGTTCGCGAGAATCTTGATGCGGCTGATAATCGCCGCCTGGAACCGGTGCATCTGTGGCGGCACGGACGCCTCTTGCAGCACACCATCGATGCGATAGCGGATGGACAGATGGGTTTCGTAGGGCTCGATGTGAATGTCGCTGGCCCGCTCGTTGACGGCTTCCAGAATGATTTCGTTGACCAGCTTGATGACGCTGGCTTCCTGCGCCATCTCGAGCAGGTCGTCTCCGATATCACCACCGTTGCTCGAGACCGGTTCGTCGCCCACCAATTCGTCGAGCGTGTCGCCCGCCAGGCCGAAATGGATCTTGATGACTTTTTCGATTTCCTCCCGGGTAGCCAGGACGGGTTGAATCTTCAATCCCGTCATCAGGCGGATGTCGTCAAAGGCGTAGAGATCGAAGGCGTCGCTGGTGGCGACGTTGAGCGTGCCGTTGGAGCGGGAGATGGGAACCAGCCGTTTGCGATAAACGATGCGCGCGGGAAGGGAACGCAAGGTATCGGGATCAATCACCACATCCTCCAGGTTGACCAAAGGCAGGTGGAGCTGTTCGCTCATCACTTCCAGGACCTGTCGCTCGGTCAAGAAACCCAACTGCACGATGGCGCGGTCAAGGCGGAGGCCCTCCGCCCGATGGAGCGAGAGTGCCTCTTCCAGTTGCTGGGGAGCCAGCAACCCTTTCTCGATCAAAACATCCGAGAGAATCATATAAGGGCCCGTCGTCGGGCCTTCCGTTTCCATTTTATCGGCCGAACTTTCGAAATGATAACGCGTTCGGTTCGACTTTTTCCAGCACCAAGGAATTCGATTTCGAATAGGAATTCGCGGATTCCAGCGCGCTTGACGCTCCCGCTCCTTCTCCCTAGCGTGGCCGCAACTGTGTGGGGAGCCAACCGGAACTTCTGGCCCACGGCCAGAGGCTCAAAGGCTGAGAGTCCGGCGCGGGAGCGTCGGAGACCCGTTGAACCTGCTCCGGATAATGCCGGCGAAGGGACGAATGGAAATCCGCCCCTCCCCGTTCCGTGAGCGTGACGCCAATGCCAAAACCAGCACCGTTATGATTGCATCCAAAGACTCGTTCGAACCCCACAGCCGTGACCAGCTGCCCGCGAGCCAGCGCGTCTACCTGCCCGGTGTTTTGCATCCGGACATTCGCGTCCCCATGCGGTCCATTTCCCTCTCTCCGACAAAATCCTTGAACGGTCTCATGGAAGCCAACGAATCGGTCCGCGTCTACGATTGCTCTGGGCCGTGGGGCGATCCCGACTTCGACGGGACAGTCGAACAGGGCCTGCCCTCGCTTCGCGGCGCCTGGATCCGCCAGCGGCAGGATGTGGAGGAATATGACGGCCGTCAGGTGAAACCCACGGACAACGGCTATCTCTCGGACAAACACGCGGAATACGCCAGCAAGGCCGAAAAAAATCGCCTCGTCGAATTTCCCGGTCTCACCGCCCAACGCCGGCGACCGCTCCGGGCCAGCCAGGGACATCCGGTCACTCAACTCTGGTACGCGCGGCAGGGCGTCATCACGCCGGAAATGGAGTTCATCGCCATCCGCGAGAACCTGGGCCGCGCGAAACTAATGGAGATGTCGCAAGACATTCGACGAAACGATCTCGCCAAACAGCACGCGGGCTCGGCCCAGCTCCCCAACAGCCCTTACACGCCGGGAATCTTTGGCCGGTTCCCCCAGCGAATCCCGGCCGACCTTACGCCGGAGTTCGTGCGCAGCGAAGTGGCCGCGGGCCGCGCCATCATCCCAGCCAATATCAATCACCCGGAATCCGAACCGATGATCATCGGCCGCAATTTCCTCGTGAAGATCAACGCCAATATCGGCAATAGCGCAGTGGCCTCGAGCATCGAAGAGGAGGTCGAGAAGATGCGCTGGGCCACCAAGTGGGGCGCCGATACCGTCATGGATCTCTCGACCGGAAAAAACATTCACGCCACTCGCGAATGGATTCTCCGCAACTCCCCCGTCCCCATCGGCACCGTGCCCATCTATCAGGCTCTGGAGAAGGTTGGAGGGAAGGCGGAGGAGCTGACCTGGGAGGTCTTCCGGGACACGTTGATCGAACAGGCGGAGCAAGGCGTCGATTACTTCACCATCCACGCCGGCGTCCTGCTTCGATTCGTCCCGCTCACGGCGTCCCGGATGACCGGCATCGTTTCGCGCGGCGGCAGCATCCTGGCCAAATGGTGCCTCGCCCATCACCAGGAGAATTTTCTCTACACCCATTGGGACGATATCTGCGACATCATGGCGGCGTACGACGTGAGCTTCAGCATCGGCGACGGCCTTCGTCCCGGCTCCGTGGCTGACGCCAATGACCGCGCCCAATTCGCCGAACTCGAGGTGCAGGGTGAACTGACCCGGCGCGCCTGGGCCAAGGGCGTGCAGGTGATGAACGAAGGGCCCGGCCACGTCCCCATGCACCTCATCGAGGAGAACATGGCGAAACAGCTGGAATGGTGTCAGGAAGCGCCGTTCTACACTCTCGGACCGCTCACCACGGACATCGCCCCGGGCTATGATCACATCACCAGCGGCATCGGCGCGGCGATGATCGGCTGGTACGGCTGCGCCATGTTGTGCTATGTCACGCCCAAGGAACACCTGGGTTTGCCGAACAAGAAGGATGTTAAGGACGGTGTCATCGCTTACAAAATCGCGGCCCATGCCGCCGACCTGGCCAAGGGACATCCGGGCGCCCAGTACCGCGACAATGCCCTGAGCAAGGCGCGCTTCGAGTTTCGGTGGGAGGATCAATTCAATCTCTCCCTGGATCCCCTGACCGCGCGCGAGTTTCATGACGAAACCCTGCCCCAGGAAGGCGCCAAGAGCGCGCACTTCTGTTCCATGTGCGGCCCGCACTTCTGCTCGATGAAGATCACCGAGGACGTCCGAAAATACGCGGCCGAACACGGCATTGCCGAAGACGACGCCCTCAGCAAAGGAATGGAAGCGAAGTCAAAGGAGTTTTTGGAGAAGGGCGCCGAGGTCTACGGAAAAGCCTGAACTCCATTTACGATTTTCGATTTTGGATTTACGAGCGTCTCTCAGGCCGCGCCGCAATATTAAAGCCTGGGCTGAAGCGAGCCCCGCGAGCGAAGTCCCAAATCAAAAATCAAAAATCAAAATCGCAAATGGGCTTCTAGTCCGGCTGCGCCAGGATTTTTTCCCGCTGCGCGTTGTACTCCTGCTCGGTCACCTTCCCTTGAATGAGCTGCCGTAGCAGCCCATCGAGTTTCTGACGTTTGGTGAGCGGGCCGGCGGACGCCGCGTTGGTCGAAGCTGCATTGGTTTTGGCCGCTTCGCTGAGCGCAGTCCGGCGCGCCAAAATCTCGTCGATCTTTGCCTCCACATCCGCGAGGGCCTTTTGTTCTGGTGCATCTTCCGCCGCTGGCGTCGCGGTGGTGGCGGCTGCCGGCGCCTGATTGGTGATCACTTTTCCGGGAAGCGCGGACGTGCCTTTTGGTGAATGGGCCACCGCCGCAGAGTCCTTGGCCGGCGCTGAACCTTTTTCGGCCGCCGGAGCGGGCGGCGGTAATGGGTTCCGCTCCAAATCCTCGGCCGCCCGCTGAAACTGCTTGGCGGTTATCTTGCCTTCCAGAAACTGACGCTCCAACTCGGCCCGCGACACGCGCGGCGCCGTGTTGACGGACGACGGCTTCGACTCACGCCCTGGCGCCGTGGAGGTCGCGGGCGGCAGGCGGATGATCCTATCCGGATTCTTCTGCTGCTCGGCGATTACCCGGCGCAACAAGTCGAGAGCGGCGGCCTGCGGATCATTGGTCTTGGCCGGCGCCGGCGGCGGAGCGGACGTGGCGGGAGCCGGAGGGGCTTGGGCGACGGCCAAGCCGAGCCCGGCCAGAAACAGGCACATTCCAGTGGCCCAGCGTGGGCTGGAAAACGTCTTTCGCATGCTCCAATAGAACCAATCCGACGTGGCCGTGCAAGCCGTCAGCACGCCGATATTCTCAACAAAAAGAGCCGCGGTCGCCCGCGGCTCTGAAACTGCCTCGCTTCACGTTTAGAACACGTACTTCGCGAACAAGCCGGCTTGATGGTTCACGAAATCGAATCCGAGTTCGTCGGAATTGCGATCGCGGAACTGATAAAACACCCCGACCGTCGTGTGGTCGTCTGCCTGGAAGGCCACAACCGGGCTCAGCCAGAAGTAATCGTCGTTCCGATTGGACTCCACGGCGTCGGCGGTGCCGTAGAAATCCAGGTTTTCATAGCCGCCCTGCAGCGTGAAGAAATACTTCTCACGGAACTGATGCTGCAGCGTCGCTCGAAAACCGGTGGCGAAATAATTCTCCGAAACGATCGAGTAGGAAACTTGATCGCGGCGATAGACATCCAAGGAGACCTGGGTATTCTGCAGGGCCTTCCAGGTTCCACCCAGCTCCAGCACGAGATTGGGGCCCTCCTCTTCATCACCCTGAAATTGCGAGAACATCAAACCGCTGGCCCCGACAAAGGCCACCTTGTCTGACAGAAGATAGCTTCCCTTGACGAGAAGCTGTTCGAACGTCTGGTTGGGACTGTCGATGCTCGAGACAGTGTCCGGTTCAGCATGGTCGTGCAGGTCGCGCCATCCAACCGTCGGTCCGGCCCCGATGCTCACCTTTTCGGAAAACTTGTAATTGAACCATCCTTCCACTGCCCACTCGTTCACCGAGGTAAGCTGCACGTCCGCGCCGTCGCGAATGATAGAATCGCTGTTCACGAACGACTGGCGCCCGTTCAATTCCGCGAATGTCTTGTCACTCACATCGTACTTCAACGCGAGGCCGGTGAGATAAACCTCTTGATCGACGAACGATCCGGACTCCACCTGCTTGCCATTGCTGGTCGTGTAGGACTGCAGCAGGTTGGCCGTGAACTTAGCCGTTCTCCATCCCGCCCGCATCGCCACATCGTGGTCGAGCGCATTGTAATCAGAATACTTCGTATAGATGGATCCGGTCATCGTGTAGTCGAGGGTGACGTAATTCCCCTTCTCGCCACGAAACTCGCCCACGCCAAATTCGATACCCGGCGAGATGCGCCAGATGAAATCCTCCTCCTCCTTCTGATCGGCCAAAGTAAGGTTGCTGTCGTAATAGGCCTTGAGCTCGGCGTGTGGACGCGCGTTGAAGGCACCCCAGTTGAGGAATTTCGCCAGCGACGCCTCGGCTTCGGCGTCGAAAAAGCTTCGCGGGCCCTCCTCCAACTGCGCCACTGGTTGATAGCCTTGAGCCAACCCGGACGGCACCAAGCCGGCCATGACCAGCGTTGCGCAACTCAAGGTGATTGGTAAGGAAAACGACTTTTCCATGTCTGAAGATCTCATGCGGGCATCGGTTTATAGACCCGGATCTCAAAACGCAAGAAAAGGTTTCCGACGTAATATCCGGTGATTCACGGACTTTGGAGAGTCAGCCAATCACCGACAATGTCCCCACCACGGCGAGCTGGGACGTCAAACTGTCTGCGTCATCTCCGGAAAACCTGACCTTGTCGCGGACGTGATTTGAGACTTCCGCCCTGCCTTACACCGCGCCGAATCGTCGATTGCGCCGGGCATATTCTTCCAGGGCGTCGATTAACTGGCTGCGCCGAAAATCCGGCCACAACGTGGGAGTGACCACCAATTCGGCGTAGGAAATCTGCCACAGCAGGAAGTTGCTGACCCTCATCTCTCCGCTCGTTCGGATGAGCAAATCCGGATCCGGCAACAGCTTGGTATACAAATGCTGGCTGAACACCTGGTCGTTTATCTCCGCCACATCCAGCTGCCCCTGGCGCACCTTCTCCGCGATGGCACGCGTGGCCTCGATTATCTCCGTCCGCCCCCCATAGCTCAAGGCCAGCACCAGCGTCAGGCCATTGTTCTTGGCCAGCGCGGCCATGGTTTTCTTCAACTGCTCCTGAACGAACTCCGGCAGGCGATAGACCTGCCCGATGACCTCCAACCGCACATTGTATTTGTTCAGCTCACTGACCTCCGCCTTGAGGTAGCGGGCCAGATACTTCATCAAGGTGTCGACTTCATCCTTCGGACGGTTCCAGTTCTCCACCGAGAAAGCATACAGAGTGAGATATCGGATTCCGATTTCACCCGCCGCCCGAACCACCGCCCGCACCGATTCCGCTCCTTCGCGATGCCCCTCCACCCGGGGCAGACTGCGCTGCCGGGCCCACCGTCCGTTGCCGTCCATGATGACTGCCACATGAACCGGCAGGTTGGCCTTCGCCTGGGAACTTAATTGGGGAACATGCGCGCTCATGAACGGTCTGATGGACCGCCTAGAGGAATATCGTCTGATCGCGGGCCGGCCCGATGGACACAGTCTTCAGTTTGGCCCCCGTCAACTCGGCAAGGGAGGTAAGGTAAACGCGCGCTCCCGACGGGAGATCCTTCCATCGCCTCGCCTTCGAGGTCGATTGTTTCCACCCGGGGAAGTCGACATAGACCGGCTCGCAACGGGCCAGCAGATCCACATCGTTAGGCACATAGTCCAGCGTCTGCTTGCCGATGCGATAGCTCACGCACACGCGAATGCGGTCCAGTGTATCCAGACCATCCACGTTGGTCACGGCCAGTTCGTCCACTCCGTTCACCATGGTGGCGTGACGGGTCGCGACCGAATCGAACCATCCACAACGCCGCGCCCGCCCGGTGGTGGCGCCGAATTCGCGCCCCATTCCATGCAGCAGATCGGAGATTTCCGAGTCTTCGGTGGGCAGCGGCCCTTCGCCGACGCGGGTGGTATAGGCTTTCATCACGCCCACCACCCGATCCATCCGATGCGGGGGTACGCCCGAACCTGTGCAGGCCCCGCCCGCGGTGGTGTTGGAAGACGTGACATACGGATAAGTACCGTGGTCAATGTCCAAAAAAGTTCCCTGGGCGCCCTCGAACAGGATGTTCTTTCCTTTGCGCATGGCGTGGTGGAGGTAAACCACGGTGTTCTTCACGTACGGCCTCAATCGTTCACCGGCCTTAATGTAGGAATCGAACACCTTTTTGAAGGACAACGGGCGAGCGCCGAAAGCCCGCAACACTTCGTTGTTTTCCTTAATCCGGACGCGCAGCTTCTCCTCGAAACGGCCGGGATTGACGAGATCGATCAGGCGTAGGCCAACCCGGGCGGCCTTGTCACCGTAAGCCGGGCCGATGCCCCGCTTCGTTGTTCCAATCTTGTGTTTGCCCTTCAGGATCTCCCGTTGTTCATCCAGCTCCCGATGGTAGGGAAAGACCAGGTGGGCCGTTTCGCTCACCAGCAGGTTTCCTCCCACTTTGACTCCGAGCTTCTCCAATCCCTCGATCTCGGCCACCAATCCATTCGGGTCCACGACGACGCCGTTGCCGATGACGCAGACCTTGCCCTTGCGCAGCACTCCGGACGGAATGAGGTGCAGGACGTACTTTTGTTTCCCAATGTAAACGGTGTGCCCGGCGTTGTTGCCGCCCTGGGTCCGGACCACGATGTCCGCCTCGGCGGTTAGCACGTCGATGATCTTGCCTTTGCCTTCATCGCCCCACTGGGCGCCAATGAGAATTGTATTCGCCATAGTCGAATCCCGTCCGGCGGAAAAAAAAATTCCCCGACGTGTAAGTCCGGGGCTTTCGCGCTCGCTCTTTACGCGCGGACACTAAGAAGCGCGATCGACAGTGTCAACCCTTCACTCCGGGAGAATTAATTGACCTCCGACGGAGGAAATCGTACTTCGTAATTTTCCAAGGCCACCCTAGTGTCTCACCCGTATCAACGAACGCATGAGCTCGCTGACTCTCGGAAAATTCTCCGTCGGGATCGGGGATCGTTTCGCCCACCAGGCCGCGGCGCAGCTGCGCGCCTTTGCCATCGCTGCCGAAAACGGCGCCCAGGTCATCCCTGTCTGGAACAAATCCAATCGCGAACATACGATCATCGGGTCCGATCCCGCCTCGACTCGCGCCGCGGCCGACGCCGCCGTGAGGGCTCTCGGGTGGACCAATCCCTACCACGTCGATGCCGACCATATTCGCCTGGAAACCGTGGACCGATTCGTCACCCATTGTGATTTCTATACCATCGATGTCGCTGACTCGATTGGTAAGCCGGCTCAACCGGACGCCGTTCGCGCCTTCGTTTCCCGCCATCCCGAACTGATCGGTTCCATCCCCATTCCCGGCATCGCCAGCCCGATCGAGTCCACGGCCCTGAGCGTCGAACGCACGGCCGCAAAATATTTCCTGGCCATCCAGGAAGCCGGAGCCATCCATCGTCACATTGCCGGAGCCCGACCGAACTCGCCGTTTATCACGGAGGTTTCCATGGATGAAACCGACAGCCCGCAGACGCCCCCGGAGTTGCTCGTCATCCTGGCGGCGATGGCGGACGAGCAGATCCCGGTTCAGACGATCGCTCCGAAGTTTACCGGCCGCTTCAACAAAGGCGTGGATTACGCCGGCGACCTTGCCCAGTTCGAAAAGGAGTTTAATGACGACCTCGCCGTTATCGACCATGCTGTCAAACTTTACGGCCTGCCCTCCAATCTGAAACTCAGCGTGCATTCCGGCAGCGACAAATTTTCGCTGTACGCCCCCATCCGGCGCGCTCTTGCCCGCTTCGGAGCGGGAGTGCACTTGAAGACCGCCGGGACAACCTGGCTCGAAGAAGTGATAGGCCTGGCCGAAGCCGGTGGGGATGGGTTGGAACTGGCTCGCGAAATTTACTGCACCGCGCGGGAACAGATCGATGAGCTTTGCGCCCCTTATGCGAGCGTGATCGATATCGATCGATCCAGGCTTCCGGCTCCCGCCACAGTCCTGGCGTGGACGTCGCCGCAGTTTGTGTCGGCCCTCCGGCACGATCCAAAAAATCCGGCCTTCAATCCTCATCTGCGCCAACTGCTCCATGTGGGCTTCAAGGTCGCCGCCAAAAAAGGCGCCCGTTATTTGGATGCGCTAAGAAAGCACCAAGCCATCGTGGGAAGAAACGTCACTGGGAATCTTTACGAACGGCATCTCAAGCCGCTATTCCTCGGATAAGCGAGCGGTGTCGCGCCTCACCTTCTTCAGCTTCAATTCGCTTCTCGGACTCCTCCCCTCGGTTCAACCCTCAAACCGAAGCGGTCGTTGAAATTGAAGGGTTGAAGACTATGAAATCAGAAAGCCTGCATATCCAGGTCACCGAGAACGCCACGACTCATATTGACCTGACGTTCTGCGCCAGCTTGACGGAACACCTTCCGCGGCTCCTCCCGCAACGGATTCAGGCCCGCCTGAAGAAGCGCGCGATTGATCCAAAAGCCGTCGCGTGCCAGGCATCTGCCACCGGATTCGCACCTGGCGAGCTCTTCCGCGTGACCGATGGAACACGCCTGCTTCGCGCCTGGCTCGAATAACCGAAGACCACCTGTGGCCACGATTCACCCCTCCCGCTGTCGCATTGTCAGTTATGCCTGGAAAAATACTCATCATCGATTATGTCGCCAAACCGGTCAGACCGCGGGATGTGGTCCGGCGGATCGAACACGTGCTGTCCGCCGCCCACGCTTCCGCTTCGGCGCCGACGGCCCATCCGGAGTCCGCTCCATCGGAAGCGCCTCCGTCTTAGCGCGGCTCGAAGTTGCCGCGGGCCGTCGTCCACCCAAACCATTTCGCTCGCGCTTCGAACCTTCCTGTGATGTGAACTGAAACGGTCCGCTTTGCCAGTAGGACGGAAGTTGATCGATCCAGTGGATCGAGGCGCGAATCTGTTGCGGCCGCAGACATAACAGCCAGTGCCGAAACAAAGCGAGCGGGCGAACCATCTCGGGCTGGTGGCGAATCAACTTGTCGAGCCACCGGAGATAAACATCCGTATCCTGCAAACCTCCCAGAGCCTCCTGCAGCGATTTGATGTCGCGCATCGCTTCAGGAGGAAACTCCGTCATAAAACCCCGCAGGGGTTCAATCGTGTAGCGAAACTTTTTGAAGGCGACGCGCAGCCGATGGATCGTCTCGACATTCCCCGGGTCAATCTCCTTGCGCAATCCGATGACCTTTCGATAAAGCCCGGTTAGGCGTTTGAGAAAGAGACGCCGCAGGGCGGCATCATCCCGCAGGGCAATGCCCCTCCGATTTCGCTTCCCATTTTCAACGGCAGCTCCGCTCAGGTCTCGCTCCATTTGGCGTGTCAGCTCTTTCGTG
>Ga0070689_100002175_pt1 | contig 12694 bp, 10 predicted proteins | sample KBSS23HmetaG_FD_64669 | JGI IMG/M metagenome (GOLD analysis project Ga0070689, IMG submission 64669) | Switchgrass rhizosphere microbial communities from Kellogg Biological Station, Michigan, USA - KBS S2-3H metaG | ecosystem: Host-associated > Plants > Roots > Rhizosphere ...
CCATTTCAAATTCACCGGCATGGAGGAGCGCGAGGCGACCATCACTATCAGGAACCGTACCTTCGACATCAAGGACGGTCTGCTCGGCAAGCCTGACCTTCGCGTCACGGCAGATGCTAAGACCTGGCTCGGCTTCCTCGCGCATGAGAAGAGTCTTCCTCTGGCTCTCATCCGCCGAAAGATCAAGATCAAGGGCGACCCGCGCCTGCTGCTGAAATTCGGCAAATGCTTCCCGTCGGCCGGACCGCGCCAAAAGCAGGTCGAGATCCTGCCAGAGCCGTCGCTGTTGAAGCGCGGCCCGTCGCGCTACCTCAAGAACGACCAAGCCACCGGTAAATTGAGATGGTTCGGCAAGCTCGTGCTCGCCGAGAAGGAGGACGTGACCCACAACGTCAAGACATTCCGCTTCAGGCCAGCCAACGGTGCCGAGATCCCCTTTGACTATTTGCCCGGACAATTCCTGACGCTCCACATCGCGCCGGGAGGCATCGCCACCAAGCGCTCTTACACCATTGCCTCCACGCCGACGTGGCGCGATCGCATCGAAATCACGGTGAAGCGCGAGGACAATGGCTTGGTGTCGCGCTGGCTGCATGACGAGCTCAAGCAAGGTGACGAGGTCGAGATCGAAGCGCCGAACGGCACCTTCTATTTCACAGGCCAGGACGCCGAGAGCGTCATTCTGATCGGCGGCGGGGTCGGCATCACCCCGATGATGAGCGCCGCCCGTTATCTGACCGAAACGGGCTGGACCGGCATCATTCACCTCATCCTCGGATTCCGGACTCCCGGCGATTTCATCTTCCAGGACGAGATTGCAAAGCTCGAAGCCCGTAACCCTGATCTTCGCGTCACCGTGACGATGAGCCGGCCAGATGGCGCCGCGTGGAACGGTCGCAACGGGCAAATTGATGCGGCATTGCTTGCCGCGGCGGTTCCTGAGATTGCCTCCCATCGCGCACATATCTGCGGGCCACCGGCAATGATGGATGCAGTGAAGTCAGCGCTGATCGGACTCGGCGTGGCCGAGGAGCAAATCAAGACCGAGGCCTTTGGCACCATCAAGCGCGACCCAACCGCGAAGGGCGGCCCTTCGACAGCAATTGCTGGGAACGTGTTTTTTCAGGCTTCGAACACGTCGGCGCCCGTGTTTGCCGGCGCGACCATCCTCGATGCTGCCGACGAGGCCGGAATTTTCATCGATAATGCCTGCCGCTCGGGGACGTGCGGTTCCTGCCGTGTCAGGCTCGCCTTGGGCAGCGTCCGCATGCCGGTCGAGGATGCACTCACTAAGGAAGATAAGGCTGGCGGCTATATCCTCGCGTGCCAGGCGGAGATCAGTGGAGATGTGGTGGTAGACGCCTAGGGTGCGGTCATGAATACGATCCTGCTTGCGCTGCTCATCTTTGTTGCCGTCGGAGTCGGGCTGTGGCTCGTCTCGCTTGTCATGGAGGCGCTGAGGCGAAAGCCTAGGCCGCCCGCTACATTGCGCTGGTCGCCTGACATTCCGATCCAAACCATCGACATTGGCGGCGCCAAGCTCCGCTATATGAAGTCAGGCAAGGGTCCCGTTCTCATTCTCTTGCACACGCTCAGAACACAGCTCGATCTGTTCGAAAAGGTCGTGCCGGAGCTTTCCAAGCACTTCACCGTCTATGCGCTCGACTATCCAGGGCACGGCTATTCGGACATTCCTCAGGCCCGCTACAATGCGGCTTTCTTCACCAAGGCCGTCGAAGGCTTCCTTGACAAGCTCGACCTGCGCGACGTCACGCTCGCGGGCGTCTCGATCGGCGGAGCAATCGCCCTCATCATCGCCGCGCGTCGCAACCCTCGGGTGGCGCGCGTTGTCTCCATCAACCCCTATGACTATGCCAAGGGCCGCGGCATGGGTAGGGCTGGGTTGTTCGGCGCATTCGTGACCTATGCTTCGCTGGTCCCCGTGGTCGGCGAGACGGTGATGCGGCTCAGGAACTCACTCATCATGAACGCGGTGCTTCGCGGCGGCGTCGCCGATGCGAACAGCATTCCCCCCGCGCTTCTGAAGGAAATGTATCTCGTCGGAAATCGCCCCGGGCACTACCGCGGATTCTTGAGCCTGCTCCGAAATGCCGAGAGCTGGGAGGCAGCGACCAAGGACTATGGGCGCATCGAAATCCCCGTCCTTCTCATTTGGGGCGACCAGGATTGGGCGCGGCCAGTCGAGCGCGAGCACGATCGCATGCTGATCCCCGGCGTCGAGATGACGACGGTTAAGGGAGGAGGACATTTCCTCCCGCTCGACCGCCCGCGCGAGCTCACCGAGGCAATCATTCGCTTCGCCGCGCGCAGCCCTATTCGAGCTTAGAGGCGGTCGCCGACGTCGCCACCGGGTGCGGCTTCGAAATCATGAAGGCGGCCACATCCCAAGCCTGCTGCACGCTCAGCATTGGGTCCTGGTAGGTGACGCCGAACGGCATGTTGTCGTGGATGTAGGACGCGGCATAGGCGGTCTTGGCCATGCCGGCGCCCGCATTGAAGCTCGCGTCGCCCCACAGCGGGGGAATTGAATAGCCGATGCCGCCCTGGCGAAGTTCCCCCTGCCCGTCCTCCTTGTGACAGTTGGCGCAAAGCTTGGCATAGACCTCCTGCCCGCGCCGCGAGTCCGGAGGTTGTTGCGGAGGCGCGATCGATCTCAGACCCATTCCGGCAACCCGCATGCCTTCGGGCGTGCCCTTGCCCACGAATTTGATATAGGTGATCAGCGCTTCCATCTCCCGGCTGTCGGGTGGCAGGTCCTTGCCATTCATGCTCCGCCGCATGCAGCCGTTGATGCGGTCGGTCAGCGTCAGCACCTGGTCGTCGACCAGCATGGGAAAGGTCGCGAAGGTCGAGACGAATGGCGCCGCGAACGGCTGGAGCCCGGCGTTCAGGTGGCAATTCTGGCAGGCGAGATCGTTGCCGGCATAGCGCATGGCGGGATCGGTCGCGCTCTTGCCGATATGCTGCGGCGTATTGATGACGAGGTCGCGTCCGTACCGGATGAGGTCGGCCTCGGGCCCCTGCCCCAGCCTGGTGACATCGACGGCGTACCAGTTGGGTTGCCGGCCCCAGAGCAGATAGCTGATCCCGAGCCCGGCGGCCGTGGCAACGATAAGAGCTATGAAGGCAAGCAGAAGAGAGCCGAGCTGCTTCATTCCCTCCCCCGAGAATCAGACTTTTGGCTTGAGCCATAATAAGCGCTGAGGGACGCGAGCGCAGCATCGCCTCTGCAACATCTCGCTACGAATTGAGATCCAGTTCTTCAGCGAGCGGCGCGGCTCAGCACGTCCATGAGTTCGGCCACCTTGCGGCGCTGCTCCGCCTTGTTGCCGCTGGCAATGGCGTGCTCGACGCAATTCGCCACGTGATCGGAAAGGATTTCCACCTCCACTGCGCGCAGCGCCGCCCGCACCGCGGAAATCTGGGTGACGATGTCGATGCAGTAGCGGTCCGTCTCGACCATTCGAGCGAGACCGCGGACTTGGCCCTCGATGCGCTTCAGGCGCTTAAGCGCCGAGGTCTTGGCTTTAACTTGCATACCGGCTATATACCCCCAGGGGGTAAAGGCTTCAAGGAATATCGGAGCATGAACCGGAGCGAACTCGGCCAGACCCACATGGCCACTGACCCTGTGTGCGGGATGATGGTCGACGAGCACGCCGGCAAGCCGACCTACGAATACAAGGGCGAGACTCATTACTTCTGCTCCCAGGGCTGCCGCACAAAGTTCGCCAAAGAACCCGAGCGCTTCCTCGACAAGAAAGGCGAGCCCGGACCTCTACCCAAGGGCACGGTCTACACCTGCCCTATGCACCCGGAGATCGTGCAGGAGGGCCCAGGCCACTGCCCGAAATGCGGCATGGCGCTCGAGCCCATGGGCGTGCCAGCCGAGCACGATCACGGCGGCCACTCTGAGCTTGTGGATTTCACCCGCCGGCTCGAAGTCGCGGTGCCCTTGTCACTCGCGCTTGTCGCGCTCGACATGGGGCAGCACGTTTTCGGCATCGATCTTCTGCCCTTCCTGTCGCCCCAAGCCCAGCAGTGGTTGAAGCTCGCCCTCTCCATCCCAGCGGTGCTGTGGTGCGGCTGGCCCTTCTTCGTGCGCGGCTTCGAGTCGATCAGGTCAGGCTGGCTCAACATGTTCACCCTGATCGCGCTCGGCACGGGAGCGGCCTTCCTCTACAGCGTGGTCGCCACCGTCGCGCCTGATCTCTTCCCGGCGGCTATGAAGGATGAACACGGCTTGGTTCCCGTCTATTTCGAAGCAGCCGCGGTCATCGTGGCACTCGTGCTGCTCGGCCAGGTTCTCGAGCTCCGTGCCCGCGAGAAGACCGGCGGCGCCATCCGTGCGCTGCTCGACCTCGCCCCCAAGACTGCGCTCAAGGTTGATGCGAGCGACAAGACCGAGACGATCCCGCTCGCCGAGGTGAAAGTCGGCGATGTTCTGCGCGTGCGGCCCGGCGACAAGGTCCCCATTGACGGCACGGTTATCGCTGGCCGGAGCGCAATCGATGAATCGATGCTGACCGGCGAGCCGATCCCGGTCGAAAAGAACATTGGCGATCGCGTCACCGGCGGTACGCTGAACGGCAGGGGCAGCTTCGACATGCGCGTCGATCGCACCGGCGCCGAGACCACCCTCGCGCAAATCGTCGAGATGGTCGCCTCGGCGCAGCGTTCTCGCGCGCCCATTCAGGCGCTTGCCGACAAAGTGTCGGGCTACTTCGTGCCAGCCGTGATCGCGGTTTCGGTGATTGCGTTCATTGCTTGGTACATATTCGGACCGGAGCCGCGATTAGCCTACGCCCTCGTCGCTGCGGTCGCTGTACTCATCATTGCCTGCCCCTGCGCGCTCGGGCTCGCTACACCGATCTCCATCATGGTCGCCACCGGGCGCGGCGCTCAGGCTGGGGTGCTCGTGCGCAACGCCGCGGCGCTCGAGCGTCTTGCCACAGTCGATACCCTGATCGCCGACAAGACCGGGACCTTGACCGAAGGGAAGCCAGCGCTGACCGGCGTCGAGGCGTTCTCGGGCTTTGCGCCTGACGAGGTGCTGCGCCTCGCCGCTTCGCTCGAGGCAGGCAGCGAGCATCCGCTTGCCACAGCGATCTTGCGCGGCGCCGAGCAGAAGAGTCTCAAGCCTGCCAAGGTCGAGGATTTCGAGGCCGTCACAGGCCAGGGCGTCAAAGGACGTATTGACGGGCGGATCGCTAGGCTCGGCAATGCGCGTCTCATGCAAAGCTTCGGCATCCAGGTCAGCCCACTTGCCAAGGCCGCCGACGCGCGTCGCGAGCAAGGCGAGACCGTCATGTATGTGGCTGTCGGCGGCAAGCTTGCCGGGCTCGTCGCCGCCGCCGATCCCGTCAAGCCGTCGGCCGCCGAGGCCATTGCCAAACTCCACAGCCTGGGACTCAAGATCATCATGGCCACCGGCGACAATGAGGCGACTGCCAAGGCTGTGGCCGCTCGGCTTGACATTGATGAAGTCAGGGCGGGCCTAAGGCCTGAAGACAAGCTCACTCTTATCGCAGAGGAGCAGCAGAAAGGCCGCATCGTGGCCATGGCTGGCGACGGCATCAACGATGCGCCGGCGCTCGCCAAAGCCGATGTGGGTATCGCCATGGGCACCGGAGCCGACGTCGCCATGGAGAGCGCAGGACTTACGCTGTTGAAAGGCGATCTCCGCGGCGTGGTGCGCGGCGTCGAGCTCGCCCGCGCCACCATGCACAACATCAAGCAGAATCTGTTCTTCGCCTTCGTCTACAACGCGCTCGGCGTGCCTATCGCGGCGGGCGTGCTCTATCCCTTCTTCGGGATCTTGCTGTCGCCAATCATCGCGGCCACAGCGATGAGCCTGTCGTCGGTCTCGGTGGTCGGCAACGCTCTTCGCCTTCGCAACGCGCAGCTCGATTGAGCTTCAATCACTAACCGTTATTCAACCATTTGGTTGATAATTTTTACAGCTCGTATATATTCAACCCTATGGTTGAACATCACGCCGAACGGCTGGACGCCGTATTCCACGCTCTAGCCGATCCTACCCGGCGGGCGATGCTGCACAGCCTGACGCTTGCAGAGCGCAGCATTGGCGAGCTTGCGAGCCCGTTCCGCATGTCTTTTGCGGCGGCTTCGAAACACGTCAAAGCCCTGGAGAAAGCGGGACTGGTACGGCGCAGGATCGAGGGTCGCACCCATATGTGCCAGCTGGAGGCTCATCGTCTGGCCGAGGCCCACGATTGGCTCAGCTTCTACGAGCGATTTTGGACCATGCGGCTCGACGATTTGGAGCGCGAACTTCGTCGACCCGAAAAACGGAAGAAGAGGAGCAAGCCATGAACGAGTATGGCGTCGTGACCGAAGCAAGAACTATTCGGATGGAGCGTCTCTTGCCCGGGCCCATTGAGCGCGTTTGGGATTACCTGACCGATTCCACCAAGCGCGGAAAATGGTTCGCGACCGGCAAAATGGATCTTCGTCCTGGCGGGAGCGTCGAATTTTTCTTCAATCACGCCGATCTTTCGGCGGAAAAAACGCCTCCCGGAAAGCACAAGGACAAAGCCAAAGGAGTAAGCGTCAAGGGCACGATTACGGCATGCAAGCCTCCGCGCCTCTTGAGCTTCAATTTCGGCAACGCCGGCGAAGTGACTTTCGAGCTGACGCCCAAGGGCAAGGATGTGTTCTTGGTGCTGACGCATCGCGAGCTCAAGGATCGCGGCATGATGGTGAGCGTTGCGAGCGGTTGGCACAGCCATCTCGCGATTCTGACCGACGTTCTCAAGGGAGATGAGCCCCGTCCGTTCTGGACCACTGTCACCAAGATGGAAGCCGAATATGAGAGACGGATTCCGGCTGCCTAGGCCAAAGTCAAGCGGGTCCTTGCCGCTTAGGGCAGGATGCCGATGCCATCGCCGGCCGGCGGCCCCGCAGTGGAAGCCGGCCCGCGCGGCAGGCGCGGCAGATAGGGAAGCGTGGCGAGCCTCCGCCAAGTGGCCGCGGCGTTGAGCGGGGAGCGCTCGATCAAAGCGATGCCAACCGCCGCTAGGAACGGAAGGCTCTGCACGAGAAGGACCGCGCTGAAGATTGAGATCTCGTGCACCCGCTGATCGTTAGTGACGTGAAGGATCAGCGAGCCGAGCAGCAGCGCCCCGCCCAGCACGGCTTCCCAGATTGCCGGGAAGCGAAGCGACCAGCGCGCGGCCGCTCCCTTGGCCGTTCGCACGAAGGGCAACTCGTCACGCATCACGCCATCTGCTACGGCCCGGCCCACGGTGAACTGCAATGCCATCGCCGAGAGTGCCGCGCCGAGCGAGGCGAAGATCGGCGCCTGCACGCGCGTGTGGTAAAGTACCATGAAGTGAAGCAGCATCACCGCGAAGGTGGCGAGCACCGGAAGGGTCAAAACAGCCTCCGGCACGGCAATTCCGAAAAAGGCGACGAGCGGCATCCAGATCAAGTTGAGGATCGCAATCAGCACACCGAGGCTCTCCGCCCCGAGCCAAGTGAGCCAGCCGAACAGATATTGCGCCCGCTGTTGCGGGGTGAGCAGGCTGCGTCCAGGCAGGAACGCCCGCCAATGCTTCTTGATGAGCTGCATGCCGCCATAAGCCCAGCGGTGGCGCTGCCGCTTATAGGCCGCGAAATTGGACGGCAGCAGACCCCAGCCGTAACGGCGCTGCGTGTAATGCGCCCGCCATCCGCGCTCGAGCATGCTGAGGCCAAGGTCCGTATCCTCGACGATGGTGTCGCTCGACCAGCCGCCGGCATCGATCAGCGCCTCGCGCCGGATCAGGCACATCGTGCCATGCGCCACGATGGCGTTGACCTCGTTTCGTTGCACCATGCCGATGTCGAAGAATCCGGCGTATTCGCGGTTCATGACCATCTGCGTGATGTGGCGATCGGCGTCGCGATGATCCTGTGGCGCTTGGACGAAGCCCACCCGCGGGTCGGCAAAGGCCGGCACCAGATCCTTGAGCCAATCGGTACGCACTACATAGTCGGCGTCGAGCACGCCGATGATTTCTGCCTCAGGAGCTGTGTGTTCCAGCGCGAGTCTGAGCGCGCCAGCCTTGAAGCCCTGCAGCCGATCGACTCGCAGGAATTTGAAGCGCGGCCCAAGCAGTCGGCAATGATCCTCGATCGGCACCCAGAAGGCAGGATCGGGCGTATTGTTGATCACCACCACGCATTCGAGATTGGGCCAGTCGAGCTGCGCAACGCTGTCGAGCGTCTGACGGAGCATATCAGGCGGCTCGCGGCAGGCCGGGATGTGAATCGAGACGAGCGGCGGCTTCTCCGGGAGACCGCTCCCCTGCGCTAACAATCGCGCAGGCTTGTCGCCGAAGATAATGGCGGCAAGCTCCTCTACCCGGCGCTTCATGATCATAATGAGAGGGACGAGCAGCCCAGCCCCGATGAACATGGCAACCTGCGAACCGAGCACGAAATAATGAGTGACCCAGTAGTCCACGACATTGGCGAACCAGGCGCCGATGGCATTGCCGGTAAGCGCGATCATGGTGGCTTGGGCCGCGGTAACGCGCGGGATGGCGAAGATCGGAATCGATAGCAGAACGCCGATAGCGAGCGCTGCGATCACCTTCAACATGAAGTTCGGTTCTTCAACCGTGCCGGCGAATGAGAATTTCGGATGGCGGTCGGCATTGAAGATGCCCCAATAGGGCCCGACGCTTCCCTCGTTGGTCTTCCACGGCTGATCGAAGGCCTCGACGATCGAGTAGTCGATGCCCATGGCGTCGGCGCGGGTGATGAAGTCGCGCACCACCTCGGCCTGGATAAGCGGGCTCGGCACGGCGTCCTTGCGATTGAGTCCCGCGCTCGGCCAGCCGAATTCGGCGATCACGATGCGCTTGCCGGGATAAGTCTGCCGAAGTTTCTCATAGGCATGCAGGGCATGGTCAACCGCGACCGATCCCGGCAAGCCCTCCCAATAGGGAAGGATATGCACGGCGATATAGTCGACCGAGGAGGCGAGTTCGGGATATTCGAGCCAAACCGTTGGCACCTCGGCGGTGGTGACTGGGACCGATACTTCGCGCTTCACCCGCTGAATTTTGCCAATGAGATCGCGCACCGTATCGTTGGCGTTGTAGTTCGGATTGTCGCGGTGCTCCGCTTGCGCGCGGAAGATCGTCTCGTTGCCGACGATGATGCTTTCAACGTTCCGATAATGCTTGGCGAGCGTAATGGCAGTCTCGATCTCGCGCTCGTTCTGCTCCTCCCAGTCGTTGACCCAGACACCGAGCGTGACGCGCAGACCGTACTCCGAGGCAAGCTGCGGCACGAGATCGAGGCCGTTGCTGACGCTATAGGTCCTTACCGCGCGCGTGTAGGGAGCGACCGCCGCTAGGTCGGACCTGATCTGCTTCTCGGTCGTCTTGTCGACTTCGCCGTTGTGGCTCGGATTGATCGGAGAGAACGAGACGCTGGAAAGCACGCCGCTTGCATTGGGAGGCGACACTCGCTCATGCATGAATAGCCACACCGATGCATGAAGCGCGGTCGCAAGCGCGACCACAACGGCGACAAGAACGCTGCGCATTGTGTTGAAGTCTCGTAGAGAACTGGCCTGCCCTGTCCCCCTCGGCCGCTAAGCCGGCAGAGAAGCCTGCAGTCACCCCCCTAAACCCTTATTAGTTGGGAATAGTTCCGTCTTTTGTTGTAGCGCCGGTCGTTGCTTGGCTCGATGCCGTCGTTGCTTCCTCTGGTGCGATCCAGCAGTTGTGGACGCGCGACGCGAGCTTGTCCGCCGCCTTTGGATCGATCGGGCCTTGTTGGATGATGCAGCGAAACGCGAGCTTCAGATGCTCGGACGAGCAACCGAAGCGGTCGTACAAGTCGATGTAGCGGCGGGCGGTATCGATGTCGTCGCGCCAGAGCAGGCTCTCGATGCGCCGCCCGGTCCATACGCACTCAGGTGCGCCGGCCGAGCTAGTGAGCTTCTCCGCCGCCTCTTTATATTCGTCGATCGCCTTCTGCTGAGCTTGCTGCTCGGCCTTGGCCTGCTCGGCCGCCTTTTGATCGTCGGGCCTCTGCTCGCCTTGCGCTTGCTCGGGCGGCTTCTGCTCTCCGCTCTGCTGTTGGGCTGAAGCGGTGAGGGTCGAGGCTAACAAAATGCCGCCGGCTAATAGAGCGGCGGCGGATCGGATATTGCGGCGCAACATGGGAACGAGCCCAACGCGAGAGTTGCTCATTTTAGTGGTTAGACCACAAAATTTTGTCAGTCCAACGGCAATTCCTCTCTTTATCACTTCGCACGCGCACAAACCAGAGGATTTGGTTCAACGCGTCGCGCGAAGCTGCTATTCGTCGCATGCCCGTCTGCCGACTTCTCACCATGCTGCGCTCCCTTGGTCTCTTTGCGCTCGTCACGTGCGCCATTGCCCTCGTCTGGTACGGCGTAGGCCGGCCGGTTCCCATGCCGCCATCTACCCTGGCCTCAGGGCACAAGCTAACGTGCGTCTCCTATGCTCCGTTCCATGGCGACCAGGCGCCTTTCACCTGGGACCTGCATATCCCTGACAAGCAGATCGCGAGCGATCTCAAAACTCTGTCGCAGACAACGGCCTGCATTCGCACCTACTCGGCAAGAGGCGCGCAAGGCAGGGTGCCGAGGCTCGCTGCCGCTCTTGGCCTCAAGGTGCTGCAAGGCATCTGGCTTGGGCGGAATCTTGCCGACAATCGCCGCGAGATCGAGGCAGCGCTTAGGCTTGCCCGCCGCTATCCCGCCACGGTTGAAGCTCTGATCGTCGGCAATGAGGTCCTGCTCAGGGGCGAGCTTCCTGCCGCTAGGATCAAGGCGTATCTTGAGGAGGTTAAGCGGCGGTCGAAGCTTCCGGTTACCTATGCGGATGTATGGGAGTTCTGGCTGAGAGCGCCAGAGCTTGCGCCCGCTACCGACTTCTTGACAATCCACATCCTGCCCTATTGGGAAGACCGGCCGGTCGCGGCGGAGGATGCCGCGAAGCACGTGCGCGACGTGAGAGAGAAGATCGCCGCAGCCTTTGGCGGGAAGGAGATCTTGATCGGCGAGGTGGGGTGGCCGAGCGAGGGCCGGATGCGCCAAGGCGCGCTTCCCTCTCCGGCCAATCAAGCCCGCGTCCTAACCGATGTCTTGGCAGCCGCCAGGCAAGAGGGTTGGAGGGTTAATCTGATCGAAGCCTTCGACCAGCCTTGGAAGCGACTCTTGGAGGGGACCGTGGGCGGCTATTGGGGGCTTTATGACGACGTGCTGCGGAAACCTAAATTCCGCTTTGGCGAGCCGGTGTCGAACGAACCGCACTGGCGGATCGCCGCGGAGCTCGGCATCGGCGCCGCCTTCTTGGCCTTTGTCGCTTTCTGGCTGGGGCGGCGCGAGAGCCCGTCATACGCGGGGGGCCGGCACTCCGAGCTTGCCGCAACCGTGATCGCGCTTGGCTCAGGCCTTGTGTTCGGCTGGGCAGCGCTCATCCTGCCGATGGATAGCGTCGTGACAGGCGACAGGGCGAGAAGCGTGCTCCTGTTCGTGCTTGCCCTCGTCGTGCCGATAGCGGCGAGCTATGCCTTGGCACGGGGACAAGGTCTTGCCGGCTTTGGCGAGGTTCTAGACCAATCTCGCTGGCGGAGGTCCAATACGATCGGCGTGATTCTCGCCGCATTGTTCGTTGCCACCATGGTTGCCGCGATCCATGTTGCGCTTGGGCTCGTGTTCGACCCTCGCTACAAGGATTTCCCGCTCGCTTCGCTCACCGGGCCGGCGGTCGCCCTCTTCACCCTCGCTTTTGCCAATGCCCGCACCCCTCCCAATCCTGGGCAGGCCGAGATCGTGGCGGCGGCGGTGCTTGGCGGCTCGGCAGTCTTTGTTATGGCTAATGAAGGAAGCGCCAACTGGCAGGCCGTATGGTTTGCCCTGCTCCTTGTCCTCCTCGCCCTCACCGCTATTCGCGCACGGGCCTTGCCAGGCTGAGCACGAGAAGCGCAACCGCGAGTGCCGAAGCGCGCGTGTTGTAAAGGACAAGCCCAAGCAGGGCGAAGATGAGGCTCGTTCCAAAGGCGACGGTGTTCGGGCGCCACAGTTGAACTCCCGCGGTGATGATTGCCATCCAGCCAAATAGGTCCTGGATGAACATCAGGATCACTGCCAGCCTGATCTTGCAGATGAGGCTCACTTCGCCGGATTCGCAGGCGACTCCGATTACCGAATTCTGGATGATGCCGTAGCGCACGAACAGCGCGGTGCTAAGCGCCGCGATGCTGAGCCCAGCAAGGACAAAGCCGGCCCGCCGGGAGGGCAGAAAAAGCTTCGGCGCCGATTGGGTGTTCTGCTCACTACTCATGATTGGACGCGTCTTAAGCTAGAGAGGCGCGCATCGCCAGGGGTCGCGCCTTGAGGTTTCTGGCTTGCATTCTTCGCCCCGCCCTCTAAGAGCGACGGCAAAGGATCGTCGCCATGCAGCAGTCCGATCGCCGGGCCAAATTCCTCAAGGATTATTCGCCCCCCGACTATGTGATCGAGGAGGTGAACCTTGACGTGGCGCTTGAGCCTAAGGCGGCTCGTGTCGCTTCGAAGCTGCGCCTCAGACCCAATCCCAAAATCGCAACCGGCGGCCGGCCGGTTGTGCTCGACGGCGAGGCCTTGAAGCTCGAGAGCGTTGTGCTCGACGGCAAGCCGCTC
>Ga0070689_100002176_pt1 | contig 12693 bp, 13 predicted proteins | sample KBSS23HmetaG_FD_64669 | JGI IMG/M metagenome (GOLD analysis project Ga0070689, IMG submission 64669) | Switchgrass rhizosphere microbial communities from Kellogg Biological Station, Michigan, USA - KBS S2-3H metaG | ecosystem: Host-associated > Plants > Roots > Rhizosphere ...
CAGGTGTGGCGCTCGAAGAATCTGGCGTCGACCTGGCAGAACGTGACGGCGGGGCTTCCGCTGCGCTGGGTGACCCGCGTCACCGCGGATCCGGTCAATCCTGAGATCGTCTACGTCACCCTCTCGGGCTACAACCAGGACGAGTTCGGGGCCCACGTCTTCCGCAGCACCAATGCCGGCGACACCTGGACACCGATCAACGGGAACCTCCCCAACGTCCCCGCCAACGACATCCTGGTCGACCCGAACAACACCAGCCGCCTCTACCTCGCCACCGACGTCGGCGTCTACACCTCGCGGGACCTCGGCGCCACCTGGTACCCCCTGGGCATCGGGCTGCCGCTGGTGCCGGTTGCCGATCTCACCCTCCATCAGGGCTCTCGCATCCTGGTCGCGGCCACGCATGGTCGCTCGCAGTGGAAGTTCGATCTCACCCAGATCCCGGTCGCGGTCGGCGATGCGCCGGCCCCGCCGCGCCTCGCGCTCAGGGGCCCGACACCGAATCCGAGTCGCGGCGAAGTGCGATTCATTGCAGAAGTTTCGCGACCCGGTCGGCTTCGTGCCGAGATTTACGACGCCTTCGGACGCCGCGTCGCGACCGTGCTCGATCGAGCCGAGACGAACGGGCGGATGACGCTGACCTGGGATGGCCGCGACGCTCGAGGCGCATCGGTGCGCGCCGGCGCTTACTACCTTCGGGTCGCTCACGAAGACGGCGCGTCGGTCACGCGGCGGATCGTTCGACTCGACTGAGTCGCGCGGCTTCTCCGACCTCGATTCCGACCGCATTTGGCGCGGCCTGGATTATGCAAGCCTTTTGGACCGCTCCAGACCGGGCCGAAATCGACGTGGGGTCGAAAATTCCCTTTGAAACCGCGGCTCCGCTTGCTATACACACGAGCGCACGCGGGGCAGTCCCGCGCGGTCGTCTCGCACCCTTCTCATGGAAAGGAAGGACCCTTAAATGGCGAAGATGATGACCAAGTCCCAGATCGCCGGGCACCTCGCCGACAAGTTCGAGATCACCAAGAAGCAGAGCGTTCAGATTCTCGAGGAGCTGGCGACCTTGGCCGCGAAGCAGGCGAAGAACGGCTTCGTGTTCCCTGGCGTCGGCAAGCTCGTGGTGGTCAAGCGTAAGGCGCGCATGGGCCGCAATCCTCAGACCGGCGAGCCGATCAAGATTCCGGCGAAGACGGTGCTCAAGTTCAGGATCGCGAAGGCTATGAAGGAGCTGGCCCTCCGGTAGATCCGACCGAAGGCTTTCACGAGGCTCCGGACTTCGGTCCGGGGCCTTCGTGCTTTCAGCGATTCAACGAGGAAAGAACGGTGCCCTGCGTGGTGCCGAGCACGAAGCGCGCGATCTGCTCGGCGAGCGCTTCCGGCTGATCGAGCATGAGGAAGTGGCCGGCGTTCTCGATGCGCACCGGCTGAACGTGCGGAACGTCTTCGTAGCCGAGCGCCTTCGCGACCTGCGGCCAGCTCTCCTTCGCCTCCCACGAGCGCGGCGCCATCACCGCGAGCATCGGCGGCAGGAGCTTCCGCATCTGGCCGGCGAGATCCGCGTAGAGCGCGAGGCGGATCCACGACTTCACCATGACGGGATCCATGCGCGCGGCCTCCGAATAGAGGCGCTCGCCCTGCAGCGAGTCGCGACCGAAGTCGAGGTACGACTCGTGGAGCAGCTTGTCGTAATCGTGGTCCAGCCGCGCCATCATCACCTCTCGCACGCCCGGCGGCACTTGCGACCGGAGTGCGGTCTCGATCAGGACCAGGCCGCGCACGCGATCGGGATGCAGCAGCGCCTCCTCGGCCGCGACCAGCCCGCCGAGCGAGTGGCCCACCAGCACCACCGGTCCGTCGCTGGCGTCGCGGATGGCATCGTCGAGCGTGGCCGCGGCCTGCTCGAGGCTGAAGGGCGTTGGCATCGGCGAAAGGCCGTGGCCCGGAAGCTCGACCAGGACCACCCGGTGGTGGCGGGCGAGCAGGCGAGCGGTGGGAAGCCAGTGCTGCATCTGGCTGCCGAGCCCGTGCACCATCACCACGGTCGGCCCGTGGCCGAAGGCGTAGTAGGACGGCGTGCGGGGCGGACGCAGATTCTGACGGCAGACGATGACGACCGCCGTGAGGATTACGAGCAGGAGCAACAGACGTCGCGCCAAGGACCATCCCTCCGCGTCCCGTCTCGAACGGGCGCGGAGGTGTTATCGGCGGATCGGCGGCGCGGCTGAAGCGGCGGGAAAAGGCGCTACTTGGCCGCGGTCTTGGCCGCCAGCACCTGGCGGCTGAAGCCGTCGATCAAGGCGGCGAGCGTGTCGGGGCGCTCGCTGGCCACCATGATGCCGCAGTCCGTGAGGTGGCGGAGCGTGTACGAAGGCAGCACGTCGTAGCCCATCGTCGAGGCGAAGCTGGTCGAGTCCTTGGCCACGGACCAGAGCCGTTCGGTGACCACCAGGAGCAAGGGCTTCCTGAAGGTCTTGGCGTTCTCGCTCGGATCGAAGTCGATCATCTCGCGGATGTACGACTTCATGACCGGCATCGGCACCTGCGCGGCCTGGGCGTGGATCGCGATCTTCTGCAGCGAATCGCGTCCGAGCGGCATGAAGGTGCGCTTGAGGAAGATGTCGTAGTTCTGCTCGATGAACCCGAGGAACATCTCGCGCTGCTGGTCGGGCACGCTGAACTGCTTCTTGAGCGACATCTCGATCGCCACCAGGCCTCGCGCGCGCTCGGGATGAGCATGCAGCGCGGCCATCGCCATCACCGCCCCCATGCCCTGCCCCACGATCACCGCGCTCTCGGCCTTTTGCGTCGCCAGCACCTCGTCGAGCGCGGCCGCGCCGCTCTGGATGGTGAACGGATCGGAGATCGGGCTTCCGCCATGACCGGGCAGGTCGACGAGCACGATGCGATAGCTCGACATGAGCTTCCGCGCGGTCGGCATCCAGCTCATGCGGCCGCCGCCGAGGTTGTGAACCATGACGATCGTCGGACCATGCCCGAACGTCGTGGACTGCAGACCCGCGGGCGCCGCCCACGTCGTCGATGCCACCAAGAGCAACACCGTCACCGCTCGCTTCATCGCTCCTCCGGTCATTCCCATACCCATCTTCTTCTCGGATTCTTCGCAAGAGTTCGGCCGGATTGAAGCCTGACTCGAGAGGTCTTGAAAACTGCACATACGTGCACTATGCTGGCCCGCCAGGAGCCAGCCCATGCCAGAACTCCACATCGAGCGCATCGACGAAGCGGTGGCCGTGCGCGCGGACTTCCAGGGCGGCGTGGTTTCGCCCATCGCGTTCCGCCGCCAGCGCCGCGAGCACCGGGTCTCGCGGGTCAATGCGCGCTGGGTCGAGCGCAGCGGCAAACACCCCTCGTTCTTCTTCTCGGTCACCGACCAGAGCGGCGACGTCTACCAGCTGCAGTTGCAGGCCGCCGACATGGTGTGGTGGCTCGACACGGTGACGCTGGAGGGATGATGGCCACCGACCGCGCCGTGCTGCACGTCGACATCGACGCCTTCTTCGCCGCCATCGAGCAGCTGCGCCACCCGCGCCTCCAGGGTCAGCCGGTGATCGTGGGCGCCGGAGTCATTGCGTCCTGCTCGTACGAGGCGCGGCGCTTCGGGCTGCGTGCCGGCATGCCGCTCACCGAAGCGCGGCGCCTGTGCCCGCACGCCGTCGTCCTCGAGGGCCACGCGCAGATCTATCGCAGCTTCGCCGAGACCATCTTCGAGCGCTGCCGCGAGGTCTCCCCCAGCGTGGAGACGTTTCTCGACGAGGCCTACTGCGACCTCACCGGGACCGATCGCCTCCATGGCGACCTGCTCGAAGCCGCGCGCGCGCTCAAGCAGCGGATCCACGAGGACACCGGCCTCACGGTCACCTGTGGGCTCGGGCCCAATCGCATGCTCGCGAAGCTCATCGGCAAGACCGTGAAGCCCGATGGGCTCGCGCGCCTCGGCGCCGTCGAGGCCGATGCCTTTCTCCGCGATCGCCCGATCGAGCAGCTCGCGGGCGTGGGCCGCGCGCACGCGCAGACACTGCGCTCCATGAACCTGCGCACCATCGGCGATCTGCGGGTGCTGCCCCTGGAGGCGCTGAGCGCGCTGTTCGGCGTCATCGGCCGGCAGCTCTTCGACCGCTGCCGCGGCAACGACACCGCTCCGGTCCACGCCCGCGAGGTGCCGCTCTCGATCTCGCGCGAGACCTCGTTCCACCGTGACACCGCGGACGGCGCGGAGATCGAAGGCATGCTGGAATACCTGGTCGGACGCGCGTGTCGCACGGCCCGAGAGCTCGACCTCGAGGCACGCACCGTGGCCGTGCGACTGCGCTATGCCGACCAGGAGGGCTCCGAGCAGGCACGCTCGCTGCCTTCGCCGAGCGACGCCGACCCTGTGGTTCTCACCCTCGCTCTCGACCTGCTGCGCCGCCAGTTCACCCGTCGCGTCGCGCTCCATGGCGTGGGCGTCACGCTCTCCAACTTCGCCTCGCGCGTCGGCGAGCAAGGCGAGCTGTTCGACGCCGGCGCCAGCTTCCGTCGCGAGTCGCTGCTGCGCGCCTTCGACGACGTGCGCGGCGCCTTCGGGCACGGCGTGCTGGTCTCGGGGCGTGCCCTTCACCTCAAGGGACGGCTGGCGGAGGATCGCCATGGATTCGTGTTGCGGACGCCCTCTCTCACCCAATGAGGAGCCCATGAAGACAACCTCCTTGCTCGGCCTGCGAACCGCCATCTACTACGTCGAGGATCTCGCGCGCGCGAAGTCCTGGTACGTCTCGGTGCTGGGCGTCGAGCCGTACTTCGACTCGCCGTACTACATCGGTTTCAACGTCGGAGGCTTCGAGCTCGGGCTGCATCCGGCCAACGGGCAGAAGCAGCCCGGGCCGGGAGGGGTCGAGACGTATTGGGGCGTCGAGAAGATGGCCGAGGCATGGCCTCGGCTCCTCAGCCTCGGCGCCAAGGCGGTGGATCAACCCAACGATGTCGGCGAAGGCATCCTCGTCGCCGCGGTCGCCGACCCGTTCGGCAACGTGCTCGGCCTCATCGAGAATCCGCGGTTCCCCAATCAGGCCTAGCTTCTAACGCTGGACGAGGCTACTCGCGATGCCGATAACAGACCGGCATGACACCCTCCGCTGGACCGGCAAGACAGGAGCCTCGGCCGCCTCGGATCGAGCGGCGCCGCTGGCGGCGCGGCGCCGTATCCCGGCTGCTGACCGCCCCGTTTCCGACCGAAGCGATCGAATCGCGGGTCAGCCGCTGGTCGGCTCGCGCCTGGCCGCCGCTCGCGGTGGTAGTGGGGCTCGCGCTGCTGGCGGGCCTCCTGTGGTTCATCTGGACGGTGCGCGGCCCGGTGATCACGGCGCGCCATCGTCCCGAGGCGCTGTGCTTCATGCTGGCGCAGTCACACTTCGCTCCCATCATGGAGGTCGAGCCGGCCGCCGCGGTGGTGCGCGGGCGCTTCAGCGATCACACGCCGGTCGGGCTCGCGGTGCGCGATGCCATGCACTTCACCGACGACATGGTGATGCAGGAAGCGCTTCAGCGCGTCGGCGACTACGAGGTGGCCTGGCTGTGGCTCCGGATCCCGGGCGGGCGCGGCCACTGGCTCGTGCTGGCGTGGATGGAAGCCTCGGACCTCGAGATGGCGAGCTTTCGCTTCGACAGCGACGAGACCGACCTCACGCCCGACGAGGTGCTGTGGGGCAACCGCCTCAAGCGCGAGCTGCTGGTGACGCGCAACTTCCGCGCCGGCGAGGTGCCGCTGGTGCGTCTGCGCGGCGAGCCACCGCGGAGCTTCGGACCCAAGGGCGAGAAGCGCTAGAAACCTCTCCGGCGGGCGCGCGATGAGCGACTTCGTCCCGCTGCGCGTGCGGTCGCACGGCTCGCTGCTCGAGGGGGTGGCGTCACCGGAGACGCTGCTCGAGCGCGCCGCGGCTCTCGGCTACCGCGCGCTCGCGCTCACCGACCGCAACAACCTCTATCTCGCGATCCGCTTCGTGACCGGCGCGCGCAAGCTCGGCCTCACGCCGCTGCTCGGCGCCGAGATCGCCCACGGCGGTCACGCGGCCCTGCTGCTGCCGCTCGATCGTCGCGGATACGGCCGCCTGTGCGAGCTGCTCACCGACCGCGCGCTCGATCCGCGTTTCGATCTCGTGCGTGCGCTCGGCGAGCGGGCGTCGGGGCTCTCGATCGTGGTCGAGTCCGCGGGGCTGGCGTCGTCGTTGCTCGCCGCCGGCGTCCCGGCGGCGGGCGGATGGACTGCGCTCGGAGCGCCGAGACCCGGTGCGCGCCCCGGCGGCCTGTGGCTCGGCCTGCGCGGACTGCCCGAAGAGCGCCGCGGCCTTCCGGAGCGCCTCGCGGCCGCGCGCGCCCTCGGGCTTGCGGTGGTGGCCACCGGCGACGTGTTGCTGCTCGCCCCGGACGATCACGAGACGCATCGCGCGGCGGTCACCGCGGCGGCCGGCGATCTGCTCGAGCGCATGCCGCGCGGCGCCTTCGCCAGCCCTTCGGCGCTGCTGGCGCCGCCCGCCGCGTGGGTGCGGCGCATCCAGGCAGTCTGCGCCGGAGCCGGAGTTCCGGAAGCGGCGCGGCTCGCGCTGCTCAACAACGCCGCGCTGGCCGAGCGCTGCCGGCTCGAGCTGGATCTCGGAATGCCCATCTTCCCCACCGCGCCCGTGCCCGAAGGCGAGAGCCGCCTGGGCTATCTGCAGCGCCTCGGTCGCGCGGGCGTCGAGCGGCGCTACGGCCGCGGGGCCCCGCGCGCCGAGCGTCCACGCGCGCTCGAGCGGCTCGAATGGGAGCTGGGCCTGATCGAGCGGCTCGGCTTCACCGACTACTTCCTGCTGGTCGCCGACATCGTCGAGTTCGCGCGCGGGCGCGGCATTCCCACCGTGGGCCGCGGCTCGGGCGCGGGCTCGATCGTGGCTTACGTGCTCGGCATCACCAACGTCGATCCGATTCGCTACGGGCTCTACTTCGAGCGCTTCCTCCATCCCGCGCGGCGCGACTGCCCCGATCTCGACATCGACCTGTGCTGGAAGCGCCGCGACGAGGTCATCGAGCACGTGTACCGCACCTACGGCGACGAGCACGTGGCGATGATCTCGACCCACGCCACGCTCGGCGCGCGCTCGGCGTTTCGCGAGACCGCCAAGGCCCTCGGCGTTCCCAACCGAAGGGTCAACCTGCTCGCCAAGCGCATCCCGCGCTCGCTCGACGCGCCTTACGTCGAGCGCATGAGCGCCTTGCCCGAAGGACGCGGCGTCGACTGGCGCGAGCCGGTGCTGGCGCGCGCGCTGGCGCTGGCCGAGCGCCTGGAGGGCGCGCCGCGGCACCTGTCGATCCACTGTGGCGGCGTGGTGATCGGCGACCGGCCGCTCACCTGGTACGCGCCGCTCGAGCGCGCGGCCAAGGGCATCGTGGTCACGCAATTCGAGATGCGCGCGATCGAGGCCATCGGGCTCGTGAAGATGGACCTGCTCGGCAACCGCGCGCTGTCGACGATCGGCGAGTGCGTCACGCTGGCGCGCCACCGGGGCGTCGAGATCGACGTGGAGGCGATCCCGGATCCCGACCCCGCGACCGCGCGCCGGCTCACCCGCGGCGACACGCTCAACGCGTTCCAGCTCGAGTCGCCCGGCATGCGCAATCTGCTGCGCATGCTCGGGGCCACCACCCTGGAGCAGACGATCGCGGCGGTCGCGCTCATCCGTCCCGGTCCTGCCGAGTCGGGGATGAAGGAGGCCTTCTGCCGGCGTCAGCGCGGACTCGAGCCCGCCTCCTACCTGCACCCGAGCCTCGAGCCGGTGTTGCGCGGCACGCACGGCGTGATGCTCTACGAGGAAGACGTCATGCGGGTGGCCGCGGCGCTGGCCCACATTCCGCTGCACGAGGGCGACGAGCTGCGGCGCGCGATCGGCGCGGCGCGCACCGAGGAGGAGCGCGCGTCGCTCGAACGCGGTTTCGTGCAGTGCGCGCGGCGCGCGGGCGTCGACGAGGCGACGAGCCGGGCGGTGTGGCGCGAGCTGGCGCGCTTCGGCGCGTACGCGTTCTGCAAGGCGCACGCCGCCGGCTACGGCACGCTGGCGTATCAGTGCGCGTATCTGAAGACACATTGGCCGGCCGAGTTCGCGGTCGGCATCCTCAACCATCACGCCGGCATGTACGAGACCTGGGTGCACGTCGAGGACCTGCGGCGCCAGGGCGTGCGCTTCCTCGCGCCGTGCGTGCAGCGCTCGTCGTGGGACGCGACGCTCGAGGATGGCGCGGTGCGCGTGGGCCTGTCGCGTGTGCACGGGCTCACGGAGATCACCGCGGCGCGGATCGCGCGAGCACGCGCGTCACGGCCGTACGCGAGCCTCGCCGATCTCGGCGATCGCGCGCGGCCCACGCTGCCCGAGCTCGAGACGCTGATCTGCTGCGGCGCGCTCGACTGGACCGGGCGCACGCGGCCCTCGCTCCTGCTCGAAGCGCGCACGTCGCATGCGGTGGTGGCCGCCCGTCCGAGTCCGGTCGCGGCGCTCGTCGGGCCGGAGGGCGTCGAGCTGCGTCCCGAGCCCCGCGCGGCAGTTGCCGTTCCCGAGCTGCCGGAGTTCGACCTGGCCGAGCGCGTGCGCGGCGAGCGCGAGGCATGCGGCCTCTGGTTCAGCGCGCACCCGCTCGATGTCGCCGGAGAGCTGCCGGCGCTGCGCGGGGCGCTGCCCGCCGCCGAGGTGGAGGGCAACGTCGGGCGGCGCGTCGCGGTCGCCGGGCTTCCCTGCGCCTATCGCCGCGTCGAGACCCAACAGGGCGAGCTGATGCTCTTCATGACGCTCGCCGACAAGAGCGGACTGGCCGAATGCGTTCTGTTCCCGGACGCATACCGCCGCCATGCCGGCGCCCGGCACGGGGCCATCCTGCGCGCGGAAGGGCGGGTCGACGAGACCCTGGGCGCCGTGACCGTGGTGGTGGATCGGGTCGTGGGGTGATCCCAAATCCCGCGTCCGACTTGGCAAAGAACTGAATTGACGAACGGGATTTCGAGGCGCCAAATCATGGGCGACGTCGCGGGTCACCCGGCCCTCGGCGTGCTACCGCCCGCCGAACACAGTGGGCGCGGCCCAGGTGGAACTCTTGCAGGGGGACCGCCGGCCACAACTCGGGAACGCCGACGCGAGGTGGACTCCGGTGTTGATGTCACCGAAGCCTGTCGAGCGTCGGCTCTTTTTCTTCCCGTCATGTTCGCCGATACGCGTCCGGCGCGTGCCGCTCCATGTATCGATCCGGCCTCGCCAGCGCGTCGAATCCGAACTGTCGATACAGCCCGTGCGCGTCACGCGTCACCAGCACCCAGCGCCGGAACCCTTGCAGCTCGGGATGCGCGAGCACGCACTCCATGAGCCACTTGGAAAGCCCCTGCCCACGGTGCGGCTCCAGCACGAAGACGTCACCGAGGTATCCGAACGTCGCGCGATCGGTGACCACGCGCCCGAAGCCTGCCAGCTGGTCGCCGTGGAAGAGGCAGAAGTTGACCGAGTACTGGAGCGACCGCCGCACGATCTCGAGCGGGATGCCGTGCGCCCAGTACGATTCCGTCAGGTAGGCGTGGATGGCTTCGACCGGTAGCCGTGCGGGATCCTCGACGATCGCGTACTCGCCGCGGGTCCACTCGTGCGGCATGGATCACTCGCTCGGTCGCGTGGCGCTTCGAGCGTCCTCGACTCTCACCTCGCCCACGTCCACCAGCAGGCTCCACGCGTTCCGCGTCGCGGTGACCACCAGCCAGACGACGGCCGCGATCCAGAGCAGGGTGACGTCACGCCCGCCGAGCAGGAGCTCCACGCCGCCGATCGCCACCGCCGCATAGGCCGCGGCCGGCAGGATCAGGCGCCTGCGCAGTCCGCCGGTCGCGCCGACCAGCGCGCGCAGGTGGGTGATCGAGCGGACGAACCACGCGGCCCCGAATGCGATCAACATGGCGGCGTGTTGGCGCAGGCTTGCGACCGGCGCGAGCAGGATCAGCGACAGCACCGCCGTAAAAAGGAGCGCTTCGAACGAGGTCACCGCCTGGACGCGCAAATGGCGCTCGTTGCTCCGCATGATGATCCCGGTGTTCAGCGATACGGCCACGAAGACCAGGCCGAGCAGAGTGACCCCGGCGGTCCCGGCAACCACGAAGAAGTCGTGCCAGGCCTCGAACGGACTCCCGGTCACAGACCGAGCTCGCGGTGGATCCCCCGCAGCGCGTCGAGCACGAAGGCGATGTGCTGGTCGAGGTCGACGCCCAGCTCGGACGTGCCGGTGAGAATGTCCTCGCGGTTCACGTTGCGGGCGAAATCGGCGCGCTTCATCTTCTTCTTCACCGACGCCACCTCGACCTGGGCGAGGCTCTTCTCGGGGGTCACCAGCGCGCATGCCACCAGGAATCCGCACAGCTCGTCGCAGGCGAACAAGACGCGCGCCATCCGCGTGTCGCGCGGCACTCCGCTATACGTCGCGTGCCCCAGGATGGCGCGGCACACGTCCTCGGGCCAGCCCTGAGCGCGCAGCAGCTCGACGCCCTTCATCGGGTGCCGCTCGGCGTCGGGATGCCGCTCCCAGTCGAAGTCGTGGATCAAACCGGTGAGACCCCAACGCTCCTCGTCCTCGCCGTAATGCCGTGCGTAGGCGCGCATCGCGGCTTCGACCGCGTAGCAGTGCTTGCGCAGATTGGGGTTCTCGATCCACTCGTGAAGCAGCGCGATGGCCTGCTCGCGGGAAGGGAGAGATCCAACCGTCATCGCGGCGTCAGCCGGTGGGATTCTCGGCGGGCTTCTCGAAGAACTTGCGGTTCTTGTCGATGAACGCGTGCCACTTCTCCGGCAGTCCGTTGTCCGGGAAGATCGCCTGAACCGGGCACGCCGCTTCGCACGCCTGACAGTCGATGCATTCGTCGGGGTGGATGTAGTACTGGTCCTCGCCCTCGTAGATGCAGTTGACGGGACACACCTCGACGCAGGACTTGTCCTTCACACCGATGCAGGGCTCGGCGATGATGAACGGCATGCATGGCCTCCGGAAGCTGGAACGCGCGGATTCGAACCGCGGCCCGAGCGCCTCGCCCGCGTTTGATCCTCGCGAGGGCTCTGGGAGTGGTCAAGCGCGGGGAGTTTACATCAGCTCCTTGAGCCGCGCATAACCCGCGCGGCTGACCGGAAGCTGCTTGCCGTCGTGCAGGATCGCGACCCGGCTGTCCTTGGCGTACAGCTCGAGGCGGGCGAGCCGCTCGAGATTCAGGATGAACGAGCGGTGGATGCGCACGAAGCGGGCGGGGTCGAGATCCTCCGCCAGCTCCGCCAGGGTCTCGTTCTTGAGCCACGTCTTGCCCTCGACGTGGATGGCCACGTAATCGTCCTGCGCCTCGACGTAGTCCACCTTCTCGACCGGGATCACCGAGACCCGGGCGCCGTCCTTCACGAGCACTCGCTCGGAGAAGCTTCCCGGAGGTCGCGCCGCGGCGGCGAGCACACGCGGATGCGGCGCCGGTGTTGCCGCGGCGGGCGCGACCGTCGCGCCTTTCGCGGCGCCGCGGGATTCGGCGAGGCGCGACCGCACGCGGCTCAGCGCTTCGGCCAGCCGCTCGCGGCCGAATGGCTTGAGCAGGTAATCGACGGCGTGCACTTCGAACGCCTTGAGCGCGTACTCGTCGTACGCGGTGCAGAACACCACGGTGGGCCCGGGGTCGAGCAGCTCGAGCACCTCGAAGCCGGTGAGCTTGGGCATCTGGATGTCGAGGAACACCACATCCGGCGACAGCTCGCCGATCGTCTTCACCGCCTCGAAGCCGTTGGCGCACTCGCCGACGACCTGGACGTCGGCATGGGCGGAAAGATACTCGCGCAGCAGCGAGCGCGCCGGCGCCTCGTCGTCCACCACCACCGCGGTGAGCGCAGCGTGTTCGTCAGCCATGGGAAACCTCGGTCTCACTGGGCGCCGGCCTTGCCGGCAAGGTGAGCGTGGCGCGAAACATCCCGTTCTCCCGAGAGGTGTCGAGCCGGGCGTCGCGCGCGGACACCACGTCGAGGCGCCGCCGCACGTTCTCCAGCCCCACGCCCTGGCCCGGCTTGGAGACGCTGTCGTCGTCGACTTCGTTCTCGACCGTGAGCTTGAGCGCGCCCTCCTTCACCGCGGCGCCGATGTGGATGGTGCCGCCCTCGAGCCGCTCCGCGATGCCGTGCTTCACCGCATTCTCGACCAGCGGCTGGAGGAGCAGGGGTGGCACCAGACAGCGCGCGGCGTCCGCCTCGATCTGCCGATCCACCTGGAGCCGCTCTCCAAATCGAACCCGCTCGATCGCGAAGTAGCGGTCCACCAGTGAAAGCTCCTCCTCGAGGGTCACGGCCTCACGGGCACCCAACGCCAGCGTGCGGCGCAGGAAGTCTCCCAGACTTTCGCACATTCGGCGCGCCCCTTCGGGGTCGCTGCCGACCAGGGCATTGATCGAGTTCAGGCTGTTGAACAGGAAGTGAGGGTTGAGCTGCGCCCGCAGCGCGCGCAGCTGGGCCTCGCGCGTGCTCACCTGCGACTCGAGGACGCGGCGCTCCGCCTCGCGGGCGGACTCGAACGCGAGCACCAGATAGTGAACCGCCATCGACGCGGCGTAGAGCGGAAGACCGATCAGGAACACCGCCGCGAGCCCGAACACCATGTCGGTGCGCGTGGCGTCGATGACGT
>Ga0070689_100002180_pt1 | contig 12681 bp, 7 predicted proteins | sample KBSS23HmetaG_FD_64669 | JGI IMG/M metagenome (GOLD analysis project Ga0070689, IMG submission 64669) | Switchgrass rhizosphere microbial communities from Kellogg Biological Station, Michigan, USA - KBS S2-3H metaG | ecosystem: Host-associated > Plants > Roots > Rhizosphere ...
GGCGGCGTGAGGCCGTTCGCGTCGCTCGGGAGCACGGAGTGATGCCAGCCGAGGCGCTCGAGCACGTCGGCGGCGCCGTGCACGGCGTGGTGCTCGATCGCGGCGTAGGCTACGTGCTGGCCGCGCTCGCGCTGCGCCCAGGCGCTGCCGACGATGGCGAGGTGGTCGCCCTCGGTGCCGCCGGAGACGAACACCACCTGCCGCGGCTCGGCGCCCACGAGCGCCGCCGCCTGGGCGCGGGCGCGCTCGACCGCGGCGCGCACGAGCTGGCCCTCGGAGTGGGCACTCGAAGGGTTCGCCCCGAGGTCGCGCAGGGCCAGCTGCATGGCCTCCGCGACCTCGGGGCGGACCGGGGTCGATGCGTTGTGATCGAAATAGATCGACATGAACCCTACTGCCCGCTCAGGAACCTCTCCAGCACGTCGATGCTCTCCTTGGCGCTCTGTGCCTCGGGCGAGGACGGCGCCAGCTCGACCACCTTCTTCCACATCCGGATCGCGTCGCGATAGAGCCCGGCATCGGCGAACGCCACGCCCATGGTGAAGTAGGCGCAGTGCGAGCGCGGCTGCCTGGCGATCAGGTCGCGCAGCAGCGTCATCGACTCCGAGAACTTGCCCTGCGCGTAGAGCGAGGTCGCGAGCCGGCAGCTCGCGAGCGAGTCATTGGGCGCGATGGCGATGGCCTGCTTGTAGTAGGACTGCGCCTCGTCGGCCTTGCTCAGGTTGTCGAGCGACACGCCCAGGTTCACGAGCACCTTCACGTTCTTAGGTCTAACCCGGTTCGCCTTCGAGAACACCTGCGCCGCCTCCGCGTTCTTCTCGCGGTCGAGGTACATGATCCCGAGGTTGTAGAGATTGTCGAACTTGGTGGAGTCCTTGGCCACGGCGCGCTCGAGCAGGCCCAGCGAATCGGTGACGGCAGGGGTGGCGGCAGCAGCCTTGGCGTCGGCCTTTGGAGCCTTGGCGGGCTTGGCGTCGGCAGCGAGGGTGGCGCGCGCGGTGAGCGCCACCAGGGCGAGCACCGCGAGAAACGGGACGGGACGCTTCACGGACGACCTCCAGCGGGTGGTCAAGGGTTCGGACAAAGCGCGAACGAGAATAACACGCGCGCACTTGTCGATAGAACCCGCCCGGGGCCCGTGTTCAGGCCCTTGTCCGGCCGCCGACTCTGCGTTTTCAAGTCGCGTGCGCCCTCAGACGCGCGCGACGGCCGCCTTCGCCAGCGCCTGCTGGAGGTCCGCCCACAGGTCGTCGACGCTCTCGATGCCGGCGGAGATGCGCACCAGGCCCTCGGGGATGCCGGCGCGCTTGCGGCCCTCGACGCCGAGCATCTTGTGCGACGTGTGCGCGGCGAGGCTCGCCAGCGACTCGACACCGCCCAGGCTGGCGCCGTGGCGGATGACCTTCAACGCGTTCACCACGTGCAGCGCCGCGTCGGCGCCGCCGCGCGCCTCGAACCCGAGGAGCGGGCCGAAGCCCTCCATCATCTGCTTCGCGGCGATGGCGTGGCTGGGATGCGCGGGAAGCCCGGGATAGAACACCTGCGCCACGTCGGCGTGGGCGGCGAGCCGCCGCGCCAGCTCGAGCGCGTTCGCGTTCCCGGCGCGCACGCGCAGCGGCAGCGTCTTCAGGCTGCGCTCGAGCATCCACGCCATGGTCGGCTCGGCGATCGGGCCGAACACCTCACGCGCCTTCCACACCGGCGCCAGCGCCGCACGCGAGCCACAGGCGACCCCGGCGAGCAGGTCGCTGTGACCGCCGAGGGACTTGGTCGCGGAGTAGAGCGACACGTCGCAGCCCAGCGCCAGCGGCTGCTGGCCGATGGGCGAGGCGATGGTGTTGTCGATGGTGACGAACGCGCCGCGCTCGTGGCCCAGCCGCGCCGCGGCGGCGATGTCGAAGCAGACGAGCGTGGGATTGATGGGCGATTCCAGGTGCAGGAGCTTCGTGTGCGGCTGGAACGCCGCCGCCCAGGACTCGGGCCGTCGCGAGTCCACGAACGTGTGGCTCCAGCCCATGCGCTCCTTCCCCCACTGCAGCAGCGCCTGCGTGCCGCCGTAGCACGGGTCCACGCACACCACGTGGTCGCCGCTCTTCAGGTGCGCGAGGAAGGTGGCGCTGATGGCGCCCATCCCCGAGGGGAACAGCAGCGCCTCCTCCGCGCCTTCGAGCGCCGCGAGCCGTTCCTCGACGGCGTGGATCGTCGGGTGGCCGTCGCGCTGGTAGAACGCGCCGGCGCTCCCTGCGGCCTGCGCGGCGACCATGTCGTCCAGCGACTCGAACGAGAACGTGGCGCTGTGGACGATGGGCGTGCTCATGGCCCCGGTGGTGCCGAGGTGCGGGCCGTGCACGGCGCGGGTATCGAGGTCAGGCTGTTTCGGGCGCTCCACGGCTGGATCCTCCCGATGGACGGCGCGGCGGGAATGGCTCTACGGTCGCTCCATCTTGAGCGAGGCCCGCCCGTGAAGCCAGTACCCACTTGGGAAGTGCGCCGGATCCTGTTCGTCCGGCCGCGCTTCCTCGGCGACCTGTGCCTGACGCTCCCGGCCGTGGACGCGGCGCTCGCGGCCTGCCCCGGCGCGAAAGCGGCCTACGTCACCGAGGCGCCGCTCGCGCCCTTGCTCGAAGGCGATCCCCGGTTCTCCGAGGTCATCTCGGTGCCGGCGAGGCCATCGCCCCGCGAGACGTTGCAGCTCGTGAGGAAACTGCGCGCGTTCGCGCCCGACGTGGCGTTCGACTTCTTCTGCAATCCGCGGAGCGCGGTGTGGACTCGCGCCTCGGGCGCGCGCGTGCGCGTGGGCTATCCGGGGAAGGGCTGGCGCTCGTCGCTCTACACGCACCACGCGCGCCCACGCGTGCTCTCCTCCACCGCGTTTCACGCCGCTTCGATCGCCGCGCTCGGCTGGCCGCTGCCCGTGCCGCTCCCCTCGCCGCGCCTCGCGGTCGCCGCTTCGTCCCGCGCGGAAGCGCGCGATGCGCTGCGGCGGATGAGCGTGCCCGACGATGCGCTGCTCGTGGGCTTCCACCCCGGCGCGCGCTGGCCCACGCGACGCTGGGCGCCGGAGCGGTTCGCCGAGTTGGCGCAGCGCGTGCTCGACGCGCATCCACGAGCGTTCGCCCTGGTCACGGCAGGGCCCGGGGAGACCGAGGCGGCCGAGAAGGCGCTGGCGCCACTCCCGCCCGAGCGTGCACGGCTCGTCGAGGGCTGGCCGATCGCGCGCTTCGCCGCGCTCCAGTCCCAGTGTGCGGCATTCGTGTGTGGTGACACGGGTCCGCTCCACACCGCGGTGGCCGCAGGAGCGCCGACGCTCGGCCTCATCAGCCGCAACCGTCCCGCGATGTTCTTCCCCTACGACGAACGCGACGGCCACCGCGCCTACACGGCGCGCGTCGAGTGCTCGCCATGCGACCGCGACACGTGCGCCGACCTGCGCTGCCTCACGCGCCTCACGGTGGACGGCGCGTGGGAGCGGCTGGCCCCGATGCTGGCGGGGCCGCGCTCCGCGGAAGGCGTCCCGCTCCCTCGTCTCTGAGAGAAAGCCTCGGCCGTCAAGCCATGGCTGGCAACGGCCGATGCCCATGGCGGATGGCCCGCCCCCGGGGCGAGCCCGAGGCGATCTCTTTGTCGTGGAGCGAACATGACCGTCGACAGGATCCTCACCGAGCTGGATGCGCTCCAGGCTCAGGGCGCGCCGTTCGAGCGCCTGCTCGAGAGCGCGGTGCAGGGCGTGCACGAGTTGAACCCGAACTTCCACTGGACCGGGATCTACGAGCTGTTCCCGGACGACGTGCTTCGCCTCGGCCCCTACATCGGCGCGCCCACCGAGCACTGCTTCATCGGCGTCGGCCGCGGCGTGTGCGGATCCGCGGTGGCGGAGAAGCGCAACATGAACATCCCCGACGTGAGCCGGCACGAGAACTACCTGCCGTGCAGCAGCGAGACCAAGTCGGAACTGGTCGTGCTCATCCGCTCGGGCGACACGATCCACGCCCAGATCGACATCGACAGCCACTTGCTCGCCGCGTTCGACGACGAGGCGGTGGCGAGCGTACAGCGCGTGGCCGACCGCCTGGCGAAGGCGTACGACCGCCGCGCGCCGATGTCGCGCGCGGCTTAAGGGGAACGTGGCGATGCCTGCGTCCCGCCCCGGGGGCGAGCCGGAGCGCCTGACCTCGCACCTGCTCCAATTGCTGAGAGCGGACTCCGTCCAGCGTGTGCTGGAGGAGGCGGTGGCGTTGATGGCGTCGATCGTGGACGCCCCGACCGCGGCAGCGTTCACGATCGAAGCCGAGCAGGTGCTCGAGGAGGCCTGGCACCCGGGCGCCAACGTCGCGGGCGAGCCGATCGGCCGCCAGCTCCGGTCGTTCGCGCTGCAGTCGGCGAAGAGCGGCGAGCCGCTGTCGCTGCCGCCGCGCGAAGGCGGGGCACCCGGCGAAGCTGGACCGGGTGGCATCCGCGTCGTGCTGCTGCGCGCTCAGGGCAGGAGCCTGGGCGCGGTGGCGCTGTGGTCGTCGCGCGCGCGCGTCACGCCGGCGCAGCTGTCGCAGCTCGAGCAGCTGGAGAAGCTCGTCACCGAGGCGGTCGTTCGCCAGCGCCGCGAGGCGGCGCTGCGCGCCACCGCGGAGCAGCAGAAGCGCTGGTTCGGGCAGCTCGACCAGCAGGTGCGCGTGCTCGACCGCGAGCGCCAGAAGTTTGCGGCCATCGTCAATCAGGCCGACCTCTACGCCTATGTCGTGGATCCCACGAGCACGGTGCGCTGGGTGAACCGCACCATGAGCGGGGGCCACGCGCCGCCCGGGGGCGGGTCGTGGCCGGGCCGCACCTGCCGCGACGTGTGCTCCTCGTTCGCCCAGGGATCGAGCGAGTGCGAGCACTGCCCCGTCGCCCGCGCGCTGTCCGCGAACCAGCCCGTGCACCAGGAGATGCGCGGCGAGTGGGAAAAAGCCGGGTCAAGTCGCGCGCGCACGCTGTACGTGACCGCGCTGCCCATCCGCGGCGTGGACGGGCGTCCTCAGGAAGTGCTGGTGATGATGCAGGACCTCACCGAGCTCGGCCCCCTGAAGCGCGTGCAGGAGCAGCTCCACGCCGTGGTCTCCAACGCGCCCATCGTGCTGTTCGCGATCGATGCCGCGGGCCGGTTCACGCTCTCCGAGGGCCGCGGGCTCGAGCCGCTGGGCTTGAAGCCCGGCGAGATGGTGGGCTGCTCCGCGTTCGAGGCCTACCGCGACGTGCCGCGCATCGTCGAGAACCTGAAGCGCGCGCTCGCGGGCGAGGACTTCACCGACGTCGTGGACGTGGGACCGCTCGCGTTCGAGACCCGGTACACGCCGATGCACGACGAGACCGGCCAGGTCGCGGGCGTGATCGGCATCGCCACCGACGTGAGCCAGCGCCGCCGGGCAGAGGACGAGACGCGCCAGTCGCTCAAGCTGGATGCGCTCGGCCGGCTGGCCGGCGGCGTGGCGCACGACTTCAACGACTCGCTCACCACCATCCTCGGCTACTGCACGCTGCTCCAGCATCGCCAGCCGGCCGACGCCGAGTCCAGGCGCTGCCTCGCGGAGGTCCGGCGCGCCGCCGAGCGCGCCGCGGCGCTGACGCGGCAGCTCCTGGTGTTCAGCCGCCAGCCGCTTCCGGAGAGCGCCTCGGGCGAGCTCGACGTGTCCGCGCCGAGCACGCGCGAGCTGATGCGCAAGCTGCTCACCAACTCCCCCGAGTCGCACGCGGCGCCCGAGTCGCCGGCAAGCGCGCCGGCCGCGCGCGCCACCGGCTCGGGACCGACGCTGCTCCTGGTCGAGGACGAGGCCTCGGTGCGGGCGATCGCCGGCGAGATGCTGGTGGCGAGCGGGTTCCGCGTGCTCGAGGCAGCGACCGGTCCCGAGGCGCTCACGGTGGCGCACCGCGCGACCCAGCCGATCGACCTGCTGATCACCGACGTCATGCTCCCGGGTATGAGCGGCGCGGAGCTCGCCGACAAGCTGCGCTCGGAGCGCCCCTCGCTGCGCGTGCTGTTCACCTCGGGGCACTCGGACGAGGCCATCGGCCGGCACGGCGTCTCGCGCAGCGATCCTGCGTTCCTGCAGAAGCCATTCACGTTCGACGCGTTCGTCGGCAAGGTGCGTGGAGCGCTGGCGCGCCCCGCCGGGACACGTCCGGACGACGGCGCCGGGGAGACGCGGCGGGCGGCATAGCGCGGGGGGCCAAGGGCGGGTTAGGCTGCGCGCCTTCCATGACTCGCCCCATCATCACGTTCCTCTCCGACTTCGGGCACACCGACTGGTTCGTGGGCGTCGTGCACGGCGTGCTCCACTCGCTGGCCCCGGACGCGCACGTCGTCGACCTCTCGCATTCGATCCCGCCCTCGAACATCGCGCACGGCGCGTTCATGCTCGAGGCCGCCTGCCCCGACTTCTCGCCGGGCACGGTGCACCTTGCGGTCGTGGACCCGGGCGTGGGCACGTCGCGGCGCGCCATCGCCGCCATCGCCCACGGCCAGGTGTTCGTGGGGCCCGACAACGGGCTCCTCGAGTGGGCGTTCGTCGACCCGCACAGCCAGGTGCACGAGCTGGCGTTCGAGAAGCACTTCCGCCAGCCGGTGAGCCGCACGTTCCATGGCCGCGACGTGTTCGCGCCGGTCGCAGCGCGGCTCGCGCGCGGCGAGTCGATCGCGTCGCTGGGCCCGCGCATCACCGACCCGGTGCGGCTGCCGCAGCACGAGCCCGAGCGCCGCAGCGGCTCGCTCGTCGGCCACGTCGTGTTCCTCGACCGCTTCGGCAACGCGCTCACGAACCTGACCTCGACCTCGATCGCGGCCGCGTTCGGCGAGGACGCCCGGGACGCGTTGCTCGAGGTGCGCGTGCTCGACCGCAACATCGAGGGGCTGTCGCGCTCGTACGGCGACGCTCCGGTGGGCACGCTGGTCGCGATCCTCGGCTCGAGCGGCCGGCTCGAGATCGCCCAGGTGGGCGGCGCCGCGTCCGATCGGCTCGGGATCGGCGAGGGCGATGCCGTGGTGGTGCGGCGGCGGGCTTAGCCCGAGCTATTCATGAACCGTGAGCCGATTCGCAGGCCGCGGGCTCATGAATAGCTCGGGCTAGGGCAGGAGCACGATCGCCCGGGTGAAGCTCCTCGAGCCGGACCGGAACCGCGCGTAATAGACACCCGGTGCGGCCGCATTGCCGTGAGCGTCCCGCCCGTCCCACTCGATCGGGTACTGGCCCGCCTCGCGCACGCCGTCCACGAGCGTGCGCACGCAGCGGCCATCGACCGAGTAGAGCGCGAGATCGACGTGTCCTGCCTGCGCGAGGCCGAACGACAGCGTGGTCCGGCGCTGGAACGGATTCGGGGCCGCCGGCGCGAGCGTGGTGACCGTGGGCACGACGAGCGGCGGTGAGGTCCACGCGATGGGCAGCTCGACCTTGTGGTTCTTGGGATCGCGCGCGACCAGGCGGGCGACGTGGATGCCCGGGTCGCCGGCCGCGAGTGCCACGAAGCTGAACGTGGCGAGCACGCCTTCGCCGCCCGCCGCGCCCGCACCCAGGAACGCGGCGTCGACGGCTCCCGGCCGTGGCGAGAGCACGAGGCCGCGCGAGGACGCCATGAGGTCGCCCGGCTCGATCCCGAGTGGCCGTGCCCGCGCCGCATCCCAGGCGAGCTGCAGCGACAGGCCCTGCACGTCGCCCGTCGTGGCGAGCCGGACGGCCAAGCGGATCGTGTCGCCCAACGCCAGCGCGCCCACGGCGTCCAGCGTCAGCGCATCGCGCGCGGCGGCCGGCCCGTGTGCGATCGCTGGGGCCGAGGCCGGCATGGACACGGCGTCGACGTTGATCGCGAGCACGATCAGGTCCTCGAAGTCGATGAAGCCGTCGGTCAGCGGCAGCGCGTCGGTGGAGTAATCCGCGGTGGGGCCGACGTCGAGATAGTCGTAGAGCAGCGCCTCCGGGCCGTCGATGCCGTAGTGGGCACCGAGCAGCGACAGGTCGGCGGTGGTGACCAGGTTGTCGCCCTGCCCCAGCGTCACGCCGTCGGAGACGTCGCCGAGGTGGTAGTCGAGCGTGCCGGACGTCTTGTTGGAGACCGGCGAGACGGCCGAGTTCGCGCCGTGGACGAACGCGACGTAGTAGTAGTAGTCACGTGCCGGCGGCTGATCGGTCATCCCGGACGCGGTCACGCCGGTGAGCGTCCACGGCGCGCCCGGCGGGTACGAGGGCGTGGCCGGCGCGTGGCCGCCGGCGTCGTCGTAGCGCGGATAGCCGCCGAAGCCCGCGCGGTAGACCTCGACGGTCTGAGGGCTCGGAACCGCGGACCACGCGAGTTGGATCTGCGTCCGGCCGCTGCCGTCGTTCCCCGCCTTGACCTGCGTCGCGGTGAGACTCGTGAGCCCGGGAATCGTGACCGTGATCGTGATCGCGGCATCGGTGGTGGTGACCCCGTCGGTCACCCGGACGACGAACGCGTTGGCGCCGGTCTGGTCCGCCCCCGGGGTCCAGGTGAAGACGCCCGTCCCGGGCGCGATCGCTGCTCCGGACGGTGCTCCGACGAGCGAGAACGTGAGCGTCTGCGCGGGAACGTCGGGATCGTTCGCCGTGGCCGTGAACGTGTACGGGACCAGCTCGGGCACCGAAACTGCCGCGGGGACGCCCGAGAGCACCGGCGGGAGGTTCACCTCCGTCACCTCCAGCGTGATCGGCGCGTCGGTCGTCGTGAATCCATCACTCACGCGAACGGCGAACGGGTACGTGCCCGGCCCCTGCGCCTCGCTTGGCGTCCAGGAGAAGGCTCCCGTCGAGGCGTCGATGCTGGCGCCCGCGGGGGCTCCGACCAGCGAGAACGTGAGCGCCTGGGCCGGGACGTCACCATCGGTGGCGCTCGCGGTGAACGTCGTGGCGACCAGCTCGGGGATCGTCGCGGACGAAGGCACGCCCGAGACCACCGGAGCCAGGTTCACCTCGGCGACCGTGAGCGTGATCGCGGCGTCGGTGTTCCACTTCCCGTCGTATACGCGCACCGCGAACGGATAGGACCCAGGGCCTTGCGACTCGGTGGGTGTCCACGTGAACACCCCGGTCGTCGAATCGATGCTCGCGCCGGCGGGAGCCCCGACAAGCGAGAACGTCAGCACCTCGGGCGGCGACTCGACGTCGGTCGCCGTGGCGGTGAACGTGTAGGCGACCAGCTCGTCGATCGTGGCCGAGGCCGGCACGTTCGAGAGCACCGGCGGGTTGTTCTCGATCACGAAGCTGGCCGCGATCGTGTGCGCGGTGGTCACGTTGGTGAACGTGTAGCTGGTCACGGGGCCCACCGAGACGCCGTCGACGAGCACATTGCCGACGATGTAGTCGACGTCGGGCGTGATCGTGTAGCCCTGGCTGCCGCCGCACGGTACGAGCGCGGCGCCGCTCGGGCTGATGCTGCCGTGGGTACCCGCGGTCGCCGTGATCGTGGAGCCGCTCACGAACGAGACCGAGATCGTGTGATCGGTCACCACGTTCGTGAACGTGTAAGTCAATGGTGCGCCAACCGATACGCCGTCCACGAGCACGTCGCCCACGCTGTAGCACGGAGCCGGTGTGAACGTGAACACCTGGCTCGAGCCGTTCTGCACGACGATGTTGCCCGAGGGCGAGATGGAGCCGTTCGCGCCGGCGGAGGCAGTGATGTTGAACGAGTTCTCACCGACCGCGAAGTCGCTGAACGACGTGAGACCTGTCGCCTGGGTGCTGGTCGCGGTACGCGTCCCGGTCGCCGGCGCCGTCCAGTTGGGCGCATTGTACTTGCGAACCACGAAGCCGGCCGTATTGGCACCCGGGTCGAGGTCGCCGGAGACGAAGTTGAGCGTGATGTCGTAGCTCGTGAAGCTCACACCGGCATTCGTCACCGTCCAGTAGCGATTGGCGCTGCGATTGAAGTTGATCCCTGACGTCGTCAGGTTCGGGTGGTCGCTCGCGACCGTCGTCGCGGTCAGGTCGCCCGTCCCGGTCACGCTCGCGAACAGCAGGTTCACGGGCGTGTAGTTCGAGCCGGTCCCGATCTCGAACGTGCGCGCCACGCTCGTGCCCGTGGCCACGTTCTTCTTGAGGCTCCCGATGACGTGCCCGCTCGTGCGCGACACGGCGCCTGCCGGGCCGATGGCCAGCGTGTTCGCCCCGGTCGTGACGTTGCCCGCCGTCAGCGTGAGCGTGCCGGTGAGGCCGAGGTTCCCGCCCGCGAGCGTGAGGCCGTTGGCATTGTTCTCGACGAGGTTGGCGATGGTGCGCGTGCCCGGGATCTCGACGCCCGTGGTGCGGGCGCCCCCCTCTGGCTGGTAGCTCACCGTGTAGGCACCCGAGCCCAGGTTGAAGACGGGCGCGACGTCGAACGAACCGCCCGTCGTGGCCAGGCCGCTCTTGCCGATCACGGTCTGCACGGCCGCCGAGCCGCCGGTCCCGAGCGTCAGCTTGTTACTGTTCGTGACGGCGCCGCGGAACAGTCGCGCGTTGAGCGTGATCGCGTTCGTGCTGTTGCCGAGCGTCAGCCCCGAGGGACTGTCCACCGTGATCCCGTCGAGCGGGCTCGAGGTAGCGCCGGTCCCCGTGTACGTCTGTGCCAGCGTCTCGCTGACGAACGCGAGCGTGCTCCCCGAGGTCGTGCCCGTGAGCGTGCCGTTGTTGGTGACGGCCGCCCCCGTCACCGTGAGCGTGCGCCCGGCCAGATCGAGCGTGGAGCCGGTGCTGATGGTCGCGCTGATCGCGCTGCTCGCCGCGTTCCCGGCGAAGAGCTGCGCCGTCTTCGTGGTCGTGGTGTTGTCCACGACCAGGTTCGCCATGGGACCCGAGAGCGCGAACGCGGAAGCCGCGGGCGTCGCCGAGGATCCCACCTGCAGCGTGCCGCCCGTGATCGAGACCGTCCCACCGTTCAGGTTGTAGTCGCGCTTGTTCGAGGCCGAGCTCCCGCGCACGAGGACGATCGAGCCGCCGCCCAGCGTGATCGCGTTCGAGGCCGAGCTCAGGTCGAAGCCGCCCGCATTATTGGTGCTGTTGCCGACCGTGGTCACATTCACCGTGCCGCCGGTCTGGGCGTAGGTGATGGCGTTGGCGGTGAGGAGCCGACCGGCAAGGTTCAGCGTCCCGCCCTCGATCGTGAACACGGCGCCGGTCCCCGCCCCCATGGCGTTGCCCGAGGCGTTGCCCATGTTGAACGCGCCCTGGGTGAGACGCAGTAGGCCGTTGTTCGTCGGCGTACTGGCCTGGGCGGCCACCGTGTAGTTCGGGTTGTTGAGCCAGAAGCCCGTGGTCGCACCGATCACGTAGTTCGGCACGGTGAACGTGCGGTGTGTCCCCGAGAACGTGCCCGAGATCTTGAGCGTGCCGTTCGTGAGGGTGAGGAAGCCTGACGGCGCGCCGTCGGTGGTGGTGCCCTGCACGGTGAAGTTGCTGGTGGAGAGCTCGAGCACGCTCGCCGACGACGTCCCCTTGTTGATCGTCAGCGTGCGGATGTCGGTCGTGCCGCCGGTCCCCGAGAACGTGGCGCTCGCGGCTCCGGTGAACGTGAGGGTCGCGCCGGTGGCGTTGGAAGTGGTACTCAGGTCGAGCGTGCCGTTGTTCGTGAGGTTCCCGCCGACCGAGAGCACGTTGGTGACGACCGTCCCGCTGGTGGCCGTCCGGAGCGTGCCTCCGGCCGCGACCGTGACGTCGCCGCCCACGGTCAACGTGCTCGCGGTGCCGCCCAGGTACTGCAGGATCCCGGAGACGCCCTGGCCGACGGTCAGGCTGAGGCATGCCGTGGACGCGGTGTTGAGCGTCACCGTGTGCCCATTCGCGATCGTGACGTTGTCCCCCGACGTGGGCACGGTGTTGCTCGACCAGGTCGAAGTGGCATTCCAGTTGCCGGTGGCGATGCTCGTGATGTTGAGCGCCCACGCCTCGCCCGCGTGGAAGCCGGCGAGCAGCACGGCAAGGAGGATGCCGGCGAGTCGCGTGCCCGTGTCGCGCGGGAAGGATGCGGAGTTCATGGCTGGCTTTCTCATCGCAGGAGCACCACCGAATGCGTGAATCGCTTCGCACCGGCGACGAAGCGCACGTAGTAGACGCCAGGCGCGACGGCGCGACCGCCGTCGTCGTGCCCGTCCCAGGCGAGCGTGTAGCGGCCCGGCTCGTAGACCTTGTCGACCAGCGATCGCACCCGGCGGCCGTCCACCGAGAAGAGCTCGAGCCCGACCCGCGCGGCCTGGGCCAGGTCCAGCGCGAACGTCGTGCTGCCGCGGAACGGGTTCGGCCCCGCCGGCGCGAATGCCGTGACGTTCGGCACCACGACGGTCGGCGAGTGGAGCTCGGCCGGCACCGTGATCGGGTGGTTGGCGTGGTCGCGCGCGTCCACTTTCACCACGCGGATCCTCGGCTCGCCCGGCGCCACGGCGACGAACTCGACGGTGGCCGCCACGCCCTCGGCGCTCTCGCCCTGGGCGCCCAGGAACGAGGCGTCGACGACGCCGGGGCGCGGTGACAGCACGAGCCCGCGATCGGCGCCGAACAGCGCGCCTGCGGTAAAGCCCACGGCGCGCACCTTCGTCGAGTCGTAGGCGAGCGCGATCGATACCGCCTGCACGTCGCCCGCCGTGCGCAGCGTGACCGCGCAACGGATCGTGTCGCCCACCACGGCGCGCGCCCCGGCATCCAGCGCCAGCGAGCTGTGCGCGATCACGGG
>Ga0070689_100002184_pt1 | contig 12676 bp, 13 predicted proteins | sample KBSS23HmetaG_FD_64669 | JGI IMG/M metagenome (GOLD analysis project Ga0070689, IMG submission 64669) | Switchgrass rhizosphere microbial communities from Kellogg Biological Station, Michigan, USA - KBS S2-3H metaG | ecosystem: Host-associated > Plants > Roots > Rhizosphere ...
AGGCCTCGGTCGATGAGCGCAACTTCGTCAAGAAGGCGGTCAATTGGGCGCTGCGCGGAATCGGCGGCCGCAACGTGGCGTTGAACCGGGCGGCGGTTGCGCTGTCACGCAGACTCGCTGCCGCGAAGGACCCCGCGCCACGCTGGATCGGCACGGACGCGCTGCGACAACTCGCCAGCGCGCCCGTGCAGAAACGGCTCAGGAAGCGAACGCGCTGAGCATTCCTCCGCTGGGCCAGGCCGGGCGGAATGTCTTCGCGAACCTGCCCGCCTTGCGCGCCATCAGTTGCTCGAGACGTTCGCGCATCTCGATCGCCCAGGGCTTTGTGTCGTCCACCAGGAACGGCCCGGGATACATGTCCAGAACCGCGTTGATGGCCTCGCTGTCCGACGCGCCGCGCAGCGCACGTTCGAACGACCAGGCGTCCACCGTGCAGATCGACGGGTCGAGCATCAGCCGGCCGGCGCTCAGGCGCACCGCATCGGGGCAGTGCAGCAGGCGTCGCAGGCGGTGTAACGCGGTGGTGAGGGCGCGGTAGGCATCGAATCCATCCGAGTCCGGCCACAGCTGGTCCGCCAGCCGCCCGGCGCTCGCGCCACCATCTCCCGCCGCCACCAGCGCGGTCAGCAGGTCGAGCGGCCGCAGGGGTGCGCGTCCCTTGAAGCGCAGCGGCACACCATTCAGGACCACTTCGAACCGGCCGAGCGTGTAAATCACGATACGGGACTGGTTAGCCAGGGCAATCGTTCCATCGGGGCACATGAGTCACTCCTCCTCTGTTCTTGTCGTCGTGGCCCCGATGTAAGAAAAATCCGGCTTTCAAGTCCTCAGGAGTTGCTAAAGGTGTTCTATAGTTTCTGTGACCCGTTGCGCCTCAAATACTTACGCGCCCCCAAAGGAGCGTAAGTCAGATGTCAGTGAGCCTGGGCTAGCGTCACGCGCTTGTCAGACGGGGAAAAAACGGTGCCTCAGGATTCAGCCGGACGAACAACCCAGCGACGCGCGGAGGTTCGAAAGGTCGAGGCCGTCGCGCGTCACGTTGTCGATCAGCGTCTCGAGGGTTCCCTGGCATCCCTGCAGGTTCCGAACCTTGCTCAATCCCAGTCCAGCGAGCTTCACGCCATGGTAGTAGCCATGTGCGACGAAAAAAGTGCTGAGCTCCGGAATCGACACGAGGTAGAAGCGATTCACTTCCGGGTTCTGTGCGTGGATTTCCTTCGCCTGCAGCAGCAACGAGGCAACGCGGTTGTTGCAGTAGCCGCCCGGGTGCCAACGCCCGTTCGGAGAACCGTCCCTGGAATGCAGCATCAGGACGGAATCGATCATCTCGCGCTCCCTGAGAATGGGCACCGCGACTGTCGAGGTGTCCGACTTGAACAGCCCGCTCGGGTCACGCCGATTGACCGCGGTCAGGATGTCGGAAACCTGCAGCGGCACGACAGGAATCGGTGTACCCGGCGTATAGGGACCGTGAATCACGTTGCCGCTGGAATTGCGCACCACATGGGCGGCCAGGAACTTGTCGATGGCCGCATGCAGATCACCCAGATCCGGCGACTGTGCAAAGTCGATGGAGTTTTCCCGCCGCATCACGCGCGGAGAGACGGCCATCAGGGGCGGATAATCGAAAGCGGCGTCAGTCGGCTCGGCTTCGTTGACGCGTCGCAATTTGAACTCGTCGAATTGATGCTTGGCGAATGCGTCGAGACCGTGATCGCTCTCGGGATCGAGGTACTTGTTGTGCGAAATCCACTTCTCGTGCTTGGAAAAATCGACGACCTCTCCCTGTTCCGGGGCCGGCCAGGGATCGAAAATCCGCAACTCGGCGTGCTCCGGGTTGTAGCCGGTAACCAGCAACGCGTGGTCGCCTTTGCGTCGCCTGCCATTGAAATCGATTTCGCCCTTGAACTGCCACCGGATGGGTACCGGGCGTTTGCGCATCCCGATCTCGATGAGGAAATGGTCCGCGGTCAGCGCCAGGCCTGGGCCCACCTTGGTGCTCGCGGCTTCGAACAGGTGCAGGTTGAAGCTGGGGTCGTTGCACGAACCCGGCAGCTCGCACCGCTTCCTGAAGGTCTTGAGCTTTGGAGCAACGACGCCGTCAGGCGGATTCGGGTCCGCGTCCTTCAGTTGCGCAAACGTCCTGATCTCGGATTCCTTGAAGGTGACGATCTGGCGCTGCGTGATGTTCTTCAACCGCGGGTCGTCGTCGAACGACCGGACCGCCATGGTGGAAACTGCCGCCCAGCAAAGGTTGCTCGCCTCCTGGACTTCTCTCCGAATATTGTCGAGTACAAACATGGAAAAATGCTCCAGAAAAGCGCACGTGCGCGCCGCCGATTTGTTTCTTGTTCTTTGCACCGCCGCGCGTCCGTGACGCGCTGCGTCAGTGCATCCTGCGGCCGAATGAGCGCAGACTAACCACTCACCCGGTACGCGTCCATACAATCACAACCACAAGGAAGCAAGACGATGATCATGAATCCCCCTGAACTCACAAACATCTCCGTCGCGAAGCGTCCCGCGATGGAGGGCGATGCCGAACCCAAGGTCAGCGAACCCGGCACCGTCGCCCTCGTCAACCCCGGCACGGGCACCGGCAACGGCGTCGCAGCCGCGGACGGTAGCGTCAGCGGTGCATTCGTCATCTCGGGCATGATCGGCGTGACTGGTAACGTAAAGGTAACGGGCACGATCGAATCTGCATTCCTCGCGAAACTCCGGGAGAAGTTCTCCGGCGCGAACCCGGATGAACCGATCTGGCCACCGGATGCCATCATGCAGATGGACGAGGGACGCGATGCGCTCGTGGCCCAGGAGTTCATCGACGTGTTTCGCGCGCTGTTCATGCTTCGCGAAGCCGGTGACCCTCCTCCGGCGGACGGCGCCGAAGGCTCCGCGAAGAAGCTCCTCGCGCAACTGATTGCGGAAACCGGCTGGCCGGATTTCGAAGCGCCTGCGACGGTGCCGGTACCACCGCCCTGGGACAACACCGACGACAGGGATCCCTTTCGACGGTATGAAATCTCTGCGGCGATGGACGTCCTCATGCGGCTGTATCACGCCAAGGGTCCCGCCGGCGGCAGTGATCTTCCGCCCGATCGCTAGGAAGGCGGCGGCTGATCAGGCACCAGGTTTCTGAGGTGCCTTCAGCTGTTCCTTGAGTTTTGCGGCGGTAACCGCGTTTCGTGCGGTTACCGCCGCGAGCAACGCGCGGAAGTCCGCCCGGTCGTGCACCGATGCGAAGTATGGCTCGTGCTCGGCGATCCAAGCGGAACTCCAGCCGAGGTCCACGGCTCGCCGGAGCGAGGCAACCGCTTCGTCCCCACGTCCCCGCAGCGCCGCGAGCTGGCCTTTCAGATCGTAAACACCGGCGCGACGCACGCCGGCGTCTTCCATCCGCGCGAGCAGTTTCTCGAGCTTCGCCAGATCCTGTTCGGCGGCGGCGTTCTCGCCCTTGGCGCGCGACACCAGCGCGCTGATCAATAGATAAGACCGCGACGTTCGCGCCAGCCACGGACTGTCGAGGTCCGCGCTGTTGAACTTGGTCGAGGTCTTCGCGCGGTTGATGCAGTTGCCTGCCTCGTTGTAGTCGCCGACGGTCAGCCAGGCATTTGCGAGTTCGAACTGCAGCTTGGGATCGTCGGACCGCGTGAGATCGAATTCTTCAACGTAGGACCTCAGTCCTTTCGCACCACCCGTCGCCAGCGCGGCCGTTGCACCGGTATACATCAAGGTGTTGCTGCGCCTCGCCGCCGCCGGGTTGGCTGCGACGGCCTCGCGGAATGCCGCGCCGGACTCTTTCATCAATCCCAGCTCACCCAACCAACGTGCACGCTCCGAGTGGTGGGCGGCGATGTCGCTGTCGCGCTCGATCGATGCCGCACTGTATTTCAAGGCTTCGTCCATGCGACCACGCGATTCTTCGAGGCTGCTGGATACGCTGTAGACCCAGGGTGAACTCGGTCCCAGCATGCGTGCCTGCGCGCACGCGCTTTCCGCCTCGTCGAACCGCGCCATGTCCGCCAGGGCGATGCAACGATACGCCGGCCAGCCAAAGTCCTTCGGATCAAGGGCGGCCGTAATCGTGTAGTAACTGAGCGCATCGCGCGGCTCGCCGCCGACCAGGTGAAAGCGGCCCATCATGGCCAGCGGCTCGACGCCGTTCGGATTGAGATCGATGGCCTTTTTCAGGTCACGCTGAGCGAGCTCGCGCCTGCCGAGGTTTACGTAGATGTTCCCGCGCACCGCATAAACGTCCGCGAGCTGGGGCGCGGATTTCTCGGCCTCGGCGAGCAAGGGCAGGATTTCAGGCAGCAGGTCTTCGAGCAACTGGCTCTTGAAGTAACGCTGGTTGCCGATGGCCTTCGCCAGGTAAACCTTCGCCAAGGCGAAGTCGGGATCGGATCGCAGCGCCTGACGATACAGTGCGATCGCCAGGTCGTTGGAGACGCTGTCGAACTTGAGGGCCTGGGCTTGCGCGTTGAGAAAGAGCTCCTGCGCCGGCCCGTTCTTGCTGCGCCGGCCGTCGAACCTGCTGTTCGTTTCGGACGATATACGCAGCTCCAGGCTTCCGGCTACGTTTCGCGCCACGCTCTCCTGCACGCGCAACACGTCACCCGCCTCTACGTTGTAATTCTCCGACCAGAGATGAAAGCCCGTATTCGTATCGATGAGCTGCACGGTGATGCGCATCTTGTTGCCCGAGCGGCGCAAAGATCCTTCGAGGACATGACTGATATTGAGTTCGCGGCCAATGGCTCGAACGTCAGCCTGTCGATCACGGTACGCGAACGCCGACGATCTCGCGACCACGCGCAGCGACGGCACCTGTGCCAGCCAGTTGGACGTCTCTTCGGTGAGTCCGTCGCAAAACATCTGCTGCGTGTGTCCATCCGTGAGATCGACGAATGGCAGCACCACGATCGAGGGCGTCTGTGGAAGCGGCGGCCGGTTCGAATGCAGCTGCCACCAGGCGGTCGCCGCCACGAGGACGACGGCGGCCGCAAGCGCCAGCCAGCGCCGGCCTCGCGGCTTTTGTACCTGCGCCGGTGGTGCGGGCGCGATTTCCGTCGATTTGTCCGGTGCCGCCTCGGCTATCCGCGCGACTTCCGACTTGTCGGGTTTCGAAACCTTCGCGACCAGGCGGTATCCCTTGCGCGCCACCGTTTCGATGTAGTGCGGCGGATCGTCGGTGTCGCCCAGCACCTTGCGCAGTTGCGACATCGACTGGTAGACAGACGCCGGACTGACGACGACGCCGCTCCACACCGATTCGAGCAGTTCGTCCTGGCTGACGACGGAGCCCGGCGTGAGCGCCAGCCGCATGAGCAGCCGCATGGTGCGCGGCTCGAGTTTCACGCGCTCGCTGCCGCGCGACAGCGAATCGTCGCGCGGATCCGCGAGCCACTCGCCGATTCGCATCGGATCGGGCGCAGGCGACATCAGGTCGTAACCGAGGAACAACGCATGACTCCGGAGAATATCAGCGTCGCGGCGTTCTCAGTCGGTGAACCGGCGGCTGAGCATCGTGCTGCCTAGCAAGAACAGCGCCCAGACCGTGCCGATCACGCTGGTGACGAGCGCAGCGTACAACCAGAAGTAGCTGCCACCGACTTCGAAACGCTTGAGCGTGCAGGTGATGCCGCCCCACAGCGCACCCTGAAGCAGCAGTCCCATCAGGGCCACCGCCGAGATCACTGCGCGGTGCCAGCGCACGTACAGGCGGCCGGCCACCAGGAGCAGTGCAAGGCAGGCGGCGAATCCGAGAGCGCCGAATGCGACGGCCTTGAACAAATCCATCGGCGAGGATTTTGTCGCGCTGCGGGTAACGCTCAGGTAACGGTCAGAGAGGCCTGGTGAAATAGACCACGCGCTCGGTTTCACGGAATCCCAGCGCCCGGTGGGCGTGCTGACTGGCCTCGTTCTCCAGCAACGCGTCCGAAGCGAGCTCGCGACAGCCACGCGCCCGCGCCCAGTCGCCGATGGCCGCGAACAGCCGGCGGGCAATTCCGCGCCGGCGCCACGCAGGTGTCACGTACACGCCCTCGACGAACCCGACCGGCGAGGTCTCGGTGCCGTTGACATAGTCGTTACGGATCGACCCTTCGATGAAGCCGATGGGCTGTTTCTGTTCGTCGTAAATCATGAGTTGCAGGAATCGCTCCGGCTGCGCCAGCGAGATCGCCATGTAGCCGCGATGCTCCTCCGCGGTGGCGTCGGGCCAGAGCGCCAGCCGGAAGTCGAGCCAGCCGGGCTGATCGAGCGAGCTGCATCTTTCGATGACGGATTTCATCGGCATGGAACATACAGTGATCGCCGCCGCGCGCAACTGGATGGACACCGCGCGGTACAGCGTGAAAATTGGCGTCATGCCCTTGCCCGCCAGCGCCATCGACAAACTCTCCGATCACTCAGGCGCTTACGTCATCTGCGTGGCATGCCGACAATGCCGGCACGAGCGCGAGATCGAGCCGCGCGTGCTGGCTAACATCCTCGGATGGAACGTGACACTCAAGCAGGCCTGTACGCGCCTGCGTTGTTCCAAGTGCCAGTCGCGGAAGTTCCAGGTGGAGATCGCGTTCAATCGCAAGCCACGTGGATGGAAGGCCAATCCATCGTAGAACCCAGGCTTGCGCCGCTCACTGCGCGCTGAATTGCAGTTTCGTCAGCACCGCGCGCGTCACGCCGCTGCAATCGACGCTGCCGCGGGCCCCGGCGCGAGTCGCCTCCTCCACGTTCACCCCGCAGCTGCCGAGATCGATCGGCGGCACGATGCGTCCGTTGAGCACCAGGTACGGCACGATGGCCGCACTGTCGGGTCCTTCGCCCACGGGCACTCGTAACAGCAAGTACTGCTCGTCGCTGCCACCGTATTCGAGCAGCGCGGTGCGCACGCCGTTCTCGTAGGAATACAGCCCCGGCGCGATCGAATGTTTGCCCGCGAGGTCGAGCGGCAGCGAATACTCGCGGCCTGCGTAGGTAAACGTGGCCGTGCCGCCGCGGTAAACGGCTTCCTGCCGGCGTGCACCCTCACCCATGCGCGCATTGCGCAACGTCCTGCCCTTCGTCACCACGGTGGTCGTGGCGCCGCCAGGAAGTTTCGCCATGGTCAGCACCGCGACGGGCGTGCCCGACGCGAATCCAACGCGCTGCAGGTAGATAGTCAGCTTCTGGCCCGGTGGATAGATGTCGAAACCCAGTCCGCCCGGCAATCCCGTCATCACCCAGAATTTCCGTCCGCCCTGCTCGAACTCGAGCTCGGGCAGCTCGCCGCCGAAATACATTTCGACCGACGACGGGTCTTCGCCACGACTTCCGACCCAGGCGCTGATGATGGGACGGTAGCGGCCGGACGGCGTGCGCTTGTGGCCGGTGTACGTCGCGGTGGTGGTGTACCACTCGTGCACGCCTGCGAGCTCGGCCTCGTCGTTCTGCGAGCGCGCCACACCGCCCAGGATCTTGGCCAGGGTCGACGGCGTATAGGCGGATTCATCGGTGTCGGCAGCGCCGGATTGCGCCATCACCGCCACGGCGGCGAGCAGCAGCATCGCCATGGAGAGCAGCTTTCCCATGGGCCGGCACCTTAGCGAAACACGCACGCCGCGAACGAGCATCAGCTCGCAAAAATGGCTTCGACTTCGGCAGCGCTTTGCGGCCGGACGACCCGCCCCTTCTCGGCGCCGGCCTCGAGGTAGATGAGCGTCGGCCACAGCTTGACGCGGAACGAACGGCCGAGTGGCCGTCCCTTGCCGTCTTCGACCTTGATGTGGCGCACCGCAGGGTGATTTTTCAGCGCCGCGGCGATGTCCGGCTGGGCGGCGCGGCAATAGCCGCACCAGCCGGTGCCGAATTCCAGCAACGTGGGTTCCGTGAATGCGTCGACCTCGGCTCGGGTGGGTTCGGACACCGGCCTAGCCTACATTGGCGCACTGCACATGCGTACTAGGCAAGGCCCGCAGGCCGAAGTACCTACGCACATTTCCTGCGCCGCGTCGCTGGACAACGACACTCACCGCATGGATTCTCTTCGCTGCTGTGGAGGATTCATGGCAACTAACAACATTGTGCTGATCCACGGGTTATGGATGACCCCGCTCAGCTTCGAGTACTGGGCGCACCACTACTCCGAGCGCGGCTACGGCGTCTTCGCGCCGAGCTGGCCGGGCATGGAGCGGGACATCCGGGCGCTGCGCCGTTCCCCCGACGGTTATGCGGCGCTCGGCATTCGCGAGGTCGTGGATCACTACGATCGATTCGTGCTCACACTCGATGAGCCGCCGATCCTCATCGGACACGGTTTTGGCGGGCTCGTGGTTCAGGCGTTGTTAGACCGTGGCCTTGGAACCTGCGGCGTGGCCCTCGCATCCGCTCCCATCAAGGGAATCTGGACGCTTCCCTACACCAAGATGCGCGTGGTCACGCCGCAGCTTATTTACGCGCGCCACGGCAGGCGCTGCCTGCAGCTGTCGGCCGCCCAGTTCCACTACGGGTTCATGAACAATTCCTCGCGTGAGGAATCGCAACGCGCCTGGGAGCGTTACGCGGTTCCCGGTCCGCGCCGCGTGCTGCTGCAGACCGAGCTCGCGAACCTCAACCCGTTTGCCGAAAGCGCGATCAACGTTCGGCGAAACAACCGCGCCGCGCTGCTGCTGATCGCCGCCGCGCAGGATCACCTGGCGCCGCCGTCGTTGGTGCGCGCCAACGCACGCGCTTACCGCAATTCGCTCGCGACCACCGAATACAAGGAGTTCCCGGGCCGCACGCACTTCATCATCGCGCAGAGCGGCTGGCAGCAGGTCGCCGACTTCGCGCTCGACTGGGCGCGCGACCAGGAGCTGCTCAAGCAGCGCGAGGCGCGACGCGTGGTGCGCGAGATGCACTCGCGCCAGGTGGCCTGACGGTGCCGGGTGAGGAAAGTGGGGAGAAGCCGCTTCTCCCCACTTTCCTCACCCGGCACCAAGCCATCCGCCGATGGCGGACAGCCCGATGATGTCGATCAGCACGTGCGCGAAGATCAGCGGCCAGATCTGACGCGTGCGTGCGTAAACGTAGCCGTAGAGCAACCCCATCGGCACGATGATCACGACGCCGAGCGGCCCCTGGTAGAGGTGATACAGCAGCCGCACCACCGTGCTGACGTTGATGGCGGTCCACATGCCGCGCGTCGCCGTGAGCGCGGTGACGATGTAGCCGGCCACGAACACCTCTTCGAAGATCCCGTTGACCGTCGAGGTGAGGAACACCAGCTGCATGCTGACCGCGGGATCCGGCGCCGGGTAACGCTGCGCGGCGCCTGCCATCGTCGACGGCAACGTCGCCTCCGCGAGGAATTGCGCACCCATGGCAAGCAGGTAAGTGCCGATCAACAGCAGCCAGCCCACGCCGGTGCCGCGCCACGAGATGGCGAGGCCGAACTTCTCCAGCGTCCAGCCGCGCACCCGCAGGAACCACACCAGGAACACCGACTGGATGAGCTCGAACACCAGGATGCTGAGCAGCGCCGCGTTGTCGAACACCAGCGCGCCGCCGGTGGCCGCGTGCGCGCCGAGATCCGAGCCGAGCGACATGATCGACGCGAAGATCGGCAGCCCGAATGCCCAGCTCACGACCACGAGGAATTCGACGCCGGCGGGCAGCCGCCGGATGAGATCGTGCAGCGGATTCATTGCGGCGACGCCGGCGCGAGACCGTAGAGCCTGATGGCGTTCTCCCGCAGTACCCCGCGCGCGATTTCCAGTGCGCGCTCGCGCGTGATCTCTCCGTCCTGCATCATCGCGGTCAGTGCGATGGCGAGCGCACGGCGCGCCTTGCCCGTGGTCACGATCTCCTTCTCCTCCCAGTCGGTGAGCGGCGCGTCCATGTCGGAATACGCATCCGATCCGAACAGCACCTTCTCCGGATGCCAGCTCAGCCAGTCGCGCAACACGCCGGCCAGCTGATGAGTGCCGAGATAGAAGGTCTGCGCGGAAAAATCCGCCCAGGTATTCGGCTTGTCGAGCATTGCCTGCGCCACCTGCTGGTACGGCCAGCCGCCGTGCAGCAGCACGAAGTTGGTCTTGCGCAGCGCGCGCGAGTCGATGACGTTTTCGAGCAGACCCGGATTGGCCCGTTCGTTGTTGAAGAACGGTCCATCGCCGTTACCGGTGTGGATGTGCACCGCCAGCTGCTGGGTGCCGGCGGCACCGGCAATGGCGCCGAACAGGTAGTCCTCGAGCAGCTTGTGCTCGGTGGCGCTCAGCGGCTCGGTTCCCCGCGCCGCCTTGAGGTATACCGGCGCCGCCGCGGACTCCTCGACCACCTGGAAGTCGAGCGGGCGCGCGTATGCGCACAGGAACTTGATCGCGACGGCGCCGTTCGACTTCCACCGCGCCAACAGAGCGTTGACGATGTTGACGCGATACTCGGCGAGGCTCGGCGGCGCGCGACTGAATCCCACCTGTTTCAGCAGTTCCGTCAGGGTCAGCTCGCCGCCCGAATAACCGAGCCAGCTGGTGTCGGCGGCGAACGGTCGCAGCAGCGGATCGGCGTACGGCACCCAGCGAAAGCGGCCATTGGTCTGGCCCGGCCCGGGCTGCACCCGGTTGAGAAGCGCGATCTCCACCCCCGCGGTGTCGAGCACGATGCTGGGCCAATTGTTGCCGCCCTTGGCCAGTGTTTCCCGCTTGGTGGCGAGCAGCGTCTTGAGGTGCGGCAACTCGGCGTCGTTGAACGAATATCCATACAGCGCGTACCAGGCGGAGCGCCAATCCGGATTACCGGGTTGCAGACCCACCACGTCGGGATAACGAGGCTTGCCGAGCGGATTGTCGGATTGCCAGCGAGCGGCGCGCGCCGCGTCCACGGGGTCGCCGTGCATGTGATTGTCGATGGCGCGAATGCGGGTGATTTCCGCGAGCAATGCCGGATCGACGGCGTCCTGTGCCATGGCGGCGCGAGCGCCACAGATCAGGATCAACAACGAGCGGCGCGAGACGCGAGCGAGGCTGGGCATCCGGCCCAGAGCTTACACGAGCGTGGGCGCCCTTCCCGGGCGGGTGCGGCTGTCAGCGCGACAGGCGTGCGGCGTATCGGCCCTGTCCGTCGGTGCACTGATACTCGCGCGTCACCGTCCACAGGTTGCAGTTGCCATCGTCGACGTTCGCGCACTGGCGGATCTGGCCCTCTATGGGCTCGGCCTTGCGGTACCCCCAGGCGTTGCAACGGTTCTGGGCCAGTTTCGCCGCCTGCGAGTCGCTCATTTCCGGCTGTTGAAACTCGGGATATTCGTAGGAAAGGCGCACCACACCCCGCTGCCGATCGCCCCCCGAAGGGGCCCAACCCCGGCTGCTGGCGCACCCGCCCAAGGCGGAGAGGAACGATGCGAGCAACAGGATTTGCAGCAGGGAGACGGCGCGGCTCATGGAAACACCCGGGGCGACCTTTTCATCCAGTGATGCCAGATTGCCTGCCGCCTTCTTAACCCAGCCTGAATCGGGGCGGTCCGGGCCGGCCATGATGCGCCGCCGACTGCAGCAATTCCGGCACCCGCGCGCTCGCGAGGCGGGTGACCCGCCGGGACGTTTGTGCTCTACTTTGCCCCGGCGGAACATGAACCGGCATTCGCGTATATAGCTGCTCTAACTACGCGCCGCCGGTTGATCCGCCCCTGGGCGGGTGCGGCCACACTCGTTGCCCGGGCAGGTACGCTGCAGGAGCCAGCGGGGTCGGGTAACCCCCACCCTTCCCCGCTCTCCTGCAGGTCTTTCGACTAACTATCTTCGATTGGATCGGGCGCGAGGCGCTTTGCGGGCCGGTTTCGCAGACTTCTGCTCGCGGATACCCGCCACCAGCTGGAACGCGCGCTCGATCTGCCGCCGGAACGCCGGGTCTTCGAGCTGCAACGGGCCCGGCTGGTTCATCAGCGTGTTGTTCAGCGTGCCGCGCAGCACCTGGAAACCGAAGCGCACGTGTTCGACCTCCTGGTTGTCCAGCGGACGGCCAAGCAGACGCGCGTAACACTCGAGGAAGCGATCGACCGATTGCCGGCCAAGCTCGCGGAATTCCTGCCAGAAATCCGGATCCGTCGTGCCCTTGCGCAGTGCCGCGCGCCACATGTTCGGATGTTCGAGCACGAACTCCAGGTCCCGGCGCACGGCGCGCGACACGATGTCGGACAACGTGGCGCCTTCGTACCAGGCCTCGAGCTGCGCACGGCTCTGCACGCGGCGTGTCTCGGCGATCGCCAGGAAATACTGGTCCTTGTCCGCGAAGCGCAGGTAGAAGGAACCCACCGCGCAACCGGCGGCGCGCGCGATGTCGGCGACGGACAGTTCTTCGAAGTGCTTGCGCCGCAGAAGCCTGAACCCCGCGGCGAGCAGCCGGTCGCGCGTCTTGCCGGCGCGGCTCTGCTTGACGGGCAATGTCCATCGCAGGGTGGTTGCGGAATGTTCCTGGCTCATAGGGCTGATGTTACCGGGGCATTTTGTGAACTAAGATTCATATTGATGGCGGACGCGGCGGCCACGACGTTTTGGCGCGTTCACGGCCTGCAACGTTAGTACCCGAAGGAGGCCGCGGGTTCAATAGCCCGGACGGGTTCCCGAGCCGGCGACATGTCCGGGAAGCTCGGCGATGCACCCGGAAGCCTCCCGATCCCGGCGGCGTGGACGGCGGCGGCGCGCCGTGGTACGCCCCC
>Ga0070689_100002187_pt1 | contig 12670 bp, 10 predicted proteins | sample KBSS23HmetaG_FD_64669 | JGI IMG/M metagenome (GOLD analysis project Ga0070689, IMG submission 64669) | Switchgrass rhizosphere microbial communities from Kellogg Biological Station, Michigan, USA - KBS S2-3H metaG | ecosystem: Host-associated > Plants > Roots > Rhizosphere ...
CAGCCGATCACGCGCGCCGAGATCGAACACGTGCGCGGCGTGTCCGTGAACCCGGAAATCGTCAAGACCCTGATGGAACGCAACTGGGTGCGAGTCGTCGGACATCGCGACGTGCCCGGGCATCCGGAGTTGCTGGGCACGACCGCCGAGTTCCTCGACTACTTCTCGCTCAAGTCCATCGAGGACCTGCCGCCGCTCGCCGAGCTCAAGTCGCTGACCGACCTGAATCTGCAACTGCCGCTGCCCGGTACCATTGACGGTGCCGCTGCTGAAGCCGGCGTCGATGGGGCCACGGACTCGGGTGAGGTTGCCGTGGTTCCCGCCGTGGAAGACACGGCCGACAAACTCGACGCGGCGGCGGATGACGACGACGACGAAGAGCTGGCCGCGCCGGGTAGTTCGGCCTCGGGCCTGGTCGCCGCGCCGCCAGGCGACGAAGACTGATGCCACGGCCGCGTCCGACGCCGCCCGGCGTCGCCGAGCGGCTCCAGAAGTATCTCGCCCAGCGGGGCCTGGGCTCGCGCCGCGGCGTGGAAGAGTGGATTCGCGCGCAACGCCTCACCGTGAACGGCAAGATCGCCGAGCTGGGACAAAAGGTCACCGCAGCCGACGACATCCGCCTCGATGGCCGTCCCATCAAGGCGCGCGCCGCCGCGGCCGCGCAGGTATTCATCTTCAACCGTTCACCCGGCGATCCGCTGCGCGAGTCGAGTGCCGAACGTGCGGCGCTCATCGAGCGGTTGCCGCGGAATGCCGGCAAACGCTTCATCGCGGTCAGCCCCATGCCCGGCATCGACGGTGGACTCGAGCTCGTCACTTCCGATGGCGCACTGGCCACCAGGCTGCAACGCGCGAATCACCAGCTGTCCTGCGAATTCAGCGTGCGCGTGAAAGCCTTGCTGGGCCCGGACCAGCTTGCGGGCGTGTCATCCGGAAAACTCGATCGGCCGGCGCGCATGCAGGTAGAAGGCGTGTCTTCCAGCGAGGCGGATCTCGAAGGCAGCAACCGCTGGTACTCGATCACCGTGCGCGGCGCCAGCGGCAAGGACATCCGCCAGCTGTTCGAACGCCAGGGCGTGCTGGTGAGCCGCATCCTGCGCGTCTCGATGGGCGACGTGAAACTCGACAAGAGCCTGCTGCGCGGCCAGTTCCGCCAGCTCGAGGCCGAGGAAATCGAGGGGCTGCTGCATCCCAAACCGCAGGCCGACAACGCGGCATGAACCTGCGCCCCGCACTCGCGGCCTGTTTGTCGTTGTGTGCCGGTGCCTGTTCCAGGCCGGATCCTTTCGAAAATCCGGATTACGCGGCGGCCTGCCACGGACTGCCGCTCAACGCGGAAGAACGCCAGAAGGCGCGCGAGGACGGCTACATGATCGTGGCCCGCTTCGACTGCATCGACAAGAACTCCTGGGACACGGTCGAGCGCGCGAAGGCCGAGGTCGCCGGCATGTTGGCCAAGGCTGAACGTGAGACGAAAGAAGCCGCCGCGCGCACCACCCAGAGCCTTGCCGAGGCGCGCCGCGGCTTCCAGACCTCACTGGGTGTATCCGCCAGCGGTCCGCCGCTGCCCGAACCGCCGGCCAGGCTGTTCGTGCGCAGCGACTACGACAGCCCGGGCGTCGGCAAACTACCCGCCTGGGTGACACCGGACCCGCGCGACGGCGAGAAACATGCGGCCATCGTGTGGATCACCGGTGGCGAGAGCAATTCGCTGGGTGATTTCTGGATCACGGGCACTGCGGACAATGACCAGTCCGCGAGCCCATTCCGCCAGGCGGGAATGATCATGATGTTTCCGACCCTGCGTGGCGGCAACACCAACTCCGGTCGCAAGGAGTTTTTTCTCGGCGAAGTCGACGACGTCATCGCGGCGGGCCGGCACGCAGCCAGTTTGCCGTACGTTGACCGGGTGTTTCTCGGCGGTCACAGCACCGGCGGGACACTGGTGTTGCTGACGGCCGAGACCAGCGGCTTCTTTGCCGGAGTATTCGCCTTCGGCCCGGTGACCGATCCGCAGGGCTACGGGCCCGACCTGCTGCCGTTCGACCTCGACGCCGGCGATCCGCGCGAGCACGAATTGCGTTCGCCCATCCACTGGCTGCATGGAATCAGCAATCCCACGTACATCATCGAAGGCCGGGAGACGCCGGGAAATATCTCGGAACTCGAAGCCTTGTGTGCCCGGAATCGCAATTCCTTCGTGAAATGCGTGCCCGTGGCGGGCAAGAACCACTTCAGCGTGCTCGACGCTGTGACCAAGAAACTCGCCGCGCGCATCGTGGTGGGCGGTGGCGACGATGATACGGCGCTGGTCAGGCCGGACGAGTTTGCCGCAGCCGCGGCGAGCGCCAGTCCTGCGCCCTGAAGCGTTGACCCATCTGCTCGATCGGAGTGAGCGTGCCGAGCGGGGCCGCGTTGTGCCCCGGACTACGCCGCGGCCCGTGCCTGCACGGACCGCGGCTCAGTCGTTATTCGAAGCGTGTTGCCTTCGAGATCGAACAGCCCGAGGGCGGTCCGGCCACCGGAGTGCCGGTCAGGTCGAAGGCTTGCGACGTACCCGCCGAGACGTAGCTCTTGCCGTCCTTTGCCAGCGTCAGTGTGTGTCTGACTACCTGCGTGCCGATCGGCGTGCCGGCCACATCGAAACGGAACAGCTTGAACGCGAATTGATAGGTGCGCCCGTGCAGGCGCTTCCAGGTTCCGAAGACCGAAGACCGCATGGTCGGCATGACCGGATTCTGCGCATCCGTGTTGTTGAACGATCCGCCCCGCCCGAACATTCCCAGCGCATCGAAGCTCACCGGCAGCGGCGTGCCGTCGGCGCAGTTGGTGATCGTCACGCGGGCATTCCACACACCCTCGATCGGGTCGGCAGCCCACCAGTCATCGGAATCGCCGGCTCCGGCGATTGCCGGGCCCATGAGCACGGAAGCTGTCAGTGCCAGAATCGCGTTGCGGCAGAGGTTGTTAATCCTGAGTTTCATCGTTCCTCCAGTGGATTGGGTTGAATGGACGCAGCGAGGCTGTGCCTGAATCGAATGACGAATCCTTAGCGGAGGCTGAATACCGTCTGAAACTCTCTGAAATCGGGTGGGCTTGGCTAGAATGCTGGCAAGAGTCGTCCATGCATCTGACCTCCACCGGCCGCACCTACGAATTCGGCGCGTATCGCCTGGATGCCGCCGAACAGCTGCTAACCACAAAAAGTGATGGCCGCACGATTCCCCTGACGCCCCGCGTGTACGACACGCTGCTGTTTCTCGTGGAGCACCCGAACCAGCTGGTGGAGAAGCGCCAGCTGATGAGCGCCGTGTGGCCGAACCTGGTCGTCGAAGAGAACAACCTGGATCAGAACATCTCGACCTTGCGGCAGGCGCTCGGCGAACGGCGCGGCGAGAACCGCTATATCGCAACTGTTCGCGGCCGCGGCTACCGCTTCGTCGCTCCGGTCAGCCTGGCGGCTCCGACCCCGGGTTCCGCGGAATCATCACTGGCGACGCCACCTCCACACCCGGTTGCTTCCCCGGGTGCGGAAGCGCCGGCAATGGCGCGTCCGCGCGGGCGTGTTTTCGCCGCGATCGGCGCATTGCTGCTGCTGTTCATCGGGACATACGTGTTGTGGATAGGGCGAGCGCATCAGCCCGCGGCGATTCAGCCGGTGAGCCCGCGGCTCGCGGTACTGCCGTTTCGTCCGCTTGCTGTCGCCGATGGCAGCGAATCCCTCGAGCTCGGCATGACTGAAACACTGATCTCAGGGTTGAACGGCGATGGCCTCGCCGTGCAGCCGCTATCGGCAGTGCGCCGCTTCGCTGGTGTCGAACAGGACGCGCTACTCGCGGGACGCGAGCTGAAAGTCTCGGCGGTGCTCGAAGGCTACATCCAGCGTGACGCCGATCGGCTGCGAGTTTCGGCGCGGCTTCTCGATGTCGCGAGCGGCAGGCAGCTTTGGGCGAGCAGTTACGACGAGCCGTTCACCGACATTTTCTCGGTGCAGGACGCGATCGCCGGACGGGTGCGAGCCGCGCTGATACCGGAGCTTGGCGGCAAGCAGCCGACACTGCCGCACTACACCGAGAACGCGGACGCCTACCAGTTGTACGTCAACGGCCGCTTTCATCGCGAAGAGGGCAGCGGTGAGGCGGGGTTGCGCCGCGCGCTCGACTACTTCGGGCAGGCCATCGCACTCGATCCGAATTTCGCTGCGGCCTACGCCGGAGAGGCCGAGGCATACAGCACGCTGGCCGTTTTCGGGATGGCGGCGCCTCACGACGTGTTCCCATTGGCGCAACGGGCGGTCGACAAGGCCCTGCAGCTCGCGCCAACTCTCGGCGCCGCGCACGCCTCGCGTGGCCACATCAAGATGCTCTACGAGCACGATTGGTCCGGCTCCGAGGCCGAACTGCGCCGCGCCATCGAGCTCGATCCCGGCTACGCTTCGGCCCACCAGTTTCTCGGCCTGTTGCTGGCCGAAAGTGGCCGCTACGAGGAAGGGCTCGGGCAATTGCGGCAAGCCGCTTCGCTCGAGCCGTCGCGGCCAATGCTCAGTGCGCTGATCGGAATGGTCCTGGTCTACCAGCGACGCTACGACGAGGCGATCGCGCAACTCGAGAAAACCCTGGAGATGGATCCGGCCTTGCCGACGGCGCACACCTACATCGCGTTCGCATACCTGCGGCGCGGGAACTACGACGAAGCGTCACGGCATCTCGCGCAGGTGCACACGCCCACGCCGGGCAGCTTCGGTTATCGGGGTCAGATCGATGCGTTGGCGGGCCGGCGCGCCGAGGCGCTTGGCGAGATCGAGCGGCTGACTTCACTTTCGCGAAGCCGCTACGTTCCGGCGTACGACATTGCGACGATTTACGCGGCGCTGGGTAATACCGATCAGACCTTTGCCTGGCTCGAGCGCGCATTCGCGGATCGCTCCACGTTGATCGCCTGGCTGCCGTGGGACCCGATATTCGATGGTATTCGCGCCGATCCGCGCTATCAGGCGATGACGGCGAAGCTCAGCGTTGGGTCGCGAATCGCTGGCCGGTGACGCCCTGGCTCGCCGGACCCAGCAACGCGATGTAGGTCGCAGCCAGGGACTCGGCGGTCGGCAGCGACTCCGGCGACTCGGACGGATAGGCCTGGCGGCGCATGGCGGTGCGCACCTTGCCCGGGTCGATGACGTTGACGCGCACCTGCGAAGTGCCTTCCAGTTCCTGTGACAGCACCTGCGCGAATCCTTCGACCGCGAATTTCGAGATTGAATATGCGCCCCAGTAGGCGCGACCGCGATTGCCGACGCCGCTCGAGGTGAACAGCACTGCGCCGTCCTTCGATGCGCGCAGCAGCGGCAGAAGCTGTCGCGTCAGCACGAAGGCCGCCGTGAGATTGACGTGCATGACGCGCATGAATGTGGGCACGTCGTATTGCTCGATGGGTGTCAACGTGCCGAGCAGCGCGGCGTTGTGCAGCAGGCCATCGAGACGGCCGTAGCGCTTGTCGATGGCCTCCGCCACGGCCTCGTAGTCGGCCGCCAGCGCGCGCTCCAGGTCGAGCGGCACGATGCTGGCCTCTGGTCCACCGAGTGCGCCGATCTCGGCGTGCACCGCTTCGAGCTTGCGCACCGTGCGGCCCAGCAGGATCACTTCGGCGCCGGCGCGCGCCAGCGCCAGCGACACCGCGCGGCCGATGCCGTCGCCCGCGCCAGTGACCATCACGACGCGGCCGCGCATCTCGCCGGCGATGATCGTGTGCCGCCGAGGATCAAAATCCGTGGTGTTCAATTCTGGGTCTCGTCCGTGTTGCTTTCGCCGGCGGGCAGGCGCACGAGCGCTTCTATGGGATCCACCGACTCCAGCTGTTCGTTCGTCACGCCGAGCTCGGCGAACTTGCGCGCCTGCGGCAACACATTGCGTTCCATCGAACCCACCGAGGCATTGAAGGAGTCGACGGCGCTGCCCAGCGAGCGCGACACCTTCTGCAGGTGCGAGACGAAGGTGGCCAGGCGCTTGTGCAGGTCTTCGCCGAGCTTGCGGACGGCGAGTGCGTTCTCGCTCATGCGGTTCTGGCGCCAGCCGTAGGCGATGACCTTGAGCAGCGCCATGAGCGTCGATGGCGTGGTGACGATGATGCGTTGCTTGAGGGCGTTCTCGAGCAGGTCCGGCCGCTCGACCAATGCCGCGGACAGGAATTGATCGCCGGGCAGGAACAACACCGCGAACTCCGGGCTGTGTTCGAACTGTTCCCAGTAGCTTTTCTGGCTGAGTTCGCGCACGCGCTGCTCCACCTGCATGGCGTGACGCGCGAGGGCGACTCGCCGCGATTCGTCGTCGGTTGCCTCGATCGCGGCGAGATAGGCATCGAGCGGCGTCTTGGCGTCGACAACAATCGTGCGTGATTCCGGCATGCGCACCAGCAGGTCCGGGCGCAATGCGCCCCCCTCGGCGGGGATGTGCTCCTGCTCGGTGAAATCGCAGTGCTCGGAGAGCCCGGCGAGCTCAACGACGCGGCGCAGCGTGATCTCGCCCCAGCGGCCGCGCACTTCCGGGCGACGCAGCGCGGTCGAAAGATTGCGGGTCTCGCGCTGCAGGAGATCCTGCACCTGCACCAGGTTTTCGATCTGCCCGGTGATCTTGCCTGCCGACTCACGGTGCTCCCGCACGATGCTCTGCGCCTGTTCTTCCTGCTTGCGCAGCGACTCCTTGATGGGCTCGAGCAGCTGCGCGATCGCGACCTCGCGTTCCTTGAGCGACGCCTGCGCGCTTGCCTGGTCCTTGCCGAACACCTCGCGCGCCAGCTTGAGAAAGGATTCGCTGTTGGCATCCAGTGCCACGCGCGAGGCGGATTCGATCGCGGCCCGCATCTGCGCTTCGCTCTGCGCCAGCAGTTCGGCGGTGCGGACGCGTTGCTGCTCCTCGCTCGCGATTCGCGCCCGCGCGTCGGCCAGATCGGCGCGCAGATTCTCGGCGCGCTTCGCGGCACGCAGCGTGGCAAGGAGGAAACCCAATATCAAACCCAGGGCGAAGGCCGCCAGCGCGACGAGTACGGCGATGAGCGCGGAGCTGTTCACGCGATGACGCTGCCATTCGACGACTGCGCGCCGCCGCGTGCGTCGAGCCAGCTCAGCAGATCGAGCGGCGCGTCGAGCCAGCCATGCGAGTACCAGGCGTCGGCGCGATCGTTCTCGCCGAGGTAACCGAAGCCGGCGATCAACGCGAACATGCCGGCGGCCTTGGCGGCCTGCATGTCGCGTTCGGCGTCGCCCACGTACACACATTCGCCGGGCGCGACGCCCATCGAAGCCGCGGCGTGCATCAACGGCAACGGATGCGGCTTGCGCTCCGGCAGCGTGTCGCCGCTGACCACGGCGCGTGCGCGTGCGTCGAGCTTGAGTTCCGCGAGCAGCGGGTCGGTGAGCCAGCCGGGCTTGTTGGTGACGATGCCCCATGCGAGGCCGCGTTGCTCGAGAGCCTCGAGCATTTCCTCGCCGCCCGCGAACAGCCGCGTGTGCTTGGAAAGTTGGCGGCGATAGATGTTCAGCAGGCGCATGCGCATGGCTTCGTGCGCGTCGGGTTCGAGCGTGCCGAAGCCCAGGCGCACCAGTGCGTGGCCGCCGTGCGAGACCTGCGCGCGAATGGATTCGAAGGGGATCGCCGGGAGATTTTCTTCGGCGCGCAACCGGTTCAATGCGTCGTCGAAATCGCGCGCGGTATCGAGCAGTGTGCCGTCGAGGTCGAACAGCACGGCCTTGATGGCGCTCAAGTGCGCACCGGCTTGTGGCCCCGGGTCAGGTGCATGAGGTAGTTCACCGAGGGATCACGGGTCAATGAGCACTGCTCGCGCAGCGGGTCGTAGGACAGTCCGGCGATATCGGCGACTTCGAGCCCGGCGGCACGCGCGAAACGCGCGACTTCCGAGGGCTTGAGCAGGCGGTCGTATTCGTGGGTGCCGCGCGGCACGAGGCGCGCCAGGTACTCCGCGCCGACGATGGCGAGCGCGAAGGATTTCAAATTGCGGTTGATGGTGGAAATGAAGATGTCGCCGCCGGGGCGCACCAGCCGGCCGAACACCGCCAGCACTGCCCCCGGATCAGGAACGTGTTCGAGCATTTCCATGCAGGTGAGCACGTCGAATTTTCCGGCGTGCGCATTCACCAGGCTTTCTGCCGAATCCACGCGGTAGTCGATGCTGAGTCCGGAATCGAGCGCGTGCATGCGCGCCGTGTCCACCATGCTCGGCGCGAGGTCGATCGCGGTGACCGTGGCGCCGGCGCGCGCCAGCGATTCGGCGAGCAGGCCGCCGCCGCAGCCCACGTCGAGCACGCGTGCACCGTTCAGGGAAGCCCGTTCGGAAACGTAACGCGCGCGCACCGGATTGAGTTTGTGCAGCGGCTTGAATTCACCATCGACGTCCCAGAAACGATGCGCCGCGGCGTCGAATTTGGCGATTTCCGCGGCGTCGCTGTTTGGCGAAACAAGGGGCGATTGGTGCGGTGATTTCGACGATTCCATGAGGCTGGGAATTATACCGGCGGATGTCGAAAAACGGGTGTCAAAACAGCCATTTCTAAGCGTCGTGATGATAGAATTCCGCACCTTTTTTTGACCCCTCCAGACATGACAGAAATAGCGCGCGAAATCCTGCCGGTGAACCTCGAAGACGAGATGCGGCAGTCGTATCTCGACTATGCGATGAGCGTCATCGTGGGGCGCGCGCTGCCGGATGTGCGTGACGGGCTCAAGCCCGTGCACCGCCGCATCCTGCACGCCATGCGCGAACTGGGTAACGACTGGAACAAGGCTTACAAGAAATCGGCACGCGTTGTAGGCGACGTCATCGGCAAATACCACCCGCACGGCGACACGGCGGTGTACGACGCGCTGGTGCGCATGGCGCAGGACTTCTCCATGCGCTACATGCTGGTGGACGGGCAGGGCAACTTCGGTTCGGTGGACGGCGACGCGCCGGCCGCCATGCGTTACACCGAAGTGCGCATGTCGCGCATAACCAGTGAATTGCTGGCGGACATCGAGAAGGAAACCGTCGATTTCGTTCCGAACTACGACGGCAACGAGACCGAGCCTTCGGTCCTGCCGGCGAAGTTTCCCAACCTGCTGGTCAATGGCTCCGCCGGAATCGCGGTGGGCATGGCCACCAACATCCCGCCACACAACCTGGTTGAAATCATCAACGCCTGCCTTGCGGTGCTCGACAAGCCCGAGGTCACGCTGGCGGAGCTGATGCAGCACGTACCGGGGCCGGATTTCCCGACCGCCGGCATCATCAACGGCGCCACCGAGATCGCGACCGCCTATCGCACCGGCCGCGGCCGCCTGTCGATCCGCGCGCGCACGAATTTCGAGGACGTCGACAAGGCCGGCGGACGTCAGGCCATCATCGTCACCGAGCTGCCGTACCAGGTGAACAAGGCGCGCCTGCTCGAGCGCATCGCCGAGCTGGTCCGCAACAAGGAAATCGACGGCATCTCCGACCTGCGCGACGAGTCCGACAAGGACGGTATGCGCGTGGTCATCGAGCTGAAGCGCGGCGAAGTCGCCGAGGTGGTGCTGAACAACCTGTTCGCGCAGACGCCGCTCGAGACCGTGTTCGGCATCAACATGGTCGCGCTCATCGACGGCCAGCCGAAACTGCTCGGCCTCAAGGAGATGCTCGAAGCCTTCGTGCGTCACCGTCGCGAGATCGTCACTCGCCGCACGATATTCGACCTCGCCAAGGCGCGCGATCGCGCCCACATTCTCGAAGGCCTCGCCGTGGCGCTGGCCAACATCGACGAGGTCATCGCACTCATCAAGGCGTCACCGTCGTCGGTGGAAGCCAAGGCCGGCCTCATGGGTCGCGCCTGGAATTCCGGCGCCGTGCCGCAGATGCTGGCGCGCGCGGGCGCCATCTCCACGCGTCCCAGCAGCGTGGGCGCGGACTTCGGCCTGGTGAACGGACAGGCGGGCTACAAACTCACCGAGGTCCAGGCCCAGGCCATTCTCGACATGCGCCTGCACCGCCTCACCGGCCTCGAACAGGACAAGATCGTCGCCGAGTACCAGGAATTGCTGGCGCAGATCGTCGACCTGACGGACATCCTGGCGCGCCCCGAGCGTCTCGCGCAGGTGGTGCGGGAAGAACTGATCGCCGTGCGCGAGCAGTACGGCGATGTGCGCAAGACCGAGATCAACCGCGATCACCTCGACCTGTCCACCGAGGACCTGATCGAGCCGCAGGACGTGGTGGTCACGCTGTCACACGCCGGTTATGCCAAGTCGCAGCCGGTCACCGAGTACCAGGTGCAGCGGCGTGGTGGCCGCGGCAAGGCCGCCACCGCGGTCAAGGACGAGGATTTCGTCGAGAAACTCTTCGTCGCGCACACCCACGACACCATCCTGTGCTTCTCGAATCGCGGCAAGGTCTACTGGAAACGCGTGTTCGAACTACCGCAGGCCGGCCGCGGCTCGCGCGGCAAGCCCATGGTCAACCTGCTGCCGCTCGAAGAAGGCGAGAAGATCAACGCCATGCTGCCCATCAAGCAGTACGACGACGGGCACTTCGTGTTCATGGCGACCAGCCAGGGCACGGTGAAGAAAACGCCGCTGTCGGCGTTCTCACGGCCGCGCGCCAGCGGCATCATCGCGGTGAATCTCGACAACGGCGATCGCCTCGTGGGCGTGGCGCTCACCGACGGCGCACGCGAGATCATCCTCTCGTCGAGCGGCGGCAAGTCCATCCGCTTCCACGAGGATGAAGTGCGGCCGATGGGTCGCGAAGCTACCGGCGTGCGCGGCATCAAGTTGGGCGACGGGCAGGAGCTGATCTCGCTCATCGTCGTCGGCGAAGGGCTGGTGCTCACTGCGTCGGCCAACGGCTACGGCAAACTCACGCCGCTGGAAGACTTCCCGGCGCACGGCCGCGGCGGCCAGGGCGTCATCGCACTGCAGACCTCCGAGCGCAATGGCGAAATGGTCGCGGCCCTGCAAGTCAATTCCGATCATGAGCTCATGCTGATTAGTTCTACTGGCACCCTGGTACGCACCCCGGTGGGCGAGATCTCCATCGTCGGGCGCAATACGCAAGGTGTGCGCCTCATCCGGCTGGGAGAAGGCGAGCGTTTGACCGGAATCGAGCGCATCGAAACCTTGAATGTCGACGCCGAGGGGGCCGCACCGGGCGCTTCGGGTCTCAGTTCCGGGGATTCGTCGCCAACTGGCCCAGGCGACACGCCCGCGTCCTGATATATTCCGCGCCCTCGGGCAATAACGTCCGGGGTGAACGAGCGGTCGGGCAATAAGGTCCGGCCAGAGGAACAGACCATGCGCGTATTCAATTTTTCGCCAGGGCCGGCCACGCTGCCCCTGGAAGTTCTCCAGCAAGCCCAATCCGAAATGACCGACTGGCAGGCCAGCGGCATGTCGGTCATGGAAGTCTCGCACCGCGGCAAGGCGTTCGTCGCCGCCGCGCAGCAAGCCGAGGCCGACCTGCGCGAGCTGCTGTCGATTCCCGCTAACTACAAGGTGCTGTTCCTGCAGGGCGGCGCCACCGGCATGTTCTCGGCGATCCCGATGAACCTCGCCACGGCCGAATCCACGGTCGACTACATCAACACCGGCGCCTGGTCGAAGAAGGCCATCGGCGAGGCCAAGCGTTACTGCAAGGTCAATGTCGCCGCCGATGAGGCTGCCTCGAACTACTCAACCGTGCCCGCGCAGGCGGCGCTCAAGCTCACGCCCGGCGCGGCCTACGTGCACTACACGCCCAACGAGACCATCGGCGGCGTGGAGTTCGACTACATTCCACAAACCGGTGGCGTGCCGCTGGTCGGAGATTTCTCGTCCACCATCCTGTCGCGGCCGCTGGACGTCTCGAAGTTCGGCCTGATCTACGCGGGTGCGCAGAAGAACATCGGCCCCTCGGGCATCTGCGTGGTCATCGTGCGCGAGGACCTGATCGGCAAGGCGCGTCCGGGCACGCCCATGGTGTGGGACTTCAAAGGGATGGCCGACGACGGTTCCATGCTCAACACGCCGCCGACCTTTGGCTGGTACTTCGCGGGCCTGGTGTTCAAGTGGCTCAAGAAGCAGGGCGGCCTTAAAGCGCTCGAGCAGCGCAACCGCGAGAAAGCCGAGAGGCTCTACGGCTTCATCGAGAACAGCGGCTTCTACAAGAGTCCGGTGGCGAAGAACGCGCGTTCCTGGATGAACGTGCCGTTCACGCTGGCCAAGCCGGACCTCGACAAGGCCTTTTGCGCGGACGCGCAAAAGGTGGGCCTGGTCAACTTGGAGGGCCACCGGTCGGTGGGCGGCATGCGCGCGTCCATCTACAACGCCATGCCGATCGAAGGCGTCGAGGCGCTCATCAAATTCATGAAGGAGTTTCAGGCGCGAAACGCCTGAGCAATTACCATGCGATTCAAGATCCAGACCCTCAACAACATCTCCATCAAGGGCCTCGAGCGCCTGCCGCGCGAGAAGTTCGAAGTCGCGAGCGAAATCGGCAATCCCGACGCGATCCTCGTTCGCTCGGCCGACATGCACAAGATCCAGATTCCCGACTCCGTGCGCGCCATCGGCCGCGCTGGCGCGGGCACCAACAACATCCCGGTCGAGGCGCTTTCCAAGAAGGGCATCCCGGTGTTCAACGCGCCGGGCGCCAACGCCAATGCCGTGAAGGAACT
>Ga0070689_100002190_pt1 | contig 12667 bp, 8 predicted proteins | sample KBSS23HmetaG_FD_64669 | JGI IMG/M metagenome (GOLD analysis project Ga0070689, IMG submission 64669) | Switchgrass rhizosphere microbial communities from Kellogg Biological Station, Michigan, USA - KBS S2-3H metaG | ecosystem: Host-associated > Plants > Roots > Rhizosphere ...
AGATGCTCCAACAACTCGAAAAACGGCGCGCCCTGAGCCCCCTCGATAGGGAAGAGATTTCCCGGCTCAAGAAGCAAAAGCTCCTCACGAAGGATCGCATCGCGCGTCTGTCATAGTTCGAGTCATGGCGATAGCCGAGCCGCCCAGCTGCCGAGTCGGTCGAGCTCCGCACACCGCGCTGCCACCCGATCGAGCGCTGCGAGAGCGAGAGCGAATCGAGCTGCCATGGAGCTGACCCCCGAGCTGATCGAGAAGATGCGGGCGATCGGGCTGCGCCTCGATCGCAGTGGCACCTTCTGGCACGAGGGCGCCGCTGTGACCCATCCGCGCCTGCGCCAGGCACTGTTGCGGTGGCTCGACGTGCGCGACGACGGTCGTGACATCGTCCGCCTCGACGACAAGCGCTACGCGTACGTCGAGATCGAGGATGCGCACCTGCGCGCGAGGTCCGCACGCTGGGACGGCGACAAGTGCATCGTGGTCTGGGACGACGACCGCGACGAGGAGCTGGACTACGCATCACTTCGCCAGGCCGAGGACCACGCGTTCTATGCACGCGTGCACGGTCGGCTGCGCGGACGCATCGCGGGTCCGGCGTATCACGCGATCGCAGAACACGTGATCGAGACCGGCGATGGGTTCGCGCTCGCTGCGACCGGCAGGCAGTGGCCGATCGCGAACGCGGCCTGATGACAGCCGCGCGCGTAGCGTGCCGTCGCGATCCGCGCAGCCAGCGCTAGTGGATGTGAAGCGCGTCGAGCGACGCGACCTGGCCCGGCTCGCCTGCGGCGACCAGCACCTTGCGTGCGGACGCAGCCAGCACGCGCGCTCACCGCTTGTCCGTGGCCACTCTCCCGCAGCGCGCGCGTCGAGCCGTGCTTTGATCGCGAGGGCTCGAACACAACGCGCGCTTCAGCGTGCAATGGGTATTCCCCGCGCAAGCAGGCGATTTGACGCCTCGCTGGCTAGTCGAGTGGCCGGCCACGCTACAGTAGGGCATGGCGGAGTTTCGCTGCATTGCGGGCTGCCACGGTCGCTACCCACTCGACGAGGTGATCTATCGCTGCCCGCTGTGCGGCGAGCTCCTCGAGGTCGTCCACGATCTCGACGCGCTGCGCGCGCGACCCGCCGCCGCCTGGCAAGAGCTGTTCGCCGTCCGCTGGCGCTCCGTCGACGAGCCCTACGGTTCTGGTGTGTGGGGCAAGCACGAGTGGGTCGCGCCGGAGCTCGACGTCGAGCACGTCGTGACGATGCTCGAGGGTTGCACGCACCTGATGCCGGTGCCGCACTACGCGCGCGAGCTCGGGCTCGGCGACGTGCGCGTCAAGCAATGCGGTACCTCGCACTCGGGCTCGTTCAAGGATCTCGGCATGACGGTGCTCGTGTCGATGGTGCGGCAGATGATCGCGCGCGGCGCACGGATTCGCGCGATCGCGTGTGCATCGACCGGCGACACGTCGGCCGCGCTTGCCGCGTATGCTGCCGCCGCCGGGATTCGCGCCGTCGTGATCCTGCCGCGCGGCAAGATTTCCACCGCACAGCTCGTGCAACCGCTCGCGATGGGCGCACTCGTGCTCGCACTCGACACCGACTTCGACGGCTGCATGCGCATCGTGCAAGAGCTCGCGGACCGCGAGGGCGTGTACCTCGCGAACTCGATGAACTCGTTGCGGGTCGAGGGCCAGAAGACGGTCGCGATCGAGATCGCGCAGCAGCTCGGCTGGCGCGTGCCCGACTGGGTGATCATTCCCGGCGGCAACCTCGGCAACGTCTCGGCGCTCGGTGCCGGCTTCGACATGGCGCACGCGCTCGGCCTCATCGATCGCAAGCCGCGCATCTGCGTCGCGCAGGCCGCGCACGCGAGCCCGCTCTACACCAGCTATCGCCGCGGCTGGGCCGAGCTCGAGCCGGTCAAGGCGAAGCCGACACTGGCGTCCGCGATCCAGATCGGCAATCCCGTGAGCTTCAAGAAAGCCGTGCGTGCGCTGCGCGCATGTGATGGCGTGGTCGAGGCGGTGAGCGAAGCCGAGCTCGCGGATGCCGCCGCGCGCGCCGATCGCAACGGCCTGTTCACGTGCCCGCACACGGGCGTGGCGCTCGCCGCGCTCGAGAAGCTGGCGGCCGCCGGCACGATCACGAGACGCGATCAGGTCGTCGTGATCTCCACCGCGAGCGGACTCAAGTTCGCCGACTTCAAGGTCGGCTATCACGAGCAGGTCGGCGGCAAGTACCGCAACACGCCGGTCGAGCTGCCCGAGCGCTACGATGCCGTGCGCGAAGCGTTGTTACGCGGCCTCGACAGCCCAGCCAATTCACAGCCTTAGCGAAAAATGGAACCAATCGCCGGCTCGCGGGTGATACGGGTCTGCGATGCAAGCGGCGGCGGCCACGCGCTCCACCGAGCCGATCGACGAGCTCACGCTCCGGCGTGCGCAGCGTGGCGATCAGCGGGCGTGGCGCGATCTGATCGCGCGCTTCGAGCAGCCGGTGTTCGCGCTGATCTGGCGGCTGCTCGTCGGCCGCGCGCGCCACCGCGTCGAGGATCTGACGCAGGAGACGTTCGTGCGCGTGCTGCGCGCCTTGCCCCGCTTCGATCCCCAGGGCCCGGCGAGCCTGTCGACCTGGATCCTCACGATCGCGACGCGGCTCGCGCTCAACGAGCTGCGCCGGCCCGAGCCCACATCGCTCGAGCTCGAGCCGATGGCGAGCGAGCGCACCGACGCGCTCGCGGAGCGCAAGCGACTCGGCGCCGCGATCGCGCGCGGCATGGCCACACTTCCCGATGCGCAACGCGCCGTGCTCGTGCTGCGCGAGTATCACGATCTCGATTACGCCGAGATTGCCGAAGTCCTCGAGGTAGATGCCGGCACCGTCAAATCTCGACTTTCGCGCGCGCGCGCCGCCATGCGCGAGTATCTGACGCGCGAGCTCGGAGGTAGTCATGAGTGACGAGCTCGACGAGCTCGACATGTCTGCGTGGGACGTGCCCCCCGCACCGGCCGATCTCGCCGATGTGGTGATCGCGCGCGTCGCGAACGATTCGGCGCCGATCAGCGTCCCGGTCGAGCCGCGCGAGCTGCCGCGGGGGCGTCGTCACCGCGCATGGCTGATCGCGGGCGTCGCGGCGGCCACCACGCTGGCGGCGGCGGGCACGTACACGCTCGTGCGATCGTCGCGTCACGCCGAGCCCGGCCGCGGCGAGCTCGTCGCCGAGCGGCCGCGCGTGCTCTCGCTCGATGGCATGCGCGCGACGCTCGATGCAGGCGCGAGCGTGCAATGGCAACGCAAACCCGATGCACTGCACGTCGCGCAGCGCGGCACCGCCACGTGGCAGGTCGACCGCGACGAAAAACTCGTGATCGACGCTTCGGTGGCGTCGATCGAGGCGACAGGCGCGAGCCTGCGCGTGGAGGTCCCGATGAATTCCGCGGATGCGAAGATCGTGGGTGCGAGTGCGATCACGTCGATGGCCGTCGCGATGGTGACCGTCGTGGTGTACGAGGGCTACGTGAAGGTGCAAGACCACGCGCAGACCGTGGTCGTCCAGCCGGGGTCGACGTTTCAGACCAAGGCGCCGGATCTCGTCGGGGTGGCGCCACGACCCGCGCCCGCACCGGCACCCGCACCGGCGCCCGCGCCGGGGTCGCCCGTCGATTGCGACGAGGTCTCCTGCGTGCTGAACAACTACGCGCCCGCCTGCTGCGCGCAGTACACGGCCGAAACGCTCGATCGCGGCGCGATCCACAAGGTGATGCTCACCCTGCGTAGCAAGACCGAGGTGTGCGCGAGCAAGCACAACTACGGCGGCAAGCTGCTCGCGCGCGTCAAGGTCGATCGCAACGGCGCCGTCGAGCAGGTCTCGTTCGACGAGCCGTCGGCGATGACCGAGTGCCTCGCCGAGGCGATCCGCTCCGCGACGTTCGGCAGGACCCGCAGCGGCACGAGCTTCTCCTACCCGTTCACGTTCTACGCGTTCGACAGCGGCTGCGATGCCGACGCGCTCAAGAACACGGGCATGGAGCAGATCTCGAGTGGCCAGCACGCGGCTGCGCTGAAGAGCTTCGAGGCGTCGCTCGCCTGCAAGAGCGATCCGTACGTCACCCAGCTCGCGTTCATGGAGTCGTGTAGCTCCCACGACCCCGCGAAGGCCAACCTCTACTACAAGCAGCTGTCTCCGACCCAGCAGGCCAAGTTCTCGCAGATCTGCATTCGCAATCACACCGAGTTCCTCCTCGAGGTGGGAACGCTCGACCTGCACTCGACGCCAGCGGCGAAGATCGAGATCGACCACGCCAGCACCGGCAAGACGACGCCCGCGCGGCTGTCGCTGTCGCCCGGCAAGCACAAGGTCACGCTCGTGGTCGGCGTCGACCGGTTCACGTACCCGGTCGTCATCACCGCGGGCAAGACCGCCACGATGTCAAAACAGCTCGAGTAGCGAGCTTGGTCACACGAGCTGACCCCACCTCGTGATATGCAGCCCTCCGATGAGGGCCTTCGTCATCCTGTTCGCGCTCGCGCATGCCGGTTGCGGCGGTTGCGACGATACATCCACCGGCGTCACGACCGAGAACTGCTCGTACCAGGCGCTCGTGCCGACCGCGCATGCGGGTGGCTCGGTCACCGCGGCGCCGCTGCGCGCGGGCGCGGCAGAGCGCATCCTCGACATTCCTGTGGGCACGGCACTCGGCGGCTACACGGCGCGCGCGGGATTCCTCGGCACCTCCGGCGTCGTCGATACGCGCAAGGTCGCGATCTCGGGCTCGTTCAACCCGTCGATCGGCGTGACAGCCGCGCCGCGCGTGAAAGCGGTCGCGCTCGCGACACCCGAGGACACCGTCGTCATCGTCAAGATGGACGCGATCTTCGTCTACGAAGGCATGCTCTACGATCTCGAGCAGCGCCTCGGTCCCGAGTATGCGGGCAAGGTGATCATCGCGGCGTCGCACAGCCACTCGGCGTGGGCGCAGTTCACGGGCCACGGGCCGCTCAAGCTCGGCTCGGGTCAGATGCGCCAGCTCGTCTACAACCGCTTCCTCGGCACGTTCGAGGCGGCGGCACGCGACGCGATCGCCGCGATGCGCCCGGCGAAGATCGGCTTCTTCTTCGACGGCGCGTTCGATCCGATGGACACGATCAACCACGATCGTCGCGGCGAGAACAACGATCTGCCGGGCGGCAACGTCAAGGACAACCAGTTTCATCTGATCCGGATCGACGGCACCGATGGCGCGCCGATCGCGGCGATCCCGATCTTCGGCGAGCACGGCACGCTGAACGACGACGACAACCCGCTCGCGTCGAACGATTCGACCGGCGCGCTCGAGCGCGTGTTCCAGGAGCAGTTCGACGAACCCGTCGTCGTGCTGCATCTGCAGAGCGCGGGCGGCGACAACTCGCCGGTCGGTCACGGCGGGCTCGACTGCAACAACAAGCCCGGTAACAGCGGCGACCCGTGCTTCTTGTGGGCGAGCGAAGAGGGCCACGGTCGCGCGGCCGCGGCGACGATGATGGCCGCGTGGGCCGCGGCCGGCGATGCGATGCGCGATTCGATCGAGCTCGAGATGCTCACGCGCTCCGTCGAGACCGGGCCGAAGCCCGAGACGTTCACGATCCGCGACGGCAAGCTCAAGTACGCCACGTTCGACAGCACGCGTGTGCCCGATGGCAAGATCTGGGATGGCGATCAGATCGCCTCTCCGATCGACGAGTTCAACGCGCCGGTCGGCGCCGCGCTCTGCGAGAAGGAGACCGCGATGTTTCCGGCCGCGGAGATCGAAGGTACGCAGGGCCTGTTGCCGTACGGCTCGTGTCTGCGCCTGGATGTCGCCGGCGATATCCTCGGCGAGATCTTCGCGATCGATTTCGGCGTCGACGAGACGCATCCCGTCTGCGAGAGCACGCGCACCACGATCTCGGCGCTGCGCCTCGGCGACTACGTGATCGGCACGATGCCGGGCGAGCTCACCGTGCTGCTCGCGAGCTATCTCCGCGCGCACTCGCCGGTCGCGCCCGACAAGACGATCTTGCTCGGCTACGCGCAGGGCCACGTCGGCTACATGCTGATGCCGGAGGACTGGCTCAAGGGCGGCTACGAGCCGAGCGTCACGTTCTGGGGTCCGCTCGAGGCCGAGCACATCGCCGAGCAGCTCGTGAAGCTGCTGCCGCTCGCGACGACACCGACGCGCGAGGATGCGACCGAAGCGAGCGCGACGCGAGTCGCCGTCGCGACGATGACCGATGACTTTCCGATCGACGATCCGGCGCCGATGGCGGGCACCGTGCCGAGCTCGGTGCCGGCTTCGATCTGGTCGCGCACCGGCCCGCCGCCGCAGGCGCAACCCGCCGTGACGATCCCGCGCGTGTCTGGCGTCGCGCAGTTCGTCTGGATCGGTGACGACCCGAGCACGCAGACGCCGCACGTGACGCTCCAGTACGAGACGGCGACAGACGTGTTCACGCCGGTCACGCGCCGCAGCGGTCGCGCCGTCGAAGATCAGGAGATCGTGCTCGCGTACACGCCGAACCCGCTGCAGCGCTCCGGCGCGCAGACTCATTACTGGGTTGCCGAGTGGCAGGCCGTGCCGTGGGTCGGCGCCGTCGGTCTCGACTCGCTCGACGATCGCGGTGGTCTCCCACTCGGCCGCTATCGCTTTCACGTCGAGGGCAAGGGCTGGATGCTCGACTCGAGCCCGTTCCAGGTCGTCCCCGGCGGCGTGGCACCCGCCGCGACACGCAGCGGCGGCATGATCCACACGACCGCGCGCTGGCACGCCACGAAGGGCTGGCGCCTGATGGACATGACGCTGATGTCGAACCAGCCGGTGCCGCTGCGCAACCAGCGCGTCACGGTCGAGCTGCTCAACAGCACGAGCGCGGTGATCGGATCGGCGAGCGTGATGACCGACGGCAACGGCGTCGCCGATGTCGGCGACAACGCGCTCGCGGCGTCGGTCCGTGTCACGGACCGGTTCGGCAACGTCGGGACCACGACGCTGTAACGCGCTATTGTCCCGGCGTGGGGGTCGACCAGACCATGCCGGCGCTGTTCGCGCAGTCGTCGCGCGGCGGCGGCGATACGATCCCGCTCGCGCAGCTCGGCGTCGGCAGCGATGGCGTGGCGGTGCTCGCGAAGAAGGGCGACCAGCTCGTCGAGATCGTCCAGCTCGCGTTCGCGCCCGACAGCGCGCGCGGGGTTGCGCTCGAGCTGCGGTTGCGCGCGGTCTCCGCGGTCTCTCATCCAGGCGTGCGCGGCGTGCTCGGCTTCGAGCACGGACGGGTGATTCTCGAAGGCGATAGCTCGCCGCCGCTGGCCGAGCTCGTCACGCAGGCCGGGCTCGACATCGCGCGCGCGATGCGGATCCTCGGCGAGCTCGGCCGCGCGATCGCGACCGCGCATCACGTCGGCATCGTGCACGGCCTCCTCGATCCGTGGGCGGTGCACGTGGGGCAGGGCGATCGGCCGCGCATCGAGCTGACGGGGCTCTCGACGCGGCCGCGCACGCACGCGTGGGTCGCCCGCTGCACGGCGCCGGAGGCGCGCGACGGCATGCCCGAGCCGGCGAGCGATGTCTATGCGCTCGGCGCGATGCTCGAGATCTTCGCGACCGATCGCGAGCCGACGCCCGGCGTGCGTTCGATCATCACCGCCGCCACCGATCCGGATCCCGATGTGCGGCCGAGCGCGACCGAGCTCGTGCGCCAGCTCCTCGGTGCGGCAACGCTCGTCGCGCGCACGCCACTCGCGATGGACGTCGCGCGGATCTCGCGGCCCACGCTCGGCCTCGCGCTCGGACGCTACGAGCTCGTCAAGCAGCTCGGCATCGGCGCGATGGGCGAGGTGTGGGAGGCGCGCGATACAGCCGGCGGCGACAGCGTCGCGATCAAGCTGCTCAAGCCGGAGATCGCGGGCGACGGCGAGCTGCTGCGCCGGTTCCGCAAGGAAGGCCGCGTGCTCGCGAAGGTCGGCAGCCCGTACATCGCGAACTACATCGATCTCAACGAGGACAAGGGGCTGCATTACCTCGTGCTCGAGCTCGTCGCGGGCGGTAGCGTCGCGGGCGCGCTGCGGCGGCAGGGCAAGCTGCCGGAGCGCCTCTCGCTCGGCATCATCGCCGATACGTGCAAGGCGCTCATCGAGCCGCACCGACTCGGCATCGTCCATCGCGACGTCAAGCCCGACAACATGATGTTCGTGCGCGCCGGCATCGAGCTCGACGCGCAAGCGGCGGGGCAGCTGATCAAGCTCGGCGACTTCGGCATCGCGCGGCTCGTCGAGCATGACAACGCGGCGCCCCAGGGCGCGACCCGCGAAGGCGCGGTGCTCGGCACGCCCGAGTTCATGGCGCCGGAACAATGCCAGGGCCTGCAGGTCACGCCGGCGACCGATGTCTATGCGCTCGGCTGTTGTCTGTTCGCGCTACTCACCGGCCGCCCGCCGTTTGTCACGGCCGACGACAACCAGATGGCGGTGATCCTCGCGCACCTCGGCGAGGCGGCGCCGCGGGTCGATGCGCTCGTCCCCGAGGTCAGCCCGGCGGTCGCCGACCTCGTCGCACGCCTGCTCGAGAAGGATCCGAAGAAGCGCCCGCAGGACGCCGCGGAGGTGCTCGCGGCGATCGAGCAGATCACCCAGGGCTGCACCGCGCTGATCACCGCGCATCCTTCGCCGCCGGTCGTACGCGAGCGCGCGATCCGCACGTACGCATTTGAATGGGAGCTGCAGGCGTCGCCCGAGGCGCTGTGGCCGTTCGTCTCGAACACCGAGAAGATGAACCGCGCGACGCGGCTCGCGCCGGTTCGCTTCGAGGTCGAAGCGACGAGCACGACGAAGGCGAAGGCGCCGCAGATCACCGGCAGCCAGCGCGTCGTGGGCGTCGCGCTCAAGTGGCGCGAGCATCCGTACGAGTGGATCGAAGGCAACCGCCACGTCGTGCTGCGCGTGTTCGAGAAAGGCCCGCTGCGCTGGTACGTCGCGGAGGTCCAGCTCGAGCGCACGCCCGGTGGCGGTACGCGCCTGCGCAACAGCGTCAAGCTCGAGCCGCGCGGCCTGTTCGGCCGCATCGCGTCGCGCTTCGAGATCGGCTTCAAATATCGGCGCAACCTCGATCGCGTCTACCGCCGGCTCGACGCCGTGCTCGCCGCAGGGCCGCGCCCCGAGATCGATCCGATCGATCCGGAGATCGAGCTGCCTGCAGCGGTGCGCGAGCGGATCGCGGCGGGCGGGCGCGAGCTCGTCGAGGCGGGCATCGCCCACGAAACGGCGGACGCGCTCGCCGGTTACCTGCAGCACGCCTCGGATCAGGATGTCGCGCGCATCCGGCCGATCGAGCTCGCGGCCAAGCTCGGCATCGACGAGGAGCAGATGATCGATGCGTGCCTGCACGCGACGAAGGTCGGGCTGCTCGCGATGGTGTGGGACGTGATCTGTCCCTCGTGCCGGATCCCGACGAATGTCGTCGAGTCGCTGCGCAAGATCGACGAGCACAGCTCGTGCACGGCGTGCAACATCGGCTTCGAGGTGGACTTCTCGCGTGCCATCGAGCTCGCGTTTCGCGCCGCCTCGCAGCTGCGCGATGTCGAGGTGCGCACGTTCTGCATCGGCGGGCCCGCACACTTCCCGCACGTCGTCGCGCAGGTGCGGCTCGCACCGGGCGAGCGGTTCGCGCTACCGCTCTCGCTCGGCGCCGGCTTCTACGTCGTGAAGAGCCCGCAGCTGCCGCGCAGCCACGAGCTACGCGTGGCCGCGACCGGTGGCGTGCGCCGCATCGAGCTCGTGCTCGGCGATCGCGGCGAGCTCCCGCTCGCCGGCGCGGGCGATCAGCTGCTGATGCTCGCAAATCCCGAGCCGCGCGAGATCCTCGTCCGCGTCGAGCGTGCCGGCGATCGCGCGTTCGCGCTCAGCGCTGCGCGGGCGATGTCGTGCGCGGCATTTCGCGAGCTGTTTCCCGAGCAGCAGCTCGCGCCGGGCCGGCTCCTCGCGGTCACGCAGGCCACGCTCGTCGTCGCGCAGCTCGACGACGCCGCGCATCTGTTCGCCGAGCTCGGCGATAGCAAGGCGTTCCCGGTCGCCGCGCGCTTCTTCGAGATCGTGGCCGCGCTCGCGAAGCAATACGGCGGCTCGCTCGTGAAGACGTTCGGCGGCCTCGCGATCGCCGCGTTCGAGCGACCCGGCCCCGGTGTCGACGCCGCGCTCGCGATCCAGGCGGGCCTCGATGCGCATCCGGTGACGACCGGTCTGCGCTGCCGCGTTGCCGTGCATCGCGGTCCGATGATGGCGCTCACGCAAGGTGGCCGCCTCGATTATTTCGGGCAGAACGTCGAGCTCGCGCTCTCGCTTGCCGCGACGATCCCGCCCGGTTGCGTCGGTCTCACGGCGCTCGTCTGTCAGGACGTCGCGGTGGGTGAGCGGCTCCAGAACATTTCCGAGCAGCTCGGCATCCACCCGCACGCGGATGCTCGGTGGATCTTGCACCTGCGCGCGCGCGCACAGTTGCAGTGATTCCTCGCGCGGGTAGCTTCGATCATGAGGCCCTCAATCACGCGAGAAACGATCATGGACCGCCGCCAGCCCGCGTTGCGCTGGAGTGCGGTGTTTGCAGGAGTCGCCGTCAGTGTCGCGCTGTGGATGTTGTGGCAGCTGTTCGGAATGGGCGCGGGCTTGACGGCAATCGATCTCGATAGCTCGGGCTCGCTGCGCTCGGTCGGCATCGGTACCACGGTGTGGTCGATGATCGCGCCGCTGTTCGCGATGCTCGTCGGCGGCATCGTCGGCGGCCGGCTCGCGACGACGTACGATCAGAAGGTCGGCGCGATGCACGGCTTCATCGTGTGGGCGATCGCCTCGGTGATCGGGCTCGTCGCGATGGCGTGCATGTTGTCGATGCTCGTCCACGGTGCGATTCGCTTCTTGCCACCGGAGAACATGACGCTCGACCCGAGCCTGCATGCCGGCGAGATCAAGAGCGCGACGCAGCGCACCGGCCAGCTGCTGCTCGGTGTCGGCGTGTCGATGCTGCTCGGCCTCGTGGCCGCGTGTGTCGGCGGCATCATCGGCGCGCGCAAGCTCGTGCGCCCGCGCCGGCAGACCGCCGAGGTGCCGGTCGTGCCGCCGCCTGCCGAGCCACCAGCCAACGCGCCGCACGTCGCGACCTAGGCGCGACGACATCGCGCTGTAACAGATCGTTACGCGCCTCGCACGACTCGTTACGCGATCGCCGTGCACGCTCCAGATCATCCCGCCGCTTAGCGTGGCACGCCTGATGCTCGACGAGCCGCCATGCGCGCGCTCGCCACGATTGCCCTCCTCTGGCCTGGTGCTGTCATCGCCGAGGAGCCGAAGCCATCGCTCGCGGTGAACTTTGGGCTCCTCCAGCCGATCGTCCTCGGTGGCGGAAATGTCGAGGTCGATTTCCGCTACGGCCCGTTCGTCGCGAGCTACTCGCACGGCTGGTCGCTCGACATCTCCGGCGGCCTCGTCACCGGCGAGCAGCGCGATCAACATCTCCGGTTGCACGTGCCCTACACGACCGGGCTCGGCCTCGGTCTCGGCCATCACTTCGAGGCGATCCCGCTGTTCCTCGACGCTCGCTTCGAGCTCAAGACGCACCGCTTCGAGCCGGCCGTCGACGACAGCGCAAACGGCACGCTGCAGATGCTCCCCGCCTACTCCACGATCACGGTGGGCGGAGGCGTCTATGCGACCTACGTCCCGTGGCGACACATCGATATCAGCACGAGCTTCCGGGTATGGCCGAACGTGTGGAGCTCGCTCGATGGCAACGCGATGACGTACGCGAACTCGGCAACGCAGCGCATGGAGACGATGCACGCGTCGAATATTGGAATCGCGAACACGCCGTTCATCGTGAATGTCAGCGTCGGATATCTGTTCGACTGACCTGATCCGAACGTCGGCGCTTACGATCTTTGCTCTAATCGCGCCGCACGATCGGCAGCATCGCGGTCGTGCGCTTGCGCTCGTCTTCTTTCGTGACGAAGCGGCGCATGCCGGATTCCTGCCACCACGAGAGCCAGCGATCGGCGGCGAGCTCGCGCTCGCGGCGTGGCAGATCGTGGTGATAGCCGAAGTACTCGCCGGTGAGCTTGCGCAGATCGTTGATCGCGAGCTCGCGGATCGCGTCATCCTTGTGCACGAGGCCGTCGATCAGCCACTCGATGCGGTGGCGGCGCTTCGCGCCGTCGTACCACTTGCGCCACTTCTTCTCGTTCGTGCCGAAGTCCTGCGCGGTCAGCGCGACGAGCGCCTTGCGGATGTGCTCGGAGCCGCGGTCGGCACGCACGATGCCATCGATCAGATCGTCGATTGCCTGGGTGTCGCCCAGCTGCACGATCGCGAGCGTCGCGGCGGCGACCACTTCTGGATCGTCGGCGTGGACGGCGCGCCGCGCGCGGTTGAGCGCCTGCGACAGCTCGCCGAGCGGGTAGCCGGCGAGCGCCTCGATCGCCATGTTGCGCACGCCGTGGTCCTGATCGAACAGGCGCTCGACGAGCGTGAACACGGCGTTGCGCGGGCGCAGCTCGGCGGCGCACACCGTCGCGTAGAAGCGCGTGTTGCGCTGCGGCGACGTCATGCGATCGATCAGCAGCTCCGAGGCCGCGGCTCCGAGCCGCACCACGAGCTCGAGCAGGCCGCCGTATTGCGAAG
>Ga0070689_100002194_pt1 | contig 12662 bp, 10 predicted proteins | sample KBSS23HmetaG_FD_64669 | JGI IMG/M metagenome (GOLD analysis project Ga0070689, IMG submission 64669) | Switchgrass rhizosphere microbial communities from Kellogg Biological Station, Michigan, USA - KBS S2-3H metaG | ecosystem: Host-associated > Plants > Roots > Rhizosphere ...
CTCTCCCAAAGACGAAAGGCCGAAGGACGTTGTCCAGCAGGTTGACTGGAACCATGTAGAGGGTGAACAGGAGAGCAGCCGTCGTATCCATCGTCAGCCAGCTCCAGACGATCAACGGCAGAACGACGATCGACGGGCCGATTTGGATAATCCCGAGAACGAGAACGGCGGACGTCAGAATGTTGGCGCCGGGGATGCCAGCCGCCACAAAACCGATCCCGGCCAGCAGGGCCTGCAACACCGAAATTCCAATAACACCTCGCGACACGGCGCGGACGGTGCTTCCGGCAAGCCACAAGAGCTCCTCGCCACGTGTGGATGCTATTCTTCGCGAAAAGCCTCGGAGGGACTCCATCAGCAATGGCGCCGGCGAAAATAGGAAGCCCGCAACCACAATGGCGATAAGAAACTTGATGACATTGCCGCCGGCTTCCGCCGCGATCCGCAGCAGCGAGCCGCCGACGGGACGTAACTGCGGCGCGATCTTGGCGAAGGCTGCGCTGAGATTGGTGGACGCCAACTGCCAGAATTGAAAGATCGGTTCGCCGACAAGCGGCCACGTTCTGACCGTCTCGGGCGGGGGCGGTAGCATCAGCATCGACAGGTCGAGTTGTTCGGAGACCGTGCGAAGACTGTCAATCAAGCCCAAAGCAAGCCACGTCGCCGGCCCAAGGACCAGCAGAAGGTTGAAGATCGTCAGCACAGCGGCGGCCACTCGGCGGCGTCCGCCCAACACGGCAGCCAGTTTTTCATAGACCGGGTAGAGCGCGACCGTCACCACGGCGCTCCAGACCGCTATCGTGATGAACGGCTGGACCAGGACGAACGCCCAGTAGACCAGCAGGGCGAGAACGCCGAGCCGGATCGTCAATTCGACCCAGGTCGCGGTCAGACGGTCGCGACCAGAGGATTTATCCGCGGCCTCGGCGCTTGGCAATTGCTTCGTCCCCTCCACATTCCAAGTACCCATTGATCGGCCCACAATGGCGGGCTTGCAAGCCAATGCGAAAACACTAGTGACGCATTAGTCGCGCTCGCCGCACTGTGATCGTTCGCGTCCAAACGGACCGAAATTTCTTTGCGAGTTCTATATCGATGTGCGGACAAACGAGCTTTGTCATCGCGAAATCGAGATCCGCGTATTCGATCGCACGGCTCTCAGCCCGTTCTTTGGTAGAAGATCATTTTTGATGCAATCGGGGCCAAAGACCAATCAGGTTGGTTCAACTCATAGGTATCTCGGACCGCAACACATTGCGACCTATACATACGTGTAACAAAAGTACCTTGCGCAACTTCGCGCGGAATTCCTGGCTACGACGACTTTGGCTGGCCCACCGCTTCTGCGATAGCGCCCAGCAACCGGTTTGACACAATTGGCTTTCGTAAGTACGCGGCGCCTAACGCCATCGCATGCTTCTGCAAACAGTGATCGTCGGCGCCCGTCACGAAGATCATCGGAAACGTGTAGCCGAGCGAAGCGAGGTGGTGACCGAGTTCAATGCCGGTAAGGCCACCAAGATGCACGTCGGCAACCAGACATGCGGCTTCGGACCGCGCTACGTGCGCAATGAACTCTTCAGCCGACGCATAAACTTCAACCTGATACCCTTTGGAAGCAACGAGGGCGGCAATTGCCGTCCGCACCGCGGAATCGTCATCGATGACTGCAACGACCGAAGGAGCGCGCATAAAAATTCTCCGGCAGAACAGGGTGGATTGTTCCGCCGCAGATACGAATCGCGTGGGGAAAGAACTTGTTCACTTGCGTCAAAAGCTTGCTGAAATCCGCCAACAGTCTTGGGTGCGATAGTCTCTGGGCCAATAGTCTTGGAGACTAGCCGCACTTCGAACGGGCGGTCCTGGGCGAACAGCCGGCCCAACGCCTGAATGCATGACTGAAGGCGCCCTGCTCCCGGTAACCGAGCAACCACCCAATCTGAGCAATGCTCAGCGCGGGTTCGCGAAAATATTGCTTCGCAAGCCGGAGACGAAGCTCTTGCAGCACATTTACAAAGCTCACGCCTTCCTGATTCAAACGCCGCGCGAGAGTACGGTGGCTGACGCCGAGCCGCCGAGCTGCGTTTTCGATCGTGGCCTCGCCGTGCGGCAGCAAGGGTGCAATCACGTTTTCCACCTTTGAGCGCCAATCGCCCGCCTTGATGCGGCGCATCGACAGGATATTCTCACAATACTGTTGCATCATCCTGTTGAGATAGGGATCGGCATTCGGCAGGGCTAATTCCTTTGCGTCGGGAGGAAATATGACCTGATCCATCGGCGAGCCAAATTCGACGGGACAGCCGAACAACGTTTTCAGCTCTGACGGCATTTCAGAGCGCCGGTGCGTCAGCCGGACGTGCAGAGGAGACAGGTTCCGGCCTGTGAGTTGGCGGCACAACCTCACCAGGATTGCGACGAAGAATTCGATCTGGTGACGGTCGCTTGTTCGGACGACGCCCACGTATTCAAAGGATATCGAAATGTCCTGCCTGCCGCTGAATCGGATATTGACGCCTTCATTATGGATGGCGCTGTACCTCGCAAGCCGCATCAACGCATTCTGCAGGTCTTCGGAGGATGCGAGGACATAATAGATCAGTCCAAGCTCACGCAAATCGATCGATTGAGCGAGATGAATGCCGAGAAATTCATCGTTGAGATGCGCGGCCATCTCGTTGAGGAATTTCACCTGACTTCGGACCGGAATTCGAACGTCGGGTTTTCCGATCTGTGCAGGCGTGAGCCCTGCATTCTTGAGCAACGCACCCACCGCCAGCCCGGCGCTCAAGGCACGGGCATAGGCTGCTCTGGCGATCCCACCATTTGCGGTGACCAGTGAAGTCACGCGCGCCGAGCGGTGCCGCTTCGTTTGATTGCCTCGATCGAAACGCTTGGCCAACGGACGCCCTCGAACGGAGAGTTTGCAAGTCGCGCGCTGACAATAAGCCAGTGGATACGAGGTCCCTCATGAATATCGGCGAATTGGCGAGATGCTTCAGAACTTGAAAAGCACGGGACCGGCGATCAGCATGACGTACACAATCGAGGTCACGGCAATGACCGGAGTCGGGAAAATGACAATTGCCGGTCCGGGTTGAAGCACCGACATGGTCGGGTTCGCCGGATCGTAATGAACTCTGACCCTTCTGCCGGGATCGTAATTGTCCAGTTTCTGGCGAGCGCTGGTGTATTTGCGGTGAGCAGCCGTTGTCCAGTCGATATAGGATCCCCGGTACAGCTTTCCATTCAACTCGTATTTGTAGCGGACGACCGGGCGGTAGATCTGGCCATCGGCGTCATGTTCGATGGCGACCATACGTTCCAAAATAATCCCTTCAATGCCCGGCCAGGCTCCCGTTTCCCCATTGTATCGAAGCCACAACCAAACACTCAGCGCTGCTCCGCAGGCGAGCGCGCATAATGCGGAGCCCAAGACAAGCTCCGTAACCGATTGATCGGCAACAATCTGGATACTATTCATCAGACTTAAATCCGCCCGACTTGGACAACCCGAGACGCTCGTTCGCCTTCAGCCCTTGACGCGCAACTGTCCGCCCGCTCGAGCGCGTTGGCGTACAGGTGCAGATTATATGCGCTGTCCCGCCGCTCGCCTAGTCGGACAACCGGCCGGTGACGACGCCCCGTTCGTCATCTTAGGGTCTTCGGTTGTTCAGATTTGACAAGCGATCAAAGCTCACAAAATTGCACCTAGGTATAGGTGACGAACGCATATAAACGCCACCACGGCACCATCGGATCGAGCTCATTCAGTCGGCCTCGACTCCGTCCCTGGATGTTCTCCGCAAAGATTGATTGGACTTCAGTCTGACGATCGGGGCGAGTGGCGTGTCCTCGTCCGCCGCAAACAACATCGTAATCTCCTGCAGCCGCTTCTCGCCTTCCGGCGGAAGCGCGCCGCGCGACGCCAGTACACGCTTGATCAGCTCCAAAGCCTGGCGGCGCTTCTCGGGGTCGGCCGGCAGCATCGATGGTATCGCGGCAAGCGCGGCGGATTGGTCGATCAGCAGTATCGAATGCTGATCGCGCACCAGCGCCTTGAAGTCGGCGATGGGCAGCGGCGTCGAATCCTTTAGTTCTCTCCGGATCCGGCGAATGCTCTCGAAGCCGCGCTCATCAAGTGAGCTCCTTGCCATTCCGACATAGATAAGCGCACGAATCGTCGCCTCACGAATGCTCCCCTCGGGAATTCGCGCTTTCAGCTCTGCGATCCGCCCTTCGACCAGATGAAGATGCAGTGTGCTCTTACCGGCTTTCCGCATCGGTTCGGTCGAGGCTGGATCGATGCCAACGGCGGCTTGCACCAGCGGCGACCCGTAGAACGACAGGAATGTCGATTCTGACACGCGCTCCACCATGTCTCTCCAGGCGTCGAGGGCACCGACGATACTTTTCGATGCAACCTCCTGCGCTTTGATGAACGGGTTGTCGCGCGAAGCCTCCCGCCGCCCCTCGCGGCTCTGCTGCGCCGCGGTTTCGAGCGACGCCATGAACGGATTTGCGTTCGAGAACATCTCGTATTGGAGACGGAGCGGTTGCATGCGCCGCATCATCTCCTGGACCGCGGGAGGGGCCGCGGCGCGTACAAACGGTTGGACAAACTTCCGGTACATCGCAAGGTTGATGTCTGAAACCCGCGCAGCCGTAGCAAATCGGCGTTCGTCCTCGGCGTCGTTGCCGCCGAGCAGCTTGATATCATCGAGCGTTCTGGCCTCGCAGCGCATGATCCAGTCGCCGCTGACGAGATCGGAATTGGCAGCATCGGCGGACTTGGGCTCAAATACCGCCTCATAGAGTCCTGGCGGCAGGATGTCGATCAGATCGATATTGCTTGAGAACTCGCTGTGTTCCTTGCGTGCGACGGAGCCCGAGACGAAGATTCCCAAATGTCCGGCTGTTTCGTGAATCGAATAGACGATGGTCTGTCCGTGCTCGCGGATTTCATCGACGCTTTCATAAAGATCCAGAATCCACCCCAGCGCCTGCTGCGGCGGTGTGACGTTGTCGCCCTTCGAGCAGATGACGACAATGGGGGAGCGAATATTGCGCAGGTCGATGGCCCTGCCATCGGAGGTTTTTACGCGCCCCGCCGCCAGATTATTGCCGATGAACAATTCGTTGACGATGAACTGAATTTCCTCGGCATTGAGGTTGACGTGCCCTCCCCACCACCGCTCGAAATCGAGATAACGCGACGCTTCCGAATCGACGTTTGAATAGAGATTGTATTGCTTGGTCCAGAGTGTGTTTGATGGATTCTGGTTTTCAAAATTCTGCACCAGCCACGCGCCGTCGAACTTGCCGCCGCCGAGATCGCATGCGAGCGCGGTCAGCCAGCTGCCGCCAAGCAGACCTCCCGAATAGCGCATGGGGTTCTTGCCACGAACGCCGGCCCAGTAGGCGAGCGGCGATCCCGCGATAATCAGCGGTCCGAACAACTCCGGCCGTATCGCCGCAAGCATCATCAGGGCCCAGCCGGCCTGGCAATTGCCGATGACGCAGGGCTTGCCCTCGCCGTGCGGATGAAGCTCGATCACCTTTTCCAGAAACTTTGCTTCAGCGCGCGCGATATCCTCGATGGTCTGGCCGGGCATCGGCTCGGGTGAGAAGCCCACGAAATAGCATGGATGGCCTGCCTTGAACGCGGCACCGATCTCGCTGTCGGCCTTGAAGCCACCGATGCCGGGACCGTGGCCCGCCCGCGGGTCGACGATGACAAATGGCCGCTTTGTGGCGTCGATTTCCACACCCTTGGGCGGGACGACTCTGACCAGGCCGTAGTTGACGGGCCGTTCCAGCTTGCGGCCGTCAATGAGAGGCTCGAACTCATAATCGAGGACATGGGGGACCGCTTCGGCTGCATGTTCTCGCTGGGCATTGCCACGCTGCCGCATGACGTCCCAAAACAGGATGGTCCGCTGGGCCGCATCGACCATATATTCGGTCAGGTCGTCGATCTTTCCGAATTGCGAGGCATCGCCGGACTTGTTGTTTTTCTGGTCTGCTGACATTGCCTGCCTCCACTGCGGTCGGATGAACCACTGACTCGATGGATGTCCTTTAGAGCGTCATGACTAGAGCGCCATGACCGGGACTTGACCCGGAACGGCGAGTTCGGCGTCGGTCGCCGCAACAACCTGTGCCGCGGAGACGCCGGGCGCTGTCTCAACCAGCGTCGCGCGGCCGTCACGGAAGGCGATCACCGCCATTTCGGTGACGACCATGTCGATCGGGCGCAACGACGTGACAGGCAGCAGGCACTTCTTGACGATCTTCGTCGCGCCCTTGGCGGTGTGCTGCATCGCGACGATCACGCGCTTGGCCCCTGTCACCAGATCCATGGCGCCGCCCATGCCTGGCACCATCTTGCCCGGGATCATCCAGTTGGCGAGATAGCCTTTCTGATCGACCTGCAGGCCGCCGAGAACGGTCAGGTCGACATGGCCACCACGAATGAGACCGAACGACATCGCACTGTCGAATGTGCTGGCGCCCGGCAGTGCCGTGACCGGCCGTCCACCCGCGTCCGTCAACGTCGGATGCATCATGCCTTCTTCGGGCGGCGCGCCGGTCCCGATCAGGCCGTTCTCGGATTGGAAAAAAACGTGGATATTTTCTGGGACGTACTTCGCAACCAACGTCGGAATGCCAATGCCCAAGTTCACCAACATGCCCTCTGAGAGCTCTTGAGCGATCCGGCGCGCGATGACGACTTGCGGTTCCATGGCCGGCCTCACGAATTGGAAATCAGGTAGTCGACGATCGGAGCCGGCGTCACAACATGGTCGGGCGAGATCACACCGACCGGAACAATGTTGTCGGCGCTGACGATCACAGTGTCGCCTGCCATGGCCATGACGGGATTGAAGTTGCGGGCCGTCAGCGCGTAGCTCAGATTGCCGACATAGTCCGCAAGGAACGCCTGCACCAACGCGAAGTTGGCGCGGAGCGCGGCTTCCAGCAGATAGCTCTTGCCGTTCACTTCAACCTTTTGTTTGCGGTCCTCGACGGGCGTGCCGAGGCCCGTGGGCGTCAGGATTCCGCCCAGTCCATGACCGCCGGCGCGGATGCATTCGACGAGCGTGCCCTGCGGGGTCAGCTCGACCTCGAGCTCACCGGCCATCATCTGGCGCTGCGTTTCGGGATTGAGGCCGATATGACTGACAATTATCTTCCGCGCCAGCTTGGCCCCGATGATCTTGCCGACCCCACGGCCCGGAACGGCCGTGTCATTCGTGATCAGCGTCAGATCGCGCTTTTTCTGCCGCACGATCTCGTCGATCACTCGTTCCGGCGTGCCAACCGCCATGAAGCCCCCGATCATCACGGTTGCTCCATCGGGGATCATGGCAACCGACTGTTCAACAGAGACGGTTTGCATGCAGGCCTCTCGTTGCGCTTCAACCGCCATCGACTGACAGGGCCGCCCCGGATTTGGGCAGCGGCATCCGTGAGCCGAAGACGGCCAAAGCGTCACGCTGTTGGGATGTCGCGAGTTCACGCCTGCGACCCCAGAGTGAAGAAGCCCGCACCGGCGGCCGGCTGCAACTATACAAGCGTTTAGGGCTACCATCGGTGCAGGCAATGGCGAAGCGAGCGCCGTCACACGCTGCAAGCAAATCCGTCAATAAATGCCCGTCAAATAATAGACGCCGATGACGACAAACACCGCCACCGTCTTGGTCAGCGTGATCACAAAGATATCCTTGTAGGCTTGCCGATGCGTGAGGCCGGTCACTGCGAGTAACGTGATGACCGCCCCATTGTGCGGAAGCGTGTCCATGCCACCGCTCGCCATCGAGGCCACTCGATGCAGAACTTCAAGCGGAATCTTGGCGGCCTCGGCACCGGCAATAAACGTATCGGCCATTGCCGCAAGAGCGATGCTCATGCCGCCGGATGCCGAGCCGGTGATGCCGGCCAGCACAGTGACGCTGATCGCCTCGTTGATCAGCGGGTTGGGGATCGCCTCAAGGGCGCCAGCGATCAATGCAAAGCCCGGCAGCAACGCGATGATGCCGCCGAATCCATACTCAGACGCGGTGTTGAGCGACGCCAGCAAGGCCCCGGCCACAGCAGCTTTGCTGCCGTCGGCGAATTTTGCCAGAACCGGACGCCACGCAAAAATAAACACAGTCAGGATGCCAAGCAGCAGCGCGCCCTCGACAGCCCAAATCGCCGCTACCGAAGAGATCTTGGTGACCGATTGAAAGGTACCGATCTTGACCTCGTGGGTTGCTCCGTAAGCACGCAGGATAGAGTGCGTCAGAATGAAATTCGAAACGCCAACCACCACCAATGGTGAGAGCGCGATCCAGGGATTTGGCAGCTTTTCCGCCTCGAAGGGTTCCGGTTCGTTGCGCAGCTCGGTGCCATAGCCCTCACCTTGCGCCTGCGCGGCGCGGCGGCGGTTCTCGATATATCCGAGGCCAACGACGAGAACGAATATCGCGCCGATCAGGCCAAGCCAGGGAGCCGCCCAAGTCGTCGTGTTGAAAAACGTCGTAGGAATGATGTTTTGAATCTGCGGCGTGCCCGGCAAGGCATCCATGGTAAAGCTGAACGCGCCGAGCGCGATGGTGCAAGGGATCAGCCGTTTGGGGATGCCGCTTTGGCGAAACATTTCGGCCGCGAACGGATAGACCGCGAACACCACCACAAACAACGACACCCCGCCGTACGTCAGAAGGGCGCAAACCACGACGATCGACAATACGGCCCGTTCCCGGCCGAGCAACCCGATCACCGCGGACACGATCGATTTGGAAAACCCGGACAATTCGATGACTTTGCCGAAAACAGCTCCGAGCATGAATACTGGAAAATAGTTCTTTATGAAGCCGACCATCTTCTCCATGAACACGCTAGAGAACAACGGAGGCACCAGACTCGGTTCGGTCAACAATACCGCACCCATCGCGGCGACCGGAGCAAACAAAATCACGCTGTAGCCGCGATAGGCCACAAACATAAGAAACACCAGCGAGCCCAATACGATTATAAGATTCATAGTGATCGCTCTTGGCTTGTCGGCCGGCCTTTCGCTGGATGCACTCAAGCCGTCGAGGTGAAAATGGTCATCCGCTCGCGTTCAAGTTCAGCAATGATCTTGGCGTGATGGGCGACCGCCTCGCTCAGCAGGTCACGGATCGAGACGACTGTGACCGGGCGTCCGTCGTCCACGACCGGCAAGTGGCGAATGCCGTGCCGGTGCATCAGCCTCAGACAATCGGCAAAGGTTTGCGAAAAGCCGACCGTGACGACATCGCGGACCATGATATCCGCAATCGGAGTTGTCTCCGGCGACCTCTTTGCGAGGACTACGCGCCGCGCACAGTCGCGCTCCGAAACAATCCCGACCAGCGCGTTGCGTTCCTGCACCACGACGCAACCAATGTCTTTGTCGGCCATGATCTGCAGCGCCGACAGAACGGAGTCGGCAGGACCTACGGTCCACAGGGTTCGCGTCTTTGCTGCAAGAATTTCCCGCAAGGATCGAAAGGCCAAAATCTCTTCAGGCCGTCGGATAGGAGGTTCCATGTTGACCCTCGATCCCTCGTGCGATGGCGCGCTCGCGCGAACGGAAGTGCGACGGAGAAATCCGTCTCACTATTATTCATTATTCAAATGCGGGATCGTTCAGGCAGTATACACTCGTATAGCCGATACACTGGTACAATGGCGGCGCAGCATTTGCTCGGGCCTGCTCGACGTTGAGCTGCTAGCAACTTATCGTTGCCGGGGTGTGGCGAAAGATTATGCCGAAAGGCAAGGCTGCAATCATCACGGGCTCGACGAGCGGAATTGGTCTGGGCATCGCACGCGCGCTGGCCGGTGCCGGATGCAATGTGATGTTGAACGGATTCGGCGAGCCCTCAGCCATTGAGCGCGAGCGCACGCAAATCGCAAACGAGTTTGGCGTTCGTGCCGCTTTCAATCCAGCCGATCTGGCAAAGCCGACTGAAATCAATCAAATGGTCGAGGCATCCATACGAGAGTTCGGCCAGATCGATATCGTCGTCAACAATGCCGGAATTCAGCATACGGCCCCGATCGAGCGCTTTCCCATCGACCGCTGGGACGCAATCATAGCGATCAACCTCTCGGCCAATTTCCACACCATCCGGGCGGCGCTTCCGCATATGCGCCAGCGCAACTGGGGACGCATCGTCAATATAGCCTCGACGCATGGGCTGGTGGCTTCGGTCGAAAAATCGGCCTACGTCGCCGCAAAGCACGGCGTCGTCGGGCTTACCAAGGTCGTGGCTCTGGAGACCGCAACAACCGGAATTACCTGCAATGCGATTTGCCCTGGCTGGGTGCTGACCCCACTGGTCGAAAAGCAGATCGGCGACCGGGCCTTGCGGGAAAAGATCACGGTCGATCAAGCCAAAGCCGAACTTCTGTCCGAAAAACAGCCGTCGCACGAATTCGCGACGCCCGGGCAACTCGGCGCATTGACCGTTTTTCTGTGCTCCGACGCGGCCGCCCAGATCACCGGCGCAGCATTGCCGGTCGACGGCGGCTGGACGGCGCAATAGGACGAAGACGCCATTCAACATCTCGAGTGAGTCCAGTGCCCTCAGGAAAGCCGAATTGGAAGTCGAACGACAAGGTTGCGGCGGGCCGAGGTGCCACGGTTCAGCAATTCTTTGCGACAGTGGGCGGCGACAAGCTCGAAATAGAAGTGGCGCCCTGGGGCGAGGGCCATTTGAAGGTCAATGGCAGTGAGATCGCACGTGTCAATGATGCAAAAGACAGGCGGCAGGCGTTTCGTGATCTCGAACAGCATGCCAACCGTTACCTGAGTGCCTCGGGCGCCAGCCGCGCGCCGTCCACGATCCCTACTGCCAGAGCCAAACTGCTCGAGGACAAGAAGGGCGTCATCGTCGGTATTGCCAACGAAAGTTCGATTGCCTGGGGCTGCGCCAAAGCCTTCCGGGCGTTGGGCGCGGAAGTCGCCGTGACCTATCTCAACGACAAGGCACGGAAATATGTCGAACCGCTTGCGCGCCAGCTTGATTCACCGATCGTGATGCCGCTCGATGTCAACGTGCCCGGACAGATGGAAGCTGTTTTTGAGAGGATTGCGGACGAGTGGGGCAAACTGGATTTTCTCGTACACTCCATCGCCTTTTCGCCAAAGGACGCGCTGCAAGGCCGGGTGGTCGATGTCAGTCGCGCGGGCTTCCTGACGACGATGGATGTCTCCTGCTGGACGTTCATCCGCATGGCTCATCTGGCCGAACCGCTCATGCGCAAAGGCGGCACGCTCTTCACCATGACCTACTATGGCAGTCAGATGGTCGTGAAGAACTACAACATCATGGGCGTAGCCAAAGCCGCGCTCGAAAGCGCCGTTCGATATCTCGCGGCGGAGCTTGGACCAAAAGGCATCCGTGTGCATGCCATTTCGCCCGGCCCGCTCGCGACGCGGGCTGCATCGGGAATTCCCGAGTTCGACGCGTTGCTGGAAAAAGCAAAGGCGAAGGCCCCCGCAAAGAGCCTCGTCAGCATCGACGATGTCGGCGTGGCAACGGCCTTTCTGGCGCACGATGCAGCCAAGCTCATTACTGGCGAAACGCTCTATATTGACGGCGGGTATCACATCATCGATTAGAATTCATGAGAGCATCGCGTCTTCGGCGTGACGGCGCAGCAGGCGGCATCAGCGTCGCATCAGTGCACTTCTAAGCCGCTCTCACTTTGACGTAGGAGCCAGGCGCGTCCTCAATCACATTCAGATCGTCACAACCCGGCTCGCGTGCCGGAACTCGTTCGTCGCCGAATTCAGCAATCCATTTCGACCAGTCATTCCACCAAGAACCTTCGCAGTATGCTGCGCCTTTCAGCCAGGCTTCCGGAGCTTCCGGGACATTCTCGTTGGTCCAGTAGCCATACTTTTTGGCCACCGGCGGATTGATCACGCCGGCAATATGCCCGGAGGCGCCCAGCACAAAGCGGACCGGCCCCGAAACCAATTGTGTTCCCGCATACGTCGAGCGCCAGGGCGCGATGTGATCCTCCCGCGCCGACAGGAAATAGACCGGAATGTCGATCTTGCGCAGGTCAATCGGCACATTGGCAAGCGTAACACCACCGGGCTCCTTCAGGACGTTGCGCTGGTACATATTGCGCAGATAGAACGATTGCATTGCTGCCGGCATGCCGGTCGCGTCCGAGTTCCAGTACAGCAGGTCGAAAGCTGGTGGATCGCGGCCGAGCAGATAGTTGTTCACGAAAAAGAACCAGATCAGGTCATTCTCGCGCATCAGGTTGAACGCATCAGCCATGCTGCGGCCTTCAAGATAACCGTGGCGCTTCATGTCTTTGTCAACGCGCTCAAGCTGCGCTTCGTCGATAAAGACGGACATGTCACCGACTTCCGAAAAATCGAGCAGCGTCGTGAAAAACGTGGCTGACACGATGCGTTTGTCACCCGTCGCCGACAAATAGGCGAGCGTGCTTGCGAGAAGGGTGCCACCGATGCAGTAGCCAATGGCATTGACGTCGGCTTCCCCGGTCGCCTGCTCGATCGCGTGGATGGCCGCGACCGGCCCCTCGAGCAGATAGTCGGATAAATTCTTCGCTGCGAGTTCCGGGCCGGGATTAACCCACGAAATCACAAAGACTGTGTGGCC
>Ga0070689_100002195_pt1 | contig 12655 bp, 11 predicted proteins | sample KBSS23HmetaG_FD_64669 | JGI IMG/M metagenome (GOLD analysis project Ga0070689, IMG submission 64669) | Switchgrass rhizosphere microbial communities from Kellogg Biological Station, Michigan, USA - KBS S2-3H metaG | ecosystem: Host-associated > Plants > Roots > Rhizosphere ...
TGTGCAATGTCTTATGGCCGGACTGACGGTTGGGGAAGAAAGGCCTCTCCGATCACATCTTTCTTCAGCTCGTGGAGAACGCGCTTCTCCTCCCCAAACCGCCACCGGTTCTCAACACCTCTTCACGCTTCCAACGTGGAGATCAGGCCGTTGAGCTTGTCGCTGAACACCGGATCGATGTTCAAACGTTCCGCGACTCGCTCGCATGCGTAGATCACCGTCGTGTGATCACGGCCACCGAACAAAGCACCCACTTCGGTGAGCGAGAGCTCGGTGAATTGTCGCAGCAGGTACATCGCGATCTGTCGAGGCTGCACCACCGAGTGAGTCCGCCGCCGACCGCACATGGCGTCCGGTCGAACGCCATAGGCCTCCGCCACGGTCGTGAGGATTCTCTCTGGAGCGAGCTGGTCGGGTTCCGGATGGACGTAGTGCTCCAGGATCTCCTCGACCATCGAGACCGAGATCTCCTGATGCATCAACGAGCCCAGCGCCAGAACACGAACCAGACAGCCTTCCAGATCACGAATGTTGTTGCGGATCCGATCGGCGAGCAGGAGAAGCACGTCATCCGCGAGGTGGATGCCATCGCCCTCCTCCTCGCAGCGCTTGCGCAAGATCGCCAGGCGCGTCTCCAGATCGGGTTGCTTGATGTCCGTCACCAGGCCCTGGTTGAAGCGGGAAATCAGGCGCTCCTCGAGCTTGGGAATGTCTTTCGGAGGCTTGTCCGCCGTCACCACGATCTGCTTGTGAGCATCGCGCAGGGCATTGAACGTATAGAAAAACTCTTCCTGGGTGCTCTCCTTGCCAGCCAGGAACTGCACGTCATCGATCAGGAGCAGGTCGACGCTGCGGTACTTGTTGCGGAACGCGAGGGTCTGCGCGTGCTGGATGGCGTAGATCATCTCGTTCGTGAACCGCTCCGCCGAGACGTAACTCACACGCGCATCCTGGCGCGCGTCCGCCACCGCGTGACCGATGGCGTGGAGCAGATGGGTCTTACCGAGTCCGGAGCCGCCAAAGATGAAGAGCGGGTTGTAGGCGCGCCCGGGTCGCTCGGCGACTGCGCGGCACGCGGCATTCGTGAACTGATTGCTGCTTCCGACTACGAAGTTCGAAAACGTGTAACGGGGATGAAGGAGACTGTCCCCTTGATGGCTCGATCCATGGCGCGGCGTGGCGGCCTTGAGCTCCACTGCCGAGCGACGGACCGGCGCGGCCGTCTGAGTGCAGGATTCCGATGTTGAGAGGCGAATCTCGAGATCTTCGCCGAGCACTTCGGCGATGACCTCACGAAGAGCTGGAAGATGGTGCTGGTGTAGCCAATCGACGAAAAAGCTGTTCGGAACTTGGAGTTCAACCGCGTGGGGGCCCAGGCGGATGGGCTGGATCGGCTTGAACCAGGTATCGAACGTCTGTTGGCTGCCGAGGCGGCCGTGAACCGCACTTAGGATTTCGCCCCAGAGTCGACTCGTATCCTCCAGTTGCGTGGACTGAGAGGCCATGTCGTCAGCGATCCTTGCTTGAAGGGTCTCTTTGTATCTTCCGCGAGGTCCCGGCCTTCGAGTCGTCCGGCCGTCCTCCCGCGGAGAGTCGTGTTGTGGAAAGCAGGGCGGGTTTACTTACTAACACCCGTTGTTGACTGCTCAACCTGCATTCGCGCAAACGTTTAGTTGCGGCTGAGCCTCCTTTCTTCCACCGCTTCTCCACAATCCCTTGGAAAGCCGAATGGATTGGGAGCGCGACTGCGCCGCTGGAGATCGGCGAGACGCCTCATATTCAATCTCATCAAATACTTGGAGGGTTCTTCGAGCCTCGCCTCGGGGGCCAGGCCCCGAGGCCATTGAGGAGCGGGGAAGCTACCATCCGGGGACTTTACAGGCAAGAAACGATTTCAGAGAACGCAATGTGCCACAACGTCTTGTGGAGACGATGGATGGCTCTGAGGCACGCGTGTGCGTGCCCGAACGTTCAGGCGTTGGTGGTCCTTGGGTCTGGAAGCTAAAACGGCAAGTTCACGCCAGTTACGAAGGAGAAGTCGTCGTTGATCTCGTCTCCGGCTCGTAACTGAATCTCAGCGACCAGCTTGATCTCCGGGGACAGCTTGAACTCGGAGCCGAACCGGAACGGAATCGAGAAGTCGCTGCTCTGATTGTCGCCCAGGTTCTCGTTGCTGAAGAACATTCCCATGCTCGCGTAGGGAATGATTCCGGCTCCGCTGCCAAGAGCGAAGTTCTTGCTGACCACCACGGATGGACCGAGCGTCAGCACGCTGAAGCCATCTCCGGTCTCCACACCCAGGGCTCCACCCGCGCCGAGGTCGAGCAGGTTCCCCTTGAGGATCAGGAACTTGAGATCGCCGCCGACCCGAAGCGTGGTTTGGTCGTCGCCTGCGACCTCGATCCGGTTCAAGCCGCCTTGGAAGCCGAAATCCACGTTGGGATAGAAGCTCAGCCGCAGCTGAGAGACGAGGCCGAACAGGTCTTCACTGGCATGCACGTATGCCCCGAAGACGTGGCCACCCGTGGGAACCGTTTCGGCACCGGTGAATTGTCCATAGATCTGCGCGTGTGCGGTCGCGGGGAGCGCCAGCATCGCCGCGAGCACCGCCTTGGACCAGAATCCCTTCACGTTGAGCCTCCCTTTGTGCATGGCACGATCGCCACGGCCAACCTCGCAATCGCGGAAAACAGGGTCAAGCGGAAAAGCCAAGGGTTGACGACTCGACGACGTCTCAGCGTGACGCGTCGTAGAAGAGGGACCGCCAACCCGAGCGCTCCCGAAACCCGAGACGCCGGTAGAGCGCGAGGGCGGGAAGGTTGTTCTGGTTCACGAAGAGGCACACCGCCCGGCTGCGCTCCAGGAGGCGACGGCAGAGCTCGGCGAGCCCGAGCGTGGCGTAACCCCGGCGCCGCCGGTCGCGCGGCGTGAAGACTCCGGAGACCTGCGCGGCGTCCGCGGTGATCGCGCTGACGCTGGCGCGGAACCGCAGGCCTTCCGAATCCTTCCACAGGAAGGTGTGGCCATCGCGCGCCTCTTCCTCGACGCGCCGTCGATATCCGGCGGCATCCACGCGCCGGGGATCCTCTTCGAGCTCTTCGGCGCGTAGCTCGGCCCCGGTCTCGTAGAGGAGGCCCGCGTCCTCGGCTCGGGCCGGCACCAGATCCGAAAGCGGGGAGAAGGCCGCCAGCTCGCCGCGCTCGAGCGCCATGTAGACCTGGGGCCGGTCGAGTCTCGGGGTCAGCCCGGGCGGCTCGAAACGCTGGAGGAAGGCGCCGACCGAGTGGCTGGGTCCGATGATCTGAAACCGTCGCGGCAGCGAGGAGAGTCGGGCTCGCGCCTGATCTCCGAGGAGTCGCAGCGCTTCCTCGTCGTCGCCGATCGGCAGCACCGCGCCCGAATGGCCGCCCAGATGGAGGAGGGCGACGAACTCGGAGTCGCGCCGCGCCGCCCAGTACTCGTCACGAGGCTGGCCCAGCGCATCGCGGAGGACGAGCGCCAGCAGGTACACGTTCACGACCGGGTCGCGGTCCAGGAAGGCGAAGGTCTCGACCAGGTTCGAGGGGTCGAGCCGCTCCACGGAAAGCGCGCCGGCGCGAAACGATGAGACCATGGCTCTCCTTTAGAGCAGCGCTCCGCGCAGGATCATGCTCGCGGCCGTGAAGTAGATGACGATGCCGGTGACGTCGACGAGCGTGGCCACGAACGGAGCCGACGCACTGGCCGGGTCGAGCCGGACCATCCGGAGCAGGAAGGGCAGCATCGAGCCGGCCAGCGTGCCCCAGGTCACGATTCCCACCACGCTCAGCGCGACGGTGAAGGAGATCAGCAGGTGGTGGGGGCCGTACGTGCCGGGGAAGATGAGGCTCCAGCCCTCGGTGCGGATGAAAGCGATGAGGCCGAGCAGCCCACCCATGATGAGTCCCGTGGAGAGCTCGCGACGAATCACCCGGAACCAGTCCACCAGCTTCACCTCGCCGAGCGCCATCGCCCGGATGACCAGCGTCGTCGCCTGGGAACCCGAGTTGCCGCCGCTCGAGATGATGAGCGGCACGAAGATCGCGAGCACCACGGCCCGCGCGATCTCGTTCTCGAACCGGCTCATGGCGCTGGTGGTCAGCATCTCGCCCACGAACAAGGCGGCCAGCCAGCCCACCCGCTTGCGCACCATCTCCATGACGCCGACCTCGAGGTAGGGGGCCTCGAGGGCCTGCGTGCCGCCGATCTTCTGGATGTCCTCGGTGGCCTCTTCGCGCAGCACGTCGACGATGTCGTCGACGGTGACGATGCCCTTCATGTGGCCGGCCGAATCGACGACCGGGACGGCCTGGAGGTCGTGCTGGGCGAAGAGACGTCCGAGCTCTTCCTGGTCCATGTCTTCGCGCGCGGTGACCAGATCGGTCGCCATCAGCTCCCGCACCGGCTTGTCCGAAGGCGCGGCGAACAGATCGCGGAAGGAGACCACGCCGCGCAGTGTCTGGTCCGTATCGATCACGTAGACGTAGTAGATGGTCTCCAGCACTTCGCGCGCCTGGCGCTGCAAGTACCGGATGGCCTCATCGGCGCTGACGTCGGGACGCACCCGCGCGTAGCGCGGGTTCATGAGGCCGCCGGCCTCGTCTTCCGCGTAGGCCAGGAGCGCCAGCACCTCGCGCCGGGTCTGCTCGTCGAGCACCTGAAGCAGCTCGTCGCGCTCCTGCTCGTCGGCGACTTCCTGGATCAGGTCGGCGGCGTCGTCGGGGGGCAGGAGCCGCATCCACGACCGGCGCATGCCCACACCCTTGGGCATCGACATCAGCAGGTCGTACTGATCGTGTGCCGAGATCTCGAGGAAGAAGTCCTCGGCCTCGGTGCGCGGCAGATCGAGGAAGGCTTCGAGGCGGTCCTCGGGGGCGAGCAGTCGCCAGGTCTCGACCACATCGGCGGCGGTGAGACCCGATTCGCTCTCGGCTTCCTTGCGCAGGGACGTCATGTGAACTTGCGCGCGAGGCGGTTCGCGCTCTCCATGGAGTGCAGGTCGGACTCCGCCAATCTAGCCGCCACCGTGCGTTGCCACAAGATGGAAGCCGCATCGTTGACCCTCTGCGGATGCGTCTCTAGCATCCCGCCCGACCATGGCTGACCTGGTGATGGTGATCGAGGACGAGAAGGAGATCCGCGACCTCGTCCGTTACAACCTCGAGCGTGCGGGCTACCGGGTGACCTCGGTGGCCGATGGAGACGAAGGCTTGCGTCGTTTGTTCGCCTCGCGGCCCGACCTGCTGGTGCTCGATCTCATGCTGCCCGGCAAGAACGGGCTCGAGATCCTGCGCGAGGTCCGAGGTGAATCCATGACGCGCGATCTTCCGGTGATCGTGCTCACCGCGCGCTCCGCCGAGATGGACAAGCTGCTCGGCTTCGAGCACGGCGCCGACGATTACCTCACCAAGCCATTCGGACCGCGCGAGCTGGTGGCGCGGGTGCAGGCGCTGCTCCGCCGCGCCCAGCCGAGCAAGAACGATGGCGAGTTCGCGGTCGGCGAGCTCACGATCAGCACGCTCGCTCGCGAGGCGGTGCATCGGGGCAAGAAGCTGGCGCTCACGCCACGGGAGTTCGAGCTACTCGCGTTCCTCGCGCGTCATCCGGGGCGCGTGCTGTCGCGGGAAGAGCTGCTGCGCAAGGTGTGGGGCTACGACTACGTGGGCGAGACGCGAACGGTGGACGTTCACGTGCGGCGGCTGCGCGCCAAGCTCGGCGACAAGGGGAAGCTGATCCAGACCGTCACCGGCTCCGGATACAAGTTCGCAAACTCGACCAGCGCGACCGGACGATGATCCGCTCGCTGCGCCTCCGACTGTTCGTCGGCCACACCATCCTCGGCATGACGGTGCTCGCCATCGTCACCGGCCTTCTGTGGACCGAGCAAGCGCGCTGGGTGGCGAGGAGCCACCTCGAAGCGCTCGAGCGACGCGCGATCGGACTGGCGCGCGAGCTGGAGACCGGACGGCTCGACAGCACCGGCGATCCCGAGGATCTGGCGCTCGTGGTGGGGAACGTGATGGGACTGCGGGTCACGCTGATCGACCGCTCCGGCACCGTGCTCGGGGACAGCGACGTGCCGCGCGGGCGGCTCGCGGGCGTGGAGAATCATGCGTCGCGTCCCGAGGTGCGCGCGGCGCTGAGCGGCCACGTCGGCCGCGCCACGCGTTCGAGCGCCACGGTCGGCCGGGCGTTCGCATACGTGGCGGTGCCGTCGAGCCGACCGGGGATCGCGGTGGTGCGGGTCGCCGAGCCCATGATCGAAGCCTCTCAGCTCAACGATTCGCTCTCACGACTCTCGCTGGTGGCCGCGGTGATCGCGCTGCTCGTCGCCATTCCGCTCGCGCTGTGGGCGGCGCGCGCGCAGGCGGCGCGGGTGCAGGCGCTCGAAGCGGTGGCGGCGCGCATCGGCGCGGGGGAGGGCAGCGCGCGCGCGCCCGAGCGACCCGCCGACGAGCTCGGCCGCCTGGGACGGGCGATCAACCAGATGGCGCTCGAGCTGCGCACTCGCGTGGCCGCCATGGAGGCCCAGCGCGACGAGCGCGAGCGCATCCTCGCGCACATGACCGACGGCGTGGCGCTGCTCGATCGCGACGGCCGGGTGGTCCACGGGAACGCGAGCCTGGCGCAGATCCTGGGGGCGCCGCTGGCGCCGCGTCCCGGAACTCCGTTCCGCGACTTCGCGCGCTCGCCGGAGCTCGATGACCTGCTGCGCCAGACGCGGGAGGGGCCCGACACGGTCGAGAAGGATCTTCGACTGTGGACGCCGGAACAGCGTCTGGTCCGCGCGACGGCCACGCGCCTCACCGACGACGAGAGTCACGCAGTGCTGCTGGTGCTGCACGACCTGACCGAGACCGAGCGGCTCGACCGGATCCGGCAGGACTTCGTCGCCAATGTCTCGCACGAGCTGAAGACCCCGCTGACTTCGGTGCGAGGTTATGCCGAGACGCTGCTCGAAGGTGGTCTCGACGACGCCGAGCACCGTGAGGAATTCGTGCGCATCATCCGCGACCAGGCCGGACGGCTCCAGGAGCTGGTCGAGGATCTGCTCTCGCTGGCCGAGCTCGAGCGACCCGACGCGCGACTGCGGCTCGAGTCGTTCGACCTGCGAGCGATCGCCGAGCGGCAAGCAGCCGGCTTTCGTGATCGCGCAGCTCTGAACGGCCTCCAGCTCGCGATCGAGCCGGGCGGTTCGGTCGCGGTCGTCGCGGACCGAGTCCGGGTGGAGCAGGTGCTCGCCAATCTCCTCGACAACGCGGTCAAGTACACCGAGCGGGGCAGCATCGAGATCGTCCTGGGCGAAGGCGAAGGCTTCGCATGGTGCGAGGTGCGGGACACGGGCCCCGGCATCGCCGAGTCCGACCGCGAGCGCATCTTCGAGCGCTTCTATCGGGTGGACAAGGCGCGCAGCCGCGCCAAGGGCGGGACCGGCCTCGGGCTCTCGATCGTGAAGCACATCCTCGCGCTCCACGACGGCGCGATCGAAGTGAAGAGCGTGGTCGGCCAGGGCAGCACCTTCCGTTTCGAGCTGCCGCGCCGGGTGCTCTGAGCTTGCCGCGGCGGTATGGGTGAAGAGCACCGCCGCTTCCCGCACCCGAATTAACCCCACGGAAACATGGCGTTGAGTTTTCGGCAACTCGAACGCCCATAGCTTCCTTCCAGGAACTGAGCGGACCACCGCGCCGGATAGGCCGGCCGGATTCGCGAACATCAGGGAGGAAGCACGATGAAGGCACGTGGCTACTGGCTGGCGGTGCTGGCCGGCGTGGTCGTCGCCGCGGCCCCAGGCTTCGCGCAGACCAGCGGAACGACTCCGCCCGACAGCGCGGCGGCGGCCGCCATCCAGGCGCCCCCCGCGCCGCCAACGCCCCCGGACTTTCCACGCGGCCGAATCAGCGGATATCTGTTCGGCGATCTGTACTACAACGTCTCCGGCGACCCGAACCACGTCTACAACGCGGCCGGGGTGGATGCCGGCAACGTGTCGATCGATGGCGTGCGGCCGATCACCGAGGATCTGAACGGGCTGCTCATACGGCGTATCTACTTCCAGCTCGACAATGATCTGTCGATCAAATACGCGACTCGCTTTCGGATCGAGATGGACAGCCGCGCACTCACCAGCGACGGCAAGATCGGTGCGTTCGTGAAGAACGCCTACCTTCAGGCCAAGAGCGTCCTGCCTCGCTCCGACTTCTTCTTCGGAATGATCAACACGCCGACCTGGGAGAACAGCGAGGAGTTCTGGGGATATCGCTCGATCGAGAAGACGATCGCCGACTTCCGCGGCTTCGCCTCTTCGTCGGACCTTGGGGTCTCGCTCAAGGGCTTCGCCGACCCTGACCATCGGCTCGGATATACCGCGATGATCGGGACCGGGACCGGGCAGCGCCCCGAGACCGATCGGTACAAGCGGTGGTACTTCACCTTGCCGGTCAAAGTCGGCGAGCTGAGGCTCGAGCCCTACGTCGACTACCAGGGTGTTCGCGTCAACGCGAACACGGCCGCCCCGCTGGATCCGGACAGCGCCGCGATCAACCAGGACCAGGCGACGTGGAAGATCTTCGCCGGCTACGAATTCCATCGCTTCGGCCTGGGACTCGAGGCGGTGACGCGCGTGAATCATCGCTCGGGCGCGCCCAATCAGGAGCCACGCGGGATCTCGTTGTTCGCGCGCGGCACGCTCTCGCCGACCGTCGCCGCCTTCGCGCGCGTGGACCAGTGGGAGCCCGACCATCGAGCCGCGAACCGCGTCGATCAGCGGCTGTGGATCGCCGGCGTGGACTGGCAGCCGTTCCGTGACGTGCACGTCATGCCCAACATCGAAGCCATGGATTACATCGAGAAGGGCACGGCGGTGGGGCCATCGCAGCACGACCTCCAGGCGCGCATCACGTTCTATTACCGATACAGCAGACCCCAATCCTGAGAGAGGAACTCCTCCTATGAAGAACTTCCAGCGAATCTTCGGGGCCGTCGCGGCGAGCCTGGCGCTGGTGGTGTCGTGCCACCCGGCGGTGGCGCAGAACCTGACCGGCGCGGGAGCGACCTTCCCGTATCCGATCTATTCCAAGTGGTTCGATCTCTACAAGACAAAGGCCGGCGTCGAGATCAACTACCAGTCGATCGGAAGCGGTGGCGGCATTCAGCAGCTCAAGGCCGGCACGGTGGACTTCGGCGCCAGCGACGCCGCGCTCAACAACGATCGGCTGCGCGAGATGCCGCGCAGGGTCGTGCACTTTCCGACCGTGGCCGGAGCGGTGGCGATGGTCTACAACCTGCCCGGCATCCAGGGCACGGTGAAGCTCACGCCGGAGGCGATCGCCGGCATCTACATGGGCAAGATCACCACGTGGAACGACAAGGCGATCGCGTCGGCGAATCCCGGCATGTCCATGCCCGCTGTCCCGGTTCTTCCGGTCCACCGTTCCGACGGCAGCGGCACCACCAACATCTTCACCACGTACCTCTCGGCGGTGAACGGCGGCTGGAAGGAGATGGTGGGCGCCAACACGGCGGTTTCCTGGCCGGCGGGCGTGGGCGGCAAGGGCAACGACGGCGTGGCCGGCCTGGTGCGGCAGACGCCGGGCTCGATCGGCTACGTCGAGCTGGCGTACGCGAAGCAGAACAAGCTCCAGACGGCGGCGGTGAAGAACCGCGCCGGCAACTTCATCGAGCCGAGCCTCTCGAGCACTACCGCGGCCGTGGCTTCCGCGGCGACGGCGCTCTCGAAGGACGTGCGCACTCCGATCGTGAACGGCGCCAAGGGTGAGGCGTACCCGATCGCCGGCCTCACCTTCCTGCTGGTCTACCAGGACAACAAGGACTCGGCCAAGCAGCGGGCGATCGCCAACTTCATCGACTGGGCGATTCACGACGGCCAGCAGTACGCGGAAGCGCTCGACTACGCGCGTCTTCCCGAGGCCGTGGTCGTCGTCAACGAAGCCTCGCTGAAGCTCCTGACCGCCTCGGGCAAGAAGGTCATTCCCTAGCGCCATGTCGGAAAGCGTCTCGGCAGAGTCGTTCGGCGAAGGCATTCCTCGCCTCAGGTCGCGGGCGCGAGCCCGTCCCTGGGCGGATGCCGCGCATCACCGGCTGCTGCAGATCATGGCGCTCACGGTGCTCGCCACCGTGGTGCTGATCGCGTGGGAAGCGCTCTCGGGAGCGCTTCCCGCGATGCGAGCGTACGGCCTTCGCTTCCTGCTGAATACCGCGTGGGATCCGGTTGCCGAGCACTTCGGCGCCTTGCCGTATTTGTACGGCACGATGCTTTCGTCGGCGCTCGCGCTCCTGATCGCGCTGCCGCTCGGGCTCGGCACGGCGGTCTACCTCTCCGAACTGGCGCCGCCGCGCGTCGGCTCGGCGGTGGCCTTCGTGGTCGAGCTGCTGGCCTCGATTCCGAGCATCGTCTACGGGCTCTGGGGTCTGTTCGTGCTCGCGCCGTTCCTGCGCGCGCATGTCGAGCCGTGGCTGATCGCACACTTCGGCTTCATTCCGCTGTTCCGCGGCTACCCGTTCGGAATCGGCATGCTCAACGCCGCGATCGTGCTGTCGATGATGATCCTGCCCACCATCGTCTCGATCTCGCGCGAGATCCTGCTGTCGATGCCGCGAGCCCTGAGGGAATCGGCGCTCGCGCTCGGCGCCACTCGAGCCGAGGCGATCGCGGTCACGCTCGACGTCGCGCGTCCCGGCATCCTGGGCGCGGTGATCCTGGCGCTCGGCCGCGCGCTGGGCGAAACCATGGCGGTCACCATGGTGATCGGAAATTCCAACCGCATCTCGGCCTCGCTGCTGGCTCCCAGCGCCACCATGGCGAGCGTCATCGCCAACGAGTTCAGCGAAGCCACCAGCAATCTGCACCTGTCCGCGCTGATCGAGATCGCCTTCGTGCTGCTGGTGGTCACGATGCTGGTCAACAGCTTCGCGCGGGCGCTGGTGATCTGGAGCACCGGAGGACGACGTGACATCGCCGGCGCCTCGTAAGCTCGTTCCGCTCGTGGCGAGCGGCCCGTCGCTGCCGCGGCGGCTCTTCGACCGCGGATCCACCGTGACCTGCTACCTCGCCGCGCTCATCGTGGTCTCGCCGCTCGCGCTGATTCTGTGGCACGTCATCCGGCTCGGACTGCCGGGGATGACGGCGGATTTCTTCTTCCATCTTCCGAAGCCGGTCGGCGAGACCGGCGGTGGCGTGGCCAACGCGATCGTCGGCACCGGAATCATGGTGCTGATCGGCACCGCGATCTCGGTGCCGATCGGCGTCGGCGCGGGCCTCTATCTGGCCGAGCATGGCAACGGCCGCTTCGGCACTTTCGTGCGCACCACCGCCGACGTGCTGAGCGGCGTGCCTTCGATCGTGATCGGCGTCGCCGCCTACGGGCTCGTGGTGGTGCCGATGGGGCGCTTCTCGGGTCTGGCCGGCGGCGTGGCCCTCGCCATCATCATGCTGCCCACCATCGTGCGCTCGACCGAGGAAGTGGTGCGGCTGGTGCCGCGCTCCTATCGCGAGGCGGCGCTGGCGCTCGGCGCGCCGCGCTGGCGCGTGATCCAGCAGGTCGTGCTTCCCGCCGCCGCGCCCGCGGTGCTGACCGCGGTGCTGCTGGCTCTGGCCCGCGCCGCGGGGGAAACCGCCCCGCTCCTCTTCACCGCATTGGGCAGCCGGTTCTGGTCGGTGTCTGTCGACCGGCCGATGGCGTCTCTTCCCGTCTACATCTTCGACTACGCTCGCGCTCCTTACGATGATTGGAATCGGCAGGCATGGTCGGCCGCCCTGGTGCTGCTGATGCTGGTGACCGTCGTGTCGGCCCTGGTGCGCTTCAGCATTCGCCGGGTTCCGCGCCGATGAAAGAGCGAGGAACGTCTTTGGAGTCGCGCGTGAATGTCACCGCGCCCCAGCCGGCCGCGCCGCCGCGGCCCACGGTCCCGGATCGACCGCAGCAGGCCAAGGCAGCGTCCGCGGAGATTCCGGTCGCCACCCGCAACTTCAGCCTCTATTACGGTGCGGCTCACGCGCTCAAGAACATCGGCTTCTCGATCCACGCGCGCAGCGTGACCGCCATCATCGGGCCCTCGGGCTGCGGCAAGAGCACGCTCCTGCGGTCGTTCAACCGCATGAACGACCTGATCGCCGGCGTGCGCACCGAGGGCGAAGTGCTCATCGACGGGCGCAACGTGCTCACGCGCGACACCGACGTGGTGGAGCTGCGGCGGCGCGTGGGCATGGTGTTCCAGCGCGCCAATCCGTTCCCGAAGTCGATCTTCGCCAACGTGGACTTCGGACTGCGGCTGCTCGGCCTGCGCGACCGCACCGAGGTGGAGGCGCGCGTCGAGCAGGCGCTCCGCCAGGCCGCGCTGTGGGACGAAGTGAAGGATCGACTCGATCGCTCGGCCCTGGCGCTCTCGGGCGGCCAGCAGCAGCGGTTGTGCATCGCGCGCTGCCTCGCGGTCGAGCCCGAAGTGGTGCTGATGGACGAGCCGGCATCCGCGCTCGACCCGAGCGCGACCGCACGGATCGAGGAGCTGATCCTCGATCTCAAGCGCACCTATACGATCGTGGTCGTGACCCATAACATGCAGCAGGCGGCCCGGGTCTCCGACTGCACCGCGTTCATGCTCTCCGGAGAGCTGGTCGAAT
>Ga0070689_100002199_pt1 | contig 12647 bp, 9 predicted proteins | sample KBSS23HmetaG_FD_64669 | JGI IMG/M metagenome (GOLD analysis project Ga0070689, IMG submission 64669) | Switchgrass rhizosphere microbial communities from Kellogg Biological Station, Michigan, USA - KBS S2-3H metaG | ecosystem: Host-associated > Plants > Roots > Rhizosphere ...
GCGCAGGTTCGCCTCGGTCGGCTCCTTCGGCCCGTTGACGAGCTTCTCGCGATCCACGATCTGCATGACTCCGGACTTGTTGGTGCCGTAGCCGAAGTAGACGCGGTTGCCCTTGGGTCCCGTCGAGATCATGCCGTGCAGCTCGGTGGGCACTGCGCCCGTCGAGCCGGGCTGCTGGCCCGCGAGGCCGAAGTCGCGGATGTGCCGCGGTTTCGCGGGGTCGGATAGATCGAATACCTGGGTCATGCGGCGCGTGCGCCATCCCTCGAGGCCGGAGACGAGATAGGCGATGCCCGTGTCGCACTCCCACCAGCTCTTGTGCGTGCCCTTGATGCCCTTCACGACGGTGGTGAGGAGCGTGGGTTTCGCCGGATCCGTCACGTCCCAGATCTCGTGCGCCGCGTTGCCGTACGTGCGCAGCATGTAGAACTTCGACTTGTCGGCTTTCGGCAGCGTGGCGCCCGCGCAGACGCGCACCATCTGCGCGCCGCCGGTTTCGCCCGATCCGGGCTCGCCGGGAACGTGGAACAACGGCTTCGGGCTGCGGGGATCCGTGACGTCGAGGATGGAGGTGCCGTTGTCCTCGGCCGCGCCGCCGTTCAACGGGTTCACCGCCTTGCCGCCGTGGTGCCCGACGTAGAGGATCCAGCGATCGCCCTGCTTCTGGATCGTGGGCTGGTAGGCGCTGCGCCCCTGCAGGGCGTCGGAGCCCAGCAGCTCCATGTTGCTTTTCTCCGCCCCTTGCGCAAATGCCGAGGAAGACACTGCGATGGCGGCCGTCATGAGAAGTGCACGCATTTTCACTCCCGGTTAACGCATGGCTTCGTTGTAGTAGGACTCGTCCACGTACTTCATCGGATCGGTGAGCGCCTTCTTCGGCTCTCCGAACTCGCTGCGCAGCTTGAGCACGGTCTCCATGCCGGCGCGGTCCAGCTTCGCGCGCCTGGCGAACCCCTCGGTTCCGTGCGCGAGCATTTCCAGCGCCTTCGCGGCCGACGCGTCGCTCGCCGCGGGAATGTTCTTGCGGTAGATGGCGACGGCGTCCGCACGATGCGTCGGATCGACGAGCCAATCCAGCGCCCGGACGTATGCCTTGATGAACCCCACGAGCTCGCCGCGATGGTCCTTCGCCCACGAGCGCCGCGCGACACCGCTCACCGCCGTGTAGGGACCCACCGTCTCCGTCGCATTCGCGAGGCGCTTGTAGCCTTTCGACTCGGGAAGGATCTCGAGCGGCGTGGTGAGGATGGTCGCGGCGGTCTTTCCCTGCATCAGCGCCTCGGCACGCTGTCCCGTGCCGCCGACTTTCTCGAACGTGTATTCGCCGTCACCGACGCCCGCCTGCTGCAGCATCTTGCGCAGCACGAAGGCATAGCCCGTCGTGGCGGCGTCCACGGCCAGCGACTTGCCCTTGAGGTCGGCGATCGATTTCACCTCCGGGCCGGCGACGAGCCGCACGGCGCCGTACTGCGCGCCCATGAACACGAAGAAGTCCGGCGGCTGGGGCAGCGGCGCCTCGCCCTGCCCTTCCATGTACGCCACCACGTTGTCGTAGTTGGAGAACGCGATGTCGAACTTGCCCGCCGCGAGGTTCTGCATCTGGAAGATCGATCCCGGCGTCGGCGTGATCTTCACCTCGAGGTGCTGGTCGGCGAAGAAGCCCTGGTCCTGCGCGACCCAGAGCGGCCAGTTGAACCCGCCCGGGAAGACGATGACCTCGAGCGGTGCCGCCCATGCCTCGGCGGCAGCGAGCGCGAGACCGGTGGCGAGTGCGAAGCGTGCGCGCCACATGGTCATTGCGCCTTGATGCCGGCGGCCTTCACGACGTCCGCCATGCGCGCCGTTTCCGACTTGAGGAAGGCATCGAACGCAGCGGCCGACATCGGCATGGGGTCGGCGCCGAGAACGGCGAGCTTCTCCTTCACTTCAGGCGACGCCAGCGCCTTCAGCGCTTCCGCGTTCAGCCGATCGACCACGGCCTTCGGTGTTCCCGCGGGTGCGAGGAGCGCCACCCAGAACGTGTATTCGGACTTCGCGAATCCCGCCTCGACCGTGGTGGGCACGTTCGGCAGCACGGGAGAACGCTGCGGCGTTCCCACGGCAAGCGCCTGGAGACGGCCGTCCTTGATGAGCGGCAGCGCGGAAGACAGCGGCGCGAAGAAGAAATCGATCCGGCCCGTGGCCGTCTCGGTCATCGCCTCCGGCGTTCCCTTGAACGGCACGTGCACCGCGTCGAACTTCGCGGAGTCGCGGAAGATCTCGGCGTTCATGTGCGTGGCGCTGCCGATCCCCGCGGAGCCGTAGTTCAGCTTGCCGGGATTGGCGCGCGCCTGCGCCACCATGTCCTGGGGGCTCTTCCAGCCCTTCGCGGGCGAGACGATGAGCACGTTGGGCAGGCTCGCGAGCGGCGTGATGCCCACGAAATCCTTCGCCGTGTCGTATGGAAGGTTGTTGTAGATCGCAGGATTCGCGACGTGGCCCGCGGAATGCACGAGCAGCGTGTATCCGTCGGGCGCGCTCTTCGCCACCTGCGCGGCGCCGAGCGTGCCGCCAGCGCCCGGCTTGTTCTCCACCACGATCGGCTGCCCCAGCGCCCTGGACATCGGCTCGGCCACGGTGCGCGCGACGATGTCGGTGCCGCTGCCTGCGGTGAACGGCACCACGAACTTGATCGGCTTGTCGGGAAAAGCCTGCGCGAAAGCAGCGGGGGCAAGTGCAAGCAACAATGCGGCCAGGATGGTCCGGTTTTTCATTTGCTCCTCCTCGGTACGAATGCGAGCCGCTCGGGGCTGCCCCCGAGCACCTTGCGGTAGGCGGCGTCGGCCTGCTCGAGCGCGAACGTGCCGCTCGAAGCCACGGGAAATGCGCGCAGCGATCCATCCTCGAAGCCGGGTGCGAGCGCCTCGAAGATCGACGCGCAATCGGCTGCCGACAGCGCGAGGGAATCGATGCCGACGTACGTGTGCATGCCGCGATAGAAAGTGAAGATGTCGAACGGCACCGCGCGGTCCACCGTCGCGATGAATACCTGGCGGCCGCGCTTGGCGAGCGACGCGTTGGCCTCGGCGAAGTACGGGCTGCCGACGGTGTTGTACACGATGTCGGCGCCGCGCCCATTCGTCTCCTCCCGGATGCGCTCCGAGGGCTTGTCGCGGCTCGAATCGATGTAGGTCGGCGAATGCTTCGCGTAACCCCGCGGCGCATCGCCGCGGCGATCCACGGCGAACACCGTGGCGCCCGCGCGCGACGCGAGCTGGATCGCGGCTTGGCCGACCTTGCCGCTCGCGCCGAACACCGCCACGACTTCGCTTTCCTTCGGGTACCCGGCGCGCAGGAGTCCTTCGTAGGCGGTCACGAACGGAACGCCCACCGTGCCCGCTTCCACCATCGAGAGCTTCCGCGGCTTGCTGCGGATCGCGGCCGAAGGCAGCACCAGGCGCTCCGCGTGCGAGCCGTTGCGCGAGATGCCCACGTCTCCGCCGCTGCCCCAGACCTCGGTGCCCACCAGGCGCTGCGGCCCGTCCACCACGACGCCGGCGAAATCACGCCCCGGCGTGCGCGGAAACACGGCGCTGGGCATGAGTCCCAGCATCGCCTTCGCGTCGCTCGGATTGATGCCCGCGGCGTGGATCTCGATGGTGACGTCGCCTTCGCTCGGCCGGTTGGCGCCGAACTCGATGAGCTCCACATGGAGCGCATCCGCCGACGCGGCCTTGGCCGCGATATTGAGAGCCTTCGCCATCACGAGGCGCGCAGCCCCAGGATGGCGCGCGCATCGTCGGGCGACGCGACGGAAGCGCCGAGATCCTCGAGGATGCGCCGCGCTTTCGCCACCAGCTCCGCGTTGCTCTTCGCGAGCACGCCCTTCGACAGGTAGATGTTGTCCTCGAGCCCCACGCGCACGTGCCCGCCCAGCAGCCACGTCTGCGCCAGCATCGGGAATTCCGCGCGGCCGATGCCGAAAGCGCTCCAGATGGCGCCTGGCGGCAGGATGCTCTTCGCGTAGAAGAGCGTTTCCGGAAGGCTCGAGAAGCCGTACTTCACGCCCATCACGATGGTGAAGAGCCCGGGCCCTTTCAGCGTTCCGTCGGCCAGCAGGTCGCGCGCGAGATTGATGTCGCCGCTGTCGAACACTTCCAGCTCGGGCAGCACGCCCGCGTCGTTCATCGCCTTGGCCATCTTCCGCACGTTCGCCGGCGTGTTGATGACGACGTCGGGCCCCGAGTTCATCGTGTTCAGGTCCAGCGAGCACACGTCGGGCTTCAGCTCCACCACGTGCTTCACGCGCTCGAGCGGCGGCTTCAGGGTCGTACCGGGCGCGAAGACTTTCGGATCGTCGGGGCTCGGCACGAAGCGCCCACCCGGGCCGGTCGTGAAATTGATGATGAGCTTCCTGTCGCGCGCGCGGATCTTCTCCATCACCTCGCGATAGAGGCCGACGTCCATCGAAGGCTTGCCCGTGGCCGGATCGCGCACATGGATGTGCACCGCCGCGGCGCCCTCGCCCGCCGCGGCGAGGCACTCGTTGGCGATGTGGTCTGTCGTGATGGGCAAATGCGGCGTCTGGTCGGGCCGCGTGAGGTTGCCGGTGACGGCGCAGGTGATCAAGGTCTTGTCGGCCATGGTCTCTTTATAGTGCGCGCCCGCCGTCCACGACGAAGGTCTGCCCGGTGGCGAAGCGAAGGGTGGTTGCGCACGCCTCGATGGCGGCGGCGACGTCGTCGGGCTGCCCGATGCGCTTCAACGGTGTCGAAGCGGCGGCCTTCGCGTTGAAGTCCGCGCCGCGGCCCGGAACGAAGGAGGACTCCACGACACCCGGCGACACGGTGAGCACGCGCACGGTGGGTGCCAGCGAACGCGCGAGCGCCTTGCCCATGATGTCCACGCCGGCCTTGGCGGCGACATAGGCGATGTTGCTGCCGGTGCCCGTGGTGGCCGAGATCGACGAGACGTTCACGATGAGGCCGTCGCCACTGGCGGCCAGCAGCGGATGGAACGCGCGGATCGTGGCGAAGACGCCGCGCCAGTTCGCCGCGAAGATGGAATCGATGATCTCGTCGGTCAGGGCGTCGAGATCCGCGGCCGGCACGGGCTGGGTGAAGCCCGCGGTGTTCACGAGCACATGGATTGCGTTCACGTGGCTCGCCACCTCGCCCGCCGCCTGTTTCAGCGTCGCGGAGTCCGTGATGTTGGCCGACACGGCGAAGTGATTGCCCGACGGCAGCGCATGGATGAATGCGTCGGCTTCCGCCTTGGACTTGCGGTGCAAAATGATGATGCGCGCGCCAACCGCCGCGAGGCGCTGGGCAGTCGCCTGGCCCACGGCGCCCAGGCCGCCGGCGATCACGACATTCTTCGCGTCGAGGCGGGATACGGGAGAGAACGGCGCGGTGGTCATGGGATGGGGGGCTTCGGAATGCGGCGGATGCCGGGTTGCATGACGAATTTGTAGTCGAGCGTCCAACCGCCCTTCCCGTCAGGCTCGAACTTGCCGCTCAACGGAGGCGTCACGCCGAATACGACGTCCGCCGCGATGCACTCGTCGTCGTTGGCGAAGACCTGCGTGATGAGGGTCGTGAAGGCTTCCTTCGAGATCATGAAGTGGATATGCGCGGGACGATAGGGATGCCGCTGCTGGGCCCGCAGCAGCTCACCGCAAGGGCCATCCACCGGCACGGGATATCCCGCCGGCCGGACGGTCCGGAAGTGGAACCGGCCGTCGGCATCGCTCACGAAGCGGCCGCGCAGGTTGTGTTCGGGCTGCCCTTCATCCTGGTTCTCATAGAGGCCCACGGGCGAGGCCTGCCAGACATCCACGGTGGCGCCGGCGATCGGCTTGCCGCCGGTATCCGAGACGGTGCCCCTCATCTCGAGCGGCTCCCCGCCTTGCCCGCCGCGCGAGATGGAATCGCCGGAATCGCAGACCGGCGCGCCCGCGCGCCAGAACGGGCCGAGGAGCGCGGAGTCGGTCTCGCCCAGGCCGCGCGCGTTGTTCAGCGACATCACGAGCGTGGAGACCCCGAGCAGGTCCGAGAGCAGGATCACCTCGTTTTTCTCGGGCCCCGACGCCTGGCCGAGGCGGACCAGGAAATCCACCGCGATCTCGAACTCCTCCTCGGTGGGCTTCGTCTCCTTCACGAAGGCGTGCAGGTGCCTGACGAGCGATTCCATGAGCTCGCGCAGCCGCGGATCGGGCGTGCGCGACATGGCCTTCAGCACGATATCGGTGACCGAATCGGCACCGTTCACGACACCGTGCGAAAAGGGCTGTGTCACCAAAGGCAATGAGTGGGGCGGGGAACGTACTTTACACTCCGTACTGAAAAGGAGGAGCACGGAAATGGCGGCAGATGGCTCGACCGTGACCTGGAAAGGCGGCACGGAACACTGGACGAGGAAGGGCGACGTAAAGCTCTTCCTGTGGAACAAGAAAGCGGCGCCGGGCACGAAGCCCGCGGGAACGATCCTCTTCGTGCACGGCTCGTCGATGGCCTCGCAGCCGACGTTCGACCTGACGGTGCCGGGCCGCGCGGACTCCTCGGCGATGGATTACTTCGCGTCGCTGGGCTACGACACGTGGACGATGGACAACGAGGGCTACGGCCGCTCGGACAAGAATCGCCCGCAGAACAACGACATTTCGAACGGCGCGGACGACCTCGCCGTGGGCAGCCAGTACATCATCGAGAAGACGGGCGCCCGGAAGATGCACGTGTACGGCATCTCCTCGGGCGCGCTCAAGGCCGCGCTCTTCGCCCAGCGCCATCCGCAGCGTGTCGCGCGCCTGGCACTCGACGCGTTCGTCTGGACGGGCGAAGGCTCTCCCACGCTGGAGGAGCGCAAGAAGAAGCTGCCGCAATTCATCAACGTCCACCGCCGGCCCATCGACCGGAAGTTCGTGCACAGCATCTTCGAGCGCGACCATCCCGGCACGGCCGACGAGCCCACCATCGAGGCGTTCGCCGACGCGATCCTGGCGCTAGACGACAGCGTGCCCACCGGCACGTACGTGGACATGTGCTCGAAGCTTCCGCTCGTCGACCCTGCGAAAGTCACGGTGCCCACGATCATCATGCGCGGCGAGTTCGACGGCATCGCCGGCTTCGACGACCTCGTGGAGTTCTTCAAGCGCCTGCCCAATGCCGACAAGCAGTTCGCCGTGATGGCCGGCATCTCGCACGCGAGCTTCCAGCAGAAGAACTATCGCGTCGTCTATCACATCCTGCAGGCTTTCTTCTCCCAACCCGACCCGGTCTATCGCGCATGAAAAAGATCCTGGCGCTCTGCGCCCTCCTCCTCGCCACCGCCGCCCAGGCGCAGCCGTATCCCACGCGACCGATCAAGATCATCGTGCCGTTCGGGCCCGGCGGATTCACCGATGTCGCCGCGCGCATCCTGCAGAAGGAGCTGGCACCCGCGATCGGGCAGTCGATCATCATCGAGAACAAGCCCGGCGCGGGCTCGACCATCGGCACGGCGGAAGTCTCGAAAGCCCAGCCCGACGGGTACACGCTGGTGATGATCTCCACCGCGCACGTGATCAGCCCGCATCTCTACAAGTCGATGCCGTACGACCCGATCAAGGACTTCACGCCGGTGATGAAGCTGGCCGAGGGCCCCTACGTGCTCGTGGTCCATCCGAGCCTCGGCGTGAACAGCGTGCGCGAGCTCATCGCGCTGGCGAAGTCGAAACCCAACACCGTCGACTACGCCTCGTCGGGCAACGGCAGCGCGCAGCATCTCGTGGGCGCCCTCTTCGTGACCATGGCGGGCGCGCCGCTCTCCCACGTTCCCTACAAGGGCAGCTCGCAAGCCATGAACGACGTGCTGGGCGGCATCGTGAAGGTGAGCTTCGTGGGCGTGCCCAACGCGCTGCCCAACCTGAACAGCGGCAAGATCAAGGCGCTCGCGGTGAGCACGCGCAAGCGCTACGACGACCTGCCCGATGTCCCGACGCTCGATGAAGCCGGCGTGAAAGGCTACGACGCGACCATCTGGCTGGGCCTTCTCGCCCCGCCCGGAACGCCGCGCGACATCGTGGACAAGCTGAACACCTCGATCACGAAGATCCTTTCCACACCCGAGGCGAAGAAGCTGATGGCTTCGGCCGGCGTGGACGTGGCGACCAGCTCGCCCGAGGAATTCCAGAAGCTCATGCAGTCGGAGCTGGACCGCTGGGGCAAGGTGGTGAAGGAGACGGGTGCCACCGTCAACTAGTCGAGGGCCCAGGTCACCTCGAAGTGCACGCCGTGGTCCTGGAGCGTGCCGCTGCGCACGTTGACTGCCGCGGGGTGACCCAGCTTGTGGGCCAGCGCGAGGGCGGCCGTGAGCCGTCCCCACACCAAGCGCCCCGCCACTCCCACTGATGAAAGCGTGGCGGGAACCTGGTTCGTCCCGCGACCGTGCGCGTAGTCGGCGAAGGGAATCACCGTCGCGGTGATCGGGCGGTCACGGTGGCGCCAGGCCGGCCACTCGAGCTCGAGGTTGAAGACCTGCGCCACGTCGCGGATCAGCTCGTTCTCGCGATAACCCCGCACGCTCGCGACCCCGCCTATGGGAAGCGCGTCGAGCGCGAGCAGGCGATCGTGGGTGCGCTGGATCGTCGCGCGGACGATGGCCTGCGCACCTGACTCCGTCAGCCGGCGCGCGTACTGGGCCTGGCCCAGCCAGAACTCGTATCGGCGGTCCGGTTGCTGTGGCGACACGAGCTCCGGGTTCACCTGGAGGTTCGTCCTCACCAGGGAGAAGGTCGAACGGGCAACGAAGGCATCGCGCTCCGAGCGCCACGCGTATTCCTGCCAGAAGCGGATCGTGCCCGTGCGCGTGCGGCCCTCCGGCTCGCCGGGAACGAAGGAGAAAGGCAGGCCCAGGAGCGTCGTGCGGTTCTCGCGCGCAAGGAACGAGACCCCGAGCGTCGTGCGCTCGCGCAGCGTTTCCCCGAACGACTGCGTGATGCCGGCCTCGGCGCTTTCGAGGACGCTGCGGATGTCCAGCACCTGCAAGGCTTCCTGGATCACGGAAGTGCGGCCCCGTTCGTAACGCGCGAAGGCTGCCGTGCCCGACGCATTCAACGGGGCACGCGCCGAGAGGCTCAGGCGAATCCCGGAGTTCCATTCCCACGAATCCTCGATGCTGCCCTCGATCAAGTCGCCCCAGCCGGTGACGTTGCGCAGCCATCCGCGCAATCCCATGCCGTTCGAGCCGATCGATGGCGGACGATAGTTGTTCGCGTAGGCGACGAGCCCGTGCGTCGGAGCGCGCTCGATATCCACGTCGAGAATCGCCTCCCCCGGCGCCGGGCCCGGGACGATGCGCGCGTTCATCCGCGCGAAGAGCGGATCGCCGAGAAGGATCTGGAAGCGCTCGCGCAGGATCTCGACGTTGAACGGCCCGTCATCGTCGCGGGCGAGGCGGCGGGCGACGTAGCGCTCGTCGAGGCCGTCCAGTCCGCGCAGGCGCACGGCGATGAGCCGCCCTTCCACGACGCGATACGTGAGCAGTCCCGAGCCGGTCATGGATTCGAGCATCGCGCCCGAGCTCACGTAACCCCGCTGCACATAGAGGCGCGTGATCGCCTGGCGCAGCTCCTCGACTTCGGCCGCGCCCGCGCGCCTGCCGACAAACGGCCGCGCAACTGCGTTGAGGTCGGCCGTGGAGATCGCGCTGTTTCCGGTGAACGCCACGCCCTGGATGGCGACGCGCGGATCGCCCGCGGCGGGCGCTTGCGCCGGGGGCGTCACAGGCGGAAGGATGAATGCGCCCGGAGGCGTCACGAACCGCGGCCGCTGCGGCTCGACCGGTGGCTCGGCTGCGCAGGTGCACGCCGACCAGGCGAAGGCGATCGCAGCAGCGCCGCAGCGAAGCGGCGCTTCCCTCAATTTCTGCAAGCGAGCCTCGAGGAGACCGGCAGCGCGCGGGCGAGCGCCGCCATCTCGGCCTCGTCCTCGTCGCGCAGGAAGCCGCGCGCCGAGGGCGGCATCCCGCCCCTGCCGGCGGACGAGAGCGAGCTTCCACCGCTCACGTCGCAAAGCCCGCGCCCGAGGCCGCCGCCGTCGAGCACTCTCGCGTTGATGGGCGTAAGGCCCGCGGAAACGTCGAGCGCGGGTGTCGTGATGGTGATGGCGCCGCTCACGCCGGTCGGCGCCGCTGCCTGGATCACGTTCAGGCCGAAGATCCCCGGACGGAAATCGAGCGATTGAGAGCCACCGACGAGGAGCGTGCCGCCCGAGGGGATGAGGTATTGCGTATCGATGCGAACGTTGCCGCCGACTGCCTGCTCTGCCGCCGTGTTGGCCTGGATGAATCCCGTGTCCAGCACGAGCCCGCGCGTCGCGATGGTGATGTCGCCGCCGTTGCCGACGAGGCCCGTCACGGAGGTCGTGATCTGGGAGTTGCGCAGGATGACTGCCCCCGGACCCGTCACGGTGATCGACCCGCCGTTGCCTTCCACGGCGCTTGTCGTGATCGATCCACGATTCATGTCCAGCCGCTCACCGACATATAGCTGCAGGTTGCTGGCCGGCATGTCGCCGGTCGCAGCCGCCGTGATGGTGCCGCCGGCCGACACCTCGATGACCGGCGCCGTCACGGTCAGCAGGCTCGGCCGGCCGACGCCGTCGCCGAACTGCGCGTCGTTGACGATCGAGAGCTCCCCACGATTGGTGACAGTGACGCTGCGGCTTCCGGTGATCGTGACGTTGCCCGTGAGCCCGACCGACGAGAAGCCGGCGCGGGCATTGATGCTGCTCGGTTCCCTGGAAAACGGGTCGGCGCCGTCGACGATGACATCGCGGGCCGTGACGCTCACCGATCCTGCGGGCCCGAAGATCGATTCCGCGGACGAGGAAATCTGCGAGCCGTTCGCGACGCGCACGGTGCCGCTTGCGACGACCTCCACGGTGCCCGCGGAGGAAGAGTAGAACCCGCCGCGGCTGATGACGCCGCCGGCGACGAAGTCGATGCCCTGCAGGTCGATGTTCCCCGCCTCGACGCGCACGGAGCCCGCGGAGCCGAACGAATTGGAAGTGGAGCTGATCAAGCCGCTGCGGGCGAGCGTGATGTCGCCGCTGGCCACCACGTTCACGGAACCGGCGTTGCTCTCGGCCCCGAACGTGAAATCGGTCTCGCTGACGATGCCTGTCAGCCTCGAGAACTCGCCGCCATCGAGCCGAATGCTGCCGGCGTGCACGGTCACGGCGCCTGCGTTGCCCTCGCCATTGCTCGTCGTCGAGATCTGCGCGCCATTGAGGATGTCGAGGCTTCCGGTCACCTTCACGTCGACGGTGCCTCCGCTACCGGAGCTTCCGACGAAGGCATGGCTTGCGATTGTGGTGTCGCGCCCATCGAGCACGATGTCGTTGGCGGAAACCCGCACGGTGCCGGCATTTCCCTCGGCGTATGTGTTCGACCCGATGGTGGCTCCATCGGCCAGGGTGATGCTGCGGGCGGTCACGTCGACGACGCCTCCATTGCCCCTTCCCTCGATGGCGTTGCTCACGATGCCCGTGACGTCGACCGTGGAGCCCTGCGCATCGATCACGATCTTGTCGGCGTTCACGCGGATCCGTCCGGCGTCATGGACATTGCGCGTGCCGGTATTGATCAGGCCGTTCGGCCCGATGGTCAGCGTGCCCGCCACCGTGATGTCGATCGCACCGGCGCGCCCCGTCGAGCCGGCTTCCGACTGGCTGAAAACGCCGGTGCATGGGGGACACACACCCTCCCCATCGATGAGCATGCGTCCAGCGCTCACCGCCACCGATCCGGCGTCGCCCGACGCGAAGGTGCTCGAGGCGATCTGGCCGCCGGCCGCGATCGTGAGACCTCCCCCGGCGCGCACGGCCACCGGGCCCGCATTGCCCGACGAAAACGTGTTGGACGAGATCTCCCCGGATTCGAGGATAGTGAGGTTGCCCGATGTGACGACCGACACGGCGCCCGCATTGCCGGTTGACGCGGGCTGCGCCCCGCTCGTGATCCCGGTCAACACACTGCTTCCTCCGGTGCCATCGATCGTGATTCGCCCTGCGTTCACGTCGACAGAACCGCCGTTTCCGGCGCTGAACGTGCTCGAAGAAATGAAGCCGGACGCGCGAAGCGTCAGCAAATCGGTCACCGATATGCTGACGTTGCCGGCATCACCGGTCGCGTCCCCGTAGGTCTGGCTCACGATGCCGGTCACGCCATCGCCGCCGCCGGCGTCGATCGTGAGATTGCGGGCCGCGACACGAACCGAGCCCGCCTGCCCGCGGAACGCGGTGTTCGACGCGATCATGCCGCCGGAGACGAGGGAGACGTCGCCCGATGCCACGATGTCGACGCTGCCCGCATTGCCGGACGCATTGAGCTCCGCCGAGCTCGAGATCGCCGCATAACCCGATTGCGCCCCGTCGATGAGGATATCGCCCGCGCGCACCGAAACGCGACCGGCATTGCCCTGGCCGAATGTGCTGGTGGCAATCTCCGCGCCGTTGCGGACGGTCAGATCGCGTACGACGATGTCGATGCTGCCCGCATTTCCGGTGCTTTCATCCACCGCCACGCTGTAGATGCCGGTACCCGGATAATCGAGCCCGCGCGCGTCGAGGACGATGCGGTCGGCCGAGATCGCCACCTTGCCGGCATCCCCGCTCGCAAAAGCGCTCGAG
>Ga0070689_100002201_pt1 | contig 12643 bp, 8 predicted proteins | sample KBSS23HmetaG_FD_64669 | JGI IMG/M metagenome (GOLD analysis project Ga0070689, IMG submission 64669) | Switchgrass rhizosphere microbial communities from Kellogg Biological Station, Michigan, USA - KBS S2-3H metaG | ecosystem: Host-associated > Plants > Roots > Rhizosphere ...
GTAAGTGAATTGGCTGATCGCCCACGACAGCCCGACCAGCATGCCGAACGAGGGCGCGTCAAATTCGCGCTGGATGACCAGCGACGGCAACGTGAGCAGATTGCCGGCGGACAGTCCGAACACCACGCATGCAACGATGAGTGCGGTGGTGTTGGCTGTAGCGGCCGTTGCCAGCAATGCCGCGGCCTGACTTACCAGCGACCAGGCCGTGAACCGCCGCATGTCGAGGCGTTTGGCGAAAGCGCCGAGCCCAAAGCGGCCGACGATGGCGGCAACCGTCAGCGCAGCCACGGAGAATCCCGCCTGGGTGCGGCCGATGGTGGGCTGAAGGATCGCGATCTGATGCACCAGAAAGCCGACCTGTGCGGTGAGCCCCATGGCGAACGGCGCGGCCACACTCCAGAATTTCGTACTGCGCAGCGCGCTTCGCCGGGTCCAGGCGGCGGCCGTTGGCGCGGTGTCTGGCGTTGTGGCCGCGGCAACGGGGCGGTCGATCCACAACGCAATCGCTGGCAGCAGAATCACGGCTATCACAACGGACGAGCCAATGATGGTGTTTGAAAATCCATAATGTGCAATCGCCAGAACCAGAACCGGCGTGACCAGGATGCCGCCAGAGCTGGCGCCGTTCAGCGCTAGGCTCAATGCAAGGCTGCGCTGGCGGTCGAACCAAAGGCCCACCACATTGGTGATGGCGCCGACGTGCATCGAGGCGGCGCCCACCGCCATCAACAGATACGTGAGATAGAGCTGCCAAAGCTCGGCGATGACCGCGAGCAGCGCCACCGCGCTGCCAAAGCAGCACGCTCCGATCAACATCACCAGCCGCGGTCCGAGCCGGGTGATTGCATCGCTGACGAACACCACCAGTGCGGCAGTGAGCAGATAAAAACCCGTGATGGCGCCGGAAATGAGCGCGGTCGGCCAGCCGTGCAGCCGGTGCAGCTCGGTGAGATAGACGCCGTGGCCGTAGAGGCCGAAGCCCCAGCAGAACACCGCCGCGAGATAGCACGCCAGCACCACGCGCCAACCTGCGTAACGCGGCGAGGATTCCTGCGCGTTGGTCGTGGCCGCGTCGGCGGGGGCTGTTGTCATATTTCGATCAAGCATCCGCGATGAAGCCGTCTCTGTCATAGCATCCGGACGGGCCGCATTCTGGCACATTGACACTCCACCATACTTCGGGAATCCTCAAACAATGAAAGAAGGCCCCGACATATCGATTGTTGCCGCCCTGATCGGCAATCCAGCTTGCGCCAACATGCTGACCGCGCTGCTGTCGGGCCCGGCGCTGACCGCCACCGAGCTTGCGCAGGAGGCCGGTCTCACCCCGTCGACTGTGAGCGGATATCTGGCCAGGCTCGAAAGCGCGGGCCTGGTCGCGACCGAGCGCCAGGGCCGGCATCGCTACTTCCGGCTCGCCGACGCCGATGTGGCCATTGCTCTTGAGGCGCTGATGCCGGTGGCGGCTCGTGCGGGTCATTTGCGGGTCCGCACCGGACCGCGCGATCCGGAACTGCGCCACGCGCGTTCCTGCTACGATCATCTGGCTGGTGATCTTGCGGTCACGATGTTCGACCGCTTTGTCGGGCGCCGTCTGCTCTCGCGCCGCGACGGCAAGCTGAGCGTGACGGCCGAAGGGCGGCGGTTTTTCGCCAAGGCTGGCTTCGATGTCGAGGCGCTGGAGGGGGGCCGGCGGCCGCTCTGTCAGCCTTGTCTCGATTGGAGCGAGCGCCGCAGTCATCTCAGCGGAGCCCTTGGCGCTGCCATCCTGAAGCATATCGTTGCGCGCGGCTGGGCCGACCGCGAGGCAAAAACGCGGGTGGTGCGGTTTTCCCCTGCGGGCGAACAAAGGTTGCGAGCCTGGTTTTCGAGATAGGCGGCTATTTGACGTAGGGCGGCGGGGTGTAGAGCCAGGCCAGACGGTCATAAAATTCCTCCGCGGTGCGGCCCTCGAACAGCGAATTCCGCACCTTCCGCTCGACGCCCTTGGCGTGGTTGAGCTTGCTCATCATCATCGAGGAAATCTGCACCCGCGCGGTACGCACGATGCGGATATCTTGATAGCGCTGAAACGCGCGGGCGAAATCGCCGTCGCATTCGTCCGCGACATTGCCGATGCAGATCGCATCTTCCAGCGCCATCGCCGCGCCCTGGGCGATGTATTGCACCATCGGGTGCGCGGCGTCGCCCAACAGCGTTGCGGCGCCCGTGGTCCAGTTGTCGACCGGCTCGCGATGCACGATGACGAAGCGGCGGAAACTTTTCGGGATGCGAAGCACGCGATCCGGAATTTCGCAGCGGTCGACGAAATAGGGCAGCACCAGGTCGGGCGCGAATTCCTCGGCCTCACTCAGCCGATCCTGGCCGGTCAGCACCGTGCAGCCGAGGTTGAACGTGGTCCAGTCGCTGATCGGGTAATAGATCATGTGCCAGTCGGGTCCGCCCCAGAAGGTCGGATAAGGCTTCTGCAGATCCTTCGGCATCTGCGCTGCCGGAATTGTGGCGCGGAAGATGATGGCGCCGGCGGGCAGCGGGTCGCCGTCGCCGACGATGCGCTTTCGCACATTCGAAAACACTCCATCGGCACCGATCAACGCCGTGGCGGCAATGGGCTCGCCGCCGTCCAACCCCACCGACACGCCAGGACTTTGCAGTTCAAAGCCCGTCACGCGGCTGCTGGTGCGCAGCTCGATCAATTCGTGCGCGCGGCACGCGTCGAGCAGCGGCCCGTGAATATGCGCGCGATGCGCCACCGCATACGGATTGCCGAAGCGCTGCTCGAACTGCGCGTCGCAGGGAATATTGGCGACCGCCTCGCCGGTGACGGCATCCATCATCAGGAGCCGCTCGATCATCAGCGCGTTCTTTTTGGCCGCAGCGCCGACGCCGAGTGCGTCAAGCACCGACAGCGCGTTCGGCGCGACATGGAGGCCGACACCGACCTCGCCGAACTCGCGCGCCTGCTCCAGCACCAGCGAGTGGAAGCCTTTGCGCGCCAGCGCCAGCGCGCAAGCGAGCCCGCCGATGCCGCCGCCCGCGATCGCGACCGGCTGCGTGTTGCGCGCTGTCGCCGGCGCCACGGCCTAGTCGGACAATCCCGCCGTCGTGCGGTCGAGCCAGCCCTTGTCGCCGGTCAGCGTCATCAGTTCACGCAACGCCTCGTTTTTGGTCTGCGTGACCTGCGGCACGATCAAAGGCTCGCCTTCGCCATTGCTCGGCTGACAGGAGAACTCCAGCCGGATGTCGTTTGGATCGAACACATAAATTGAGAAGATGCCGGGCAGGATTTCCAGCGGGCCGTCATACGGCACCTTCGCCGCATCGAGCCGCGCACAAATGCGCTTCTGGCTCGCCGGCGACACCGCGAACGAGACGTGCTGCATGGCGCCGAGCGCGTTGCGGTCGCCCTGCTGTTTCTTGCCCTTGGGCATTTCGAAAAATGCCAGCAGGCCGTCGCGGCCCATGTCGAAGAAATAGTGGCGGACCTCCTCGAACGGCGGGTTACCGCGATTGCCTGGTCCGGTGCCGAGCCCCGGCGGCACCTTCATGGCGTGGACAAGGCGCATGCCCAGCACGCCGGTGTAGAAGTCGACGGTCATCTTCATGTCTTCGGTGTTGAGCGCCAGGTGATGCACGCCGTAGAAGCGGATATCGGCGTCCGAGCGGATTTCGCTGCGGTCCTTGAGCTCTGCGTCGGTCATGGGAGCCTCCTTGGGCCGGCCGTGAGCGGGCCGGTGCGCGCCTTTAGCCCAGCATAGGCCGTCCCGGCTTTCCTCGACAATTGGGCCGGAATCCCTACATTTCAGCTATGCGCAGGGCGGCTTTCGCAGTGCAACTACCTCTGCTAAGTTCGCTCATTCATATCGAATCCCGGCAAGAAATCGCGGCCCCGCGCCGTTCCGGGGCCACGGAGTAGCAATGGCAACCGCCCCCCAGAAACAGCCCGCTTCGCCTGCTATGCCCGACATGAAGGTGTCGGTCCGGCAGCTTTTCGGCATCGAAAGCGACATGGAAGTTCCGGCCTATTCCACGGCTGACGACTACGTGCCGGACACCGACCCGGATTATCGCTTCGACCGCCAGACCACGCTCGCGATCCTGGCCGGCTTCGCCCACAACCGCCGGGTGATCGTCTCCGGCTATCACGGCACCGGCAAGTCAACCCACATCGAGCAGGTGGCGGCGCGGCTCAACTGGCCCTGCGTGCGCGTCAACCTCGACAGTCACATCAGCCGTATCGATCTGATCGGCAAGGACGCTATCGTCATCAAGGACGGCTTGCAGGTGACGGAGTTCCGCGACGGCATCCTGCCCTGGGCCTACCAGAACAACGTCGCGCTCTGCTTCGACGAATACGATGCCGGCCGGCCCGACGTGATGTTCGTCATTCAGCGCGTGCTGGAATCCTCTGGCCGGCTGACCTTGCTCGACCAGAGCCGCGTGATCCGTCCTCATCCGGCGTTCCGGCTGTTCGCCACGGCCAACACCATCGGCCTGGGTGACACTTCGGGCCTCTACCACGGCACCCAGCAGATCAATCAGGCGCAGATGGACCGCTGGTCGATCGTGACCACGCTGAACTATCTTCCGCACGACAACGAGGTCGAGATCGTGCTCGCCAAGGCGAAGCACTATCAGACCGAGGACGGCCGCGAGATCGTCAACAAGATGGTTCGCGTCGCCGACCTTACGCGCAACGCGTTCATCAACGGCGATCTCTCAACCGTGATGAGCCCACGCACCGTCATCATCTGGGCGGAGAACGCCGACATCTTCAAGGACATCGGCTTTGCCTTCCGGCTGACCTTCGTCAACAAGTGCGACGAACTTGAGCGCCCGATCGTCGCCGAGTTCTATCAGCGCTGCTTCGGCCAGGAGTTGCCGGAGTCGTCGATCAACGTGGCGCTGTCCTAACGAATGTCGTCCCGGCACCAGCAGGGACTCGGCTGAGACATGTCCTCCAACAGCAAGCCGAAAGCGACCGCCAAGGAATCTCCGACCGAGCCGTTCAAACGGGCGGTGACCGGCTGCCTGCGCGCCATCGCCAAGAAGGCCGAGCTCGAGGTTTCGTTCGCCGCCGAGCGTCCCGGTCTGGTCGGCGGCAAGGTGCGGCTGCCCGAGCCGGCGCGCAAGCTTACCCGCGCCGAGGCAGCGATCGTGCGCGGCAATGCCGATGCGGTGGCGCTGAAACTCGCCTGCCACGATCCCGCGGTGCATCGCCGTCTGGTGCCCGGCGGCCAGCAGGCGCGCGCGGTGTTCGACGCCGTCGAGCAGGCCCGCGTCGAGGCGATCGGCTCGCGCCGCATGCTCGGCGTGAAGGGCAATCTTGCCGCGATGATCGATGACCGCTTCCATCGCGGCAAGTTCGACGAGGTGACCGATCGCGCCGACGCGCCGATCGAGGAGGCCGTCGCCATGATGGTGCGCGAGCGGCTGACCGGTCAGGCGCCGCCGCCGGCGGCGAAGAAGCTCGTCGATCTGTGGCGGCCGTTCATCGAGGATCGCGCTGGTCGCGGCCTCGACCAGCTCGAGCGCGTGCTCGAAGACCAGCGCAAGTTCGGTGACGCCGTCCACGATCTCCTGGAATCGCTCGACATGGGTGAAGACCGGTCCTCATCCGAAGAGGAGGAGGACGGCGAGGAGGGCGATCAGGACCGGCGCAAGGACGAAAACGGCGAGAAGGGCGAAGCCGCCGATTCCGAGGATATGGAAAAGATGAGCATGGAGGACGCCGAGGCGTCCGCCGACTCGTCCGAGACCTCCGAGGAGGCCGTCGATGCGCCTGCCGCCGACATGGCCGACGATTCCGAGATGGGCGAGTCCGAGACGGCCGCCGAGCCGTGGCGGCCCCGCAACCGTCCGAATGAGCCGCGCGGCCCCGACTACCGGCCGTTCACGATGCGCTTCGACGAAACCATTCCGGCCGAGGAGCTGTGCGAGCCCGAGGAACTCGATCGCCTGCGCGGCTATCTCGACAAGCAGCTTTCGAACCTGCAGGGCGTCGTCGCCCGCCTCGCCAACCGGCTGCAGCGCCGCCTGATGGCCCAGCAGAACCGCGCCTGGGACTTCGACCTCGAAGAGGGCCTGCTCGATCCGGCGCGGTTGCCACGTATCATCATAGATCCGCTGCACGCGCTGTCGTTCAAGCAGGAGAAGGAAACCAACTTCCGCGATACCGTGGTGACGCTGTTGCTCGACAACTCCGGCTCGATGCGCGGTCGCCCGATTACGGTCGCCGCGACCTGCGCCGATATTCTGGCGCGCACGCTCGAGCGCTGCGGCGTCAAGGTCGAGATCCTCGGCTTCACCACCAAAGCCTGGAAGGGCGGCCAATCGCGCGAGTCGTGGCTCGCCGCCGGCAAGACCGCCAACCCGGGCCGGCTCAACGATCTCCGCCATATCATCTACAAGTCCGCCGATGCGCCGTGGCGGCGGGCGCGCAAGAACCTCGGGCTGATGATGCGTGAGGGCCTGCTCAAGGAGAACATCGACGGCGAGGCGCTGGACTGGGCGCACAAGCGCCTGCTGGCCCGCCCCGAGCAGCGCAAGATCCTGATGATGATTTCCGACGGCGCGCCTGTCGACGACTCAACGCTCTCGGTCAACCCGGGAAATTATCTCGAACGGCACCTGCGCTGGATCATCGAGGAGATCGAAAACCGTTCACCGGTGGAACTGATCGCCATTGGCATCGGCCACGACGTCACGCGCTACTACCGTCGTGCCGTCACCATCGTGGATGCCGAGGAGCTTGGCGGCGCGATGACCGAAAAGCTCGCCGAGCTGTTTGAGGAGCACGCGGCCGAGGAAAAGCGCGGTCCGGCGCGGCGTTCGTCGCGTAAACTACATTCCTGAATTATCCAAATAGAGCCGTGCGCTCGCCGACGGCGAGACACGCGATAAGGTAAACTCCCTCCTTAAGGGGGTTGATCTTGAACAATTTTTCTCCTCGCGGTCCGGCCTTGCTGGCCATCCTTGCGCTCGCGCTGATTCCAGCCGCAGCACAGTCGCCGCGCGCGGCCGATGAGGTTCAGCAGATCACGATCCGCTCGCAGGCGATCGAAGTCTTCGATCCGCGCGAGCCCGGTCGTACGCGGTTTGGCGCGCTGACGTTTCGCGGCGGCTTGATCCTGGAATCCTCGCATCGCGATTTCGGCGGCGTGTCGGGGCTTCGCGTCGCGGCCGACGGCGCGCGTTTCCTGGCGGTCACCGACAAGGGCTACTGGCTGCGCGCACGCATTGTGTACCGCGGCAAGGCGCCGATCGCGATCACCGACGCCGAGATGGCGCCGATCCTCGGACCCGACGGCAAGCCGCTCAAGAGCCGCGGCTGGTACGACACCGAGGCGCTCGCCGAGGACGGCGGCGCGGTCTATGTCGGCATCGAGCGCGTCAACCAGGTCGTGCGCTTCGACATCGCCAAGGACGGCCTGCGGGCGCGGGGACGTCCGATCGCTGTACCGCCCGGCATGAAGCTCCTGCCGCACAACCGCAGCATCGAATGTCTGGAGGTGGCGCCCAAGAGCGGCCCGCTCGCCGGAACTCTGATCTCGATCTCCGAGCGCGGCCTCGACATCGCCGGCAATCTCATGGGTTTTCTGATTGGCGGTTCGGGAGGCGTGTTCTCGCTCAAGCGCACCGGTGATTTCGATGTCAGCGACTGCGCGGCAACGCCCGACGGCAAGCTCCTGGTGCTGGAGCGACGCTTTTCATGGGTGGGCGGTCTGGCGATGCGCATCCGTAGCGTGCCATTCGCGATGATCAAGCCGGGTGCGCTGGTCGATGGGCCGGAACTCATCTTCGCCGACATGGGCAGTCAGGTCGACAATATGGAAGGCCTGTCGATACACCGCGAGGCCTCCGGCGCGGTGGTGCTGACGCTGATCTCCGACGACAATTTCTCGCCGTTGCAGCGCACGCTGTTGCTGCAGTTCACGCTGGTGGAGTGAGACAAAATAAAACGCGGCCATCGGGCCGCGTTTTCCTTTGGATTATTTTGCGCCAGGCCCCGGGGTCGGTCGGGACAAGGAACTCAGCCCGCGGCCTGCTTCTTTGCGATGGCCTTCTTGAGGTCGCGCATCTTGGGCGCCAGCACGTCGTTCTTGGCACCCAGCAGATAGGCATCAAGGCCGCCGCGGTGGTCGACGGTCTTGAGCGCATTGGCCGAGACCTTCAGCTTCACCGAGCGCCCGAGCGTATCGGAGATCATGGTGACGTTGAGCAGGTTCGGCAGGAACCGCCGCTTGGTCTTGATGTTCGAGTGGCTCACCTTGTGGCCGACCAGGACGCCTTTCCCGGTGAGATCGCAGCGGCGTGACATAGCGTTACCCTTGGAATTGAAGCGGCGTGTTGAGACGCCGAAAATGGCGGTTTCAATGGATCGCGAACGTATAGTGGCGAGGGGCTAGATCGTCAAGAAAACCGTCGAGCAAGCCGTCCAGACCCGGGCTAAGGCCCCGTTCCCGATCATAGAATCGACTTATTCCCCGCCGAGATCGGGGATAAGCGCCATTCTCCAGCGGTAAATGCCTTGATCGGGGACTCCCGGCAATGCAAAGCGGATGGTGGCGGTTCGAGGAGAATGAAAATCGTGCCCTGGACTGTGCTTCGTTCAACGATCGGCGTCGCGGTGACCGCCATCGCGGCGGCTGCGGGCGATCCGGCGCTGGCGCAGGGGCGGTTGGACGCCCGCTATGCGGTCACTCTGGCCGGTGTGCCTGTCGGCAAGGGCGCCTGGGTCATCGACATCGCCGAGAACCAGTTCACCGCCGCCGCGAGCGGCGCGACCGCGGGCCTGTTGCGCGTGTTTGCTAGCGGCCAGGGCAGTGGCGCCTCGCGCGGCTTGATCGTCAGCGGCAATCCGGTGCCGGCGAGCTTTGCTGCCAGCATCACCTCCGACAAGAAGACCGAAGAAATTCGTATGACGCTCGGCTCGGGCGACGTGAAGGATTTCGCCATCAGCCCCGAGGTGCCGGTCGACCCCGAGCGCGTGCCGGTGACCGATGCTCACTTCCACGGCGTCAGCGATCCGATGACCGGCACCCTGATCCGCGTGCCGGGCACCGGCAATCCGCTGACCCCGCAGGCCTGCGCGCGCACGACACCGATCTTCGACGGTCGCATGCGCTACAATCTGCAGTTCGCCTACAAGCGCATGGAGCAGGTCAAGGCCGACAAGGGATACGAGGGCCCGGTCGTGGTCTGCGCGGTCTATTTCATCCCGATCGCCGGCTTCATTCCGCACCGCGCCTCAGTGAAATATCTGGCCGCCCAGCGCGACATGGAGGTCTGGCTGGCGCCGGTGGCCAACACCCGGGTGCTGGTGCCGTATCGGGTCTCGATTCCGACCCCGATCGGAGTCGGCGTGATGCAGGCCACGCAGTTCGTCTCGATGTCGCAGCCGCGCGCCGCGGCGGTCGGCCCCAAAACCCAATAGCCGACCCCACGAGCGGTCAAGATCGCTTGCGGCGCGGCCTCTAGCTTCCCAGTTATCCACAGATTATCCACAGGATCCGGAGGCCTCGCGGATTGACTCGTCGGCTGGGGTGTCACGGAGCCGTGTTAACGTTTGGAGGGCGTTTCGCAGCACCGCCGGCGTGCTGGGCTACCCGATGTTGTGGCTGCACGTGAGGGCAAAGCCAGATGTCGGGGTGAACGAAACCGCACAACGCCAGAGTCGCCGATTCGGGCCGGGTTCGTTCCAGACTCGTTCCCAACAGTTAAGTGCGCGCTGTCCGGCGTCGCATTGTGATACACAAGGCGTGTCCGCTCGCTGAAGCGGGCCACCCCAGCCTGGAAAATGGATGCCGATCTCGTTCTCGTCGCCTGTGACCCGCGACGGCCGCCTCCGTGGCGCCGGCGTGACCGCCGTGCTGGGGCCGACCAACACCGGCAAGACCCATCTCGCCATCGAGCGGATGCTCGGCCACTCGTCCGGCATGATCGGGCTGCCGCTGCGGCTGTTGGCGCGCGAGGTCTACAACAAGGTCGCCGACCGGGTGGGCGCCGAGAACGTCGCGCTGATCACCGGCGAGGAGAAGATCAAGCCGCAGAACCCGCGCTACTGGGTGGCCACCGTCGAGGCGATGCCGCGCGATCTCGACCTCGCCTTCGTCGCCATCGACGAGGTGCAGCTCGGCTCTGACCTCGATCGCGGCCACGTCTTCACCGACCGCATGCTCAACCGCCGGGGCCGCGAGGAGACACTGGTACTCGGCGCCGCCACCGTCCGGCCGATGGTCGAGAAACTCTTACGCGGCGCCAACATTGTGCAGCGGCCGAGGCTTTCGACACTCATTCACACCGGCGACAAGAAACTCAGCCGGTTGCCGCGGCGCAGCGCGATCGTCGCGTTCTCGGCCGACGAGGTCTATGCCATCGCCGAACTGATCCGCCGCCAGCGCGGCGGCGCCGCAGTGGTGATGGGCTCGCTGTCGCCCCGCACGCGCAACGCCCAAGTCGAGTTGTTTCAGTCCGGCGACGTCGACTACCTGATCGCGACCGACGCCATCGGCATGGGGCTAAATCTCGACGTCGATCACGTCGCATTTGCATCCGACCGTAAATTCGACGGTTACCAATTCCGCAAGCTTAATCCGGCCGAGCTCGCGCAGATCGCCGGTCGTGCGGGACGTGCCCAGCGCGACGGCACCTTCGGTACCACTGGCCGCTGCCCGCCGTTCGAGGACGATCTCGTCCGCGCGCTGGAAAGCCACTCGTTCGAGCCGATCAAGGTGCTGCAATGGCGCAACACCGATCTGGAATTCGCCTCGATCGGCGCATTACAGGCCTCGCTCGCCATGACGCCGACCGAACCAGGTCTCACCCGCGCGCCGATCGCCGAAGACATTCTGGTGCTCGAACACGCTGCACGCGATGAGGAAATCCGCGGCATGGCGACCAGCCGGAGTGCCGTCGAGCGATTGTGGGAGGCCTGCCAGGTCCCCGATTACCGCAAGATCGCACCGGCCACGCACGCGGAGCTTGCGGTGACCCTCTATGGATTCCTGATGCGGCAGGGTAAAATCCCGGTCGACTGGTTCTCCGCCCAAGTAGCCCAGGCCGACCGGACCGATGGCGATATCGACACGCTCTCCAACCGGATCGCGCATGTGCGCACCTGGACCTTCGTGGCGAACCGCCCCGACTGGCTTGCCGATCCGGAGCATTGGCAGGCGGTCACCCGCAGCGTCGAGGACAAGCTCTCAGATGCGATGCATGAGCGTCTCATTGAGCGGTTCGTCGATCGCCGCACCAGCGTTTTGATGCGGCGGCTGCGCGAGAACACAACATTGGAAACTGAAATCAAAAAGACCGGTGAAGTGGTGGTCGAGGGTCACGAGATCGGCCGGCTCGACGGCTTCACCTTCGTCGCCGACGCATCCGCCGCCGGCTCCGAGGCCAAGACCTTGCAGGGCGCCGCACGCTCGGCGCTGGCCGGGGAGATCGACGCTCGCGCCACCAAGCTCACGCAGGCGCCCGACCGCGAATTCGTGCTGTCGTCCGATGGCTCGATACGCTGGACCGGCGCCCCGGTCGCCAAGCTGATCGCCGGCGAGGACGTGCTCCGCCCGCGGCTTCGCATCATCGCTGATGAGCAACTCACCGGTGCATCGCGCGAGGCGGTGCAGACGCGGCTCGATCTCTGGCTCGTGAACCATATCGAGCGGCTGCTTGCTCCGCTGTTCGCGCTTGCCGCTGCCGAGGACATCACCGGCATCGCGCGCGGCGTCGCCTACCAGTTGATCGAGTCGATCGGCGTGCTGGAGCGGCAAAAAGTTGCCGAGGATGTCAAAGGCCTCGACCAGCCGTCGCGCGCCAACTTGCGCAAATACGGCGTGCGGTTTGGCGCCTACCACCTCTACATGCCGGCGCTGCTGAAGCCCGCGCCGCGCAGCCTGGCCGCGCAACTGTGGATGCTCAAGCACGGCGGCCCGGACGACAAGGGCCTCGACGAATTGCAGCGGCTCGCTTCGAGCGGCCGCACCTCGATTCCGGTCGACAAGGACACGCCGAAGCCGCTCTACCGCACCATCGGCTATCGGGTGTGCGGCGAGCGAGCGATCCGCGTCGACATTCTCGAACGGCTGGCCGACCTGATCCGGCCGGCGCTGGCTTGGCGTGAAGGTGTGACCGGCGTGAAGCCAGCGGGGGCGTTCAACGGTTTCGGCTTCACCGTCACCGGCGCGATGACGTCGCTCACCGGCGCGTCGGGTGAGGACTTCGCCTCGATCCTGCGCTCGCTCGGCTATCGCATGGACAAGCGGCCGAAGCCGCCGGAGCCGGAACCGCCTGCGACATCGGTGGAGCCGGAAGCCACGGCCGCGCCGGTCGCTGCTGATGCTGCGCCGGAAACACCTGCGGAAGCTGCTCCCGACACTCCGGTGGCCGATGGAGAGCACGCTCCGACATTGGCGCCGGATGCTGAGCCTGTCGAAGACACGGCGATCGAGCCCCCGGCGCAAGCGTCGGCGGCGGAAACCGTTGCTCCTGCCGACAGTCCGGAGCCGCCGCCTGCCGCCCAGTCGCTGTTACCGAGCGTCGAATTTGTCGGCCCTGAAGCCACCACGTCCGCACCGGCTGAAGCGGCCCCCGCAACGCCCGCCGAGCCAGAGATGATCGAGGTCTGGCGCCCCGGTCG
>Ga0070689_100002202_pt1 | contig 12635 bp, 9 predicted proteins | sample KBSS23HmetaG_FD_64669 | JGI IMG/M metagenome (GOLD analysis project Ga0070689, IMG submission 64669) | Switchgrass rhizosphere microbial communities from Kellogg Biological Station, Michigan, USA - KBS S2-3H metaG | ecosystem: Host-associated > Plants > Roots > Rhizosphere ...
AGAAACGTGACGCGTGTGAGGGAGCGCATCCGGAACGGTGAGCAATCTGAAAGACAGCGCTGGGCCACGAAGCAAACCCCCAACGCTCCGACAAGAAACGTGGTCGTGTAGCCCAGCACCACGAGAAAAACATGGCTGGCAAGCAGTAAATTCATCCGGCCAACGTCAAGCTGAGCGATCACGAAAATCATCATCGCCAGGACTGACATAAGGCCGAATCCGATGACCAACTTGACCGGAAGCCACGTGGATTGATCCAGTTTCCGAAATTCGGACCCTATCATGCGTGCGCCTCCAAGTTGCGCGACCGCATGTTCAAAAGCGTCAGGTTCGGTCATCCCCGACCGGACGAGTTGCTCGACATTTTCTCGTAGATGATTTTCCAGCTCATCGAGGGTTTCATGGCTGACTGCGGGTGCAGCCATCATGGTTTTGCGCCATTCGGTGATCGATTTTTCCAGGTTATGCATGTTGTGGCCTCCAGAGTTGATTCAAAGTTGAGGTGACAAGGGTCCATTGCTCCTTTTGATGCCGCAGCGCCTGTCGGCCATCGGGTTGGAGGGAGTAATATTTTCGTTTGCGGCCGGATTCGGATTTCGTCCAGCGACTGCGAACGAGGTCTTGGTCTTCGAGCCAATGCAGAACCGGGTAAAGCATGCCATCAGTCCACTCGATCTTTCCGCCTGACAGTTCCTTGACGCGTTGAATGATTGCGTAGCCGTAATTATCGCCTTCGGAAAGGATGGAGAGGACCAAGGGCACCGAGGATGCGGCCACCAACTCTTTTTCAAGTTTCATGCCTCGCTCAAATACATTGCAGTGCAATGTATGTCAAGCGTGGAACTGCTTGTGATTTCCAGCCTTCGCCCGAAGCGGAGCGCCCGGCGAAGGCTGCGCGCCGTAGCTCGATAGAGCGAAGGCGGGCTGGAGCACGTCGGCATTCGAGCTCCGCGCTACGGCTGGCACGCCATCAATTTCTGGATCCGTAGCTCAATCAGCGGAGCAACCCGTTGTCTGCGGGAAGGCTGAGGGTGCGACTCCCTTCGGGTCCGCCATTTTATCGGAGGGTAGCTCAGTCTTTAGAGCGCCTGGTGGCCGGGCGCAAGCACCTTGGGACCGGGAGGCCGCAGGTGGGAATCCTGCGGGCAGCGCCATTGCCAGATAGTGTCAAAGTAGCACGACGGTTTGTTAAACCGCACGGTGTTGGTACGAGTCCAACCCTGGCAGCCAATTTTCAGGGTGTAATGTCAGCAGCAGACGGGCGTTAGCACACGGCCACAAGTTCGGAACGAGGAGGTCGCAGGGTGCAACTCCTGCCGCCCTGACCATTTCTGGAAGGCAGGCAGATATAAGCTGGCTGCACCTGTCTTGAAAACAGGATCGGCATCGCCGAGGTCGGAGCATTACCGACGCCTTCCACCAATTCCTAAACCTCAACGAAAGGAGATTCCATGAAACCAGTCATTCGCTATCAAAGCCCATTGCTCTTTCGCAAGAGCTACAAACCAAATCGTCTTATTCGCATCCGACCGACAGCCAAACCGAACATCACATTTCGGCCAATGCGACGGTTTGGTGTGAAACCGCAACTTGAACTCGTCTCGTAGCTCAAAAGCAGAGCACCCGGCTGATAACCGGAAGACGCAGGAGCGTTACCTGCCGGGATGACCAAGCCTTCGCTCGCTGAGCTTCAGATCGGCGAGCCATCCCCGAGTAGCTGAGGCAGATTAGCGCCTCGCTGAAGACGAGGAGACGTTGGCGCGATACCAACCTCGGGGACCAGCCTTCGGCCTGCGCTTCGCTTCGGGCTACGCCTCGGCAAGCCATGGCATGTAACGGTGAAGGCTGCCGCGCCGTAGCTCGATAGAGCGAAGCCGGGCCACCACAAACTCATCGTCCGTGAATGCAAAGCAGCTCGCGCAGCCGGCCTTTCAAGTCGGGCCTAATCGGTGCAAGTCCGATCACGGATACCAATTTGCTCTCAAGGTGTAATTAGTTCTGCACGCCGGTTTGCGAAGCCGGAAGTTCGTGGTGCAAATCCACGTGAGAGCACCAGTTTCAAAGCCCCCGTGCCTCAGCAGCTACAGGGCGGGTTTAGTAAACCCGTATTCGTCGGCTTGCCCCGCCGTAGTTTAATGCTAGTCCGACCACGGGCTCCTTTCATCAGGGTCGTGATGTAACAGTTAGCATCTCCGCCTGTGACGCGGACTGTGCGGGTGCGAATCCCGTCGCCTTGACCATTTCGTTTCGATGGGCCGAAGTTGATCGGTTATCCTCCACCATAAGGAGGGCGTACTGTCTTGGGTGAAAACCTGAGCGGTCCGGGTTCGATTCCCGGCACGGAGTGCCTCCGCTCGATCACGTCACTTGTCCATCGAGTTTTTACGACGGGCCGTTGAGTTTGGGTTATCGGTGAAGCGGGAAACCGCGAGCGGGTTCAAACCCCGCACCATCGGGCAACCGATGGATTCCCATCTCGCCTCTTGTCCGTCCCATATTCCGACGGGTCGCAGGATTGGGTTATCGTTCATCACGACGTGGCCGCGGGTTCGAGTCCCGCCTCCGGAACCAAATGCCGGAGTAGCTCAGTGGTAGAGCACGTAATCCCCAGTTCGTTTCTTATCCGTCGGTATCCAAACGCCGGTCCCTGTTCCCCACAACAGTAACCCTCAACCATGAAACGTCATGAGACCAGACATGCATAAAGTTGTCGTCGAGCGCCCGCGCCATGGCCGGAGTTGGGCGACAAGCAAGCACGACCCAAAGCGCCATTCGAGGAACGCTATGCGATATGGAAGACATCGGGTTATCTGTCATTGGTTCGACTCCAGTCTGCTCCATCAGATGGGGCAGTAGCTCAGTCGGTTGAGCAATCCCGGTTCGCCCCTTGCCCATCCGATTCTCAACTCAAGCCGCAACGAATACCCGATTCCATTTATGAACATCATCAAGCTCGTCAGAAACAAGACCGCCCGTTTCGTCCACTATCGTGATGGTCACTTCATCTACGAAACGGAGGACGGCTTTCAGTTCCCGGTGCCACTCGACGACATTGGCACGGCTACCAGAACCACGACGCCCTCGTGCGCTGCATCAAGGCCGACGGCATTCGCGCCGTGAACCGCATCGTCGAAATCAACGACAGCGGTCGCGCGCCGAAGAACGATCCGGCCATCTTCGCTCTCGCCCTCGTCGTCGGAGCGATGAACACGGGAGGCTGGAAAAGGCGTCTTGCAAACCGGGAGACCGCTCCAGATAGTCGTCGGCAATGAACTCCATAACTGCTCGAGCATCCTCATGTCGCAGTCAGTTGAATTTTCAGTTTCAGTCGCAAGGTTTTTGGCTGGCGTTGCCACTTATCTTTATTTTGGCCGGGCTCGTTCCAGCAGGTCGAGGCACAACCGGGGAAGAAATTTCGATCAAGCTTAGCGGCACCAATGTTCTCATTGAATGGAGCGCGCCCGGGCGCTTGGAATACGTGAAGCACATCGGAGATGTGTGGCAAGAGCTTCCGTTCGCTGAGAGTCCGTTCACAGTACAACCTTCTTCCGACAGCACGTTCTACCGCCTGCGCTTGGTTCCCGTGTTTGAAATTGGCGAGGCCGCCTATTCCTTCTGGCCCGACGGCACGGTTTCCCTGGCAATTCCGATCGAAAACGCCACCGAATCCTCGCTCGGTGCTGTTGAGGTAGTCGCCGTGGATCTAGCTGGGAACACCAACCTTGCGTTGGTGCCTTTCCCAATCGCCTTGGGCGAGATCCGCCCGGAGGCATCCGCGGTCGTTCGGGCGAGATTCCCGCCTGTGCTCGCTGATGTCAGGCCGTACCTGTTCACAGCAAGAGGCCATTACACGTCCGGTGGTAAGAGCCATGATTTTACTGTCGCCAGTCCGATTGTCTTCACAAAGCCGAGCAACGAACCTGTCTCCGCTCAATCTCCCGCTCCTCCGAAAAAGTGGAATTCCATCTCCGCTGCGGCCTTCTACGGACCACCAAAGCCGGGTATGGAAGAGGTCGAATTCGCCCAGGCGACCCCGGTGCCGATCGGACCGGACGTGGCACTATTCCCCCGGTCCTCGCCTCAGACCAACGTCAAGGATGCCACCACTGCCGCCGGCGAACAATTTGTGCGGATCAGCCGGGACAGTCGCACGACCGGCAGCCCCACTGGCATTCCGCCCGACCCGAATGCGGCAGCCGATTCCCGGGGGGGAGGAAATAGTGGAGTCGCTTTGATCACCTACAATACGGCGATCGGTGTTTCCATGGATAACGGTGGGACGTTCACTATCTTCAATCCGAATGCGATAACGGATCCTGGTAATCCGTCGCGCACGACAATCTTTCCCGAGGACGACAGCGGCCTCTGCTGCGACCAGCTTGTCACCTATGTTCCGCAGCAGAATATCTTTGCCTGGATTCTCCAGTACTGGCCGCAGGCCAGCGGGCCTAATCGGATTCGTGTGGCGTGGGCGACTCCTGAAGCCATCCGCAGCGACTTTATCAATGCGTGGTCCTGGGTGGACCTCACCAGCGGCCTTCTGTCGATCGGCAACGACTGGTTTGATCAGCCCGACGTGTCCTTCTCCAGCGCTTTTCTCTACGTGAGCATGTCGCACGGGCTCGCCGGTTCGGGGCAAGTCTATTCCGCCCGGCGCATGATGGCGCGCCTCTCCTTGGCTGACATGGTGAATTCCGCGGCGGCCACCGTGGGAATCTCTTACTATGAACCCGTGCGAAACGGCCTGGCCAAGACCCGGATCATCCAGAACAGCTTCGATGCCCTGCGCTGGGCCACCATGGACGACACCAGCAGTCTTTATCTCTACGAATGGAATGACTCATCCGGTTCGATCCCCGCTCCAATCAGAATCGGTGTCACGACTCTGGGCACGGACTATGCATCGACAGATCCTTCAGGAATTCAATGGCTTGGAAACGGCGATTCGCTCGGAGGGGTGCGAGGTTCGACATACATTTCGCCAACCGGACCACGAGTTTACGATCTCGCCGTCGATTCCGGGCGACAAACAGCGTCGGGACGACCGCACCCATACGTGCGGATCGAGACGATCACCGCAGGCGAAGGCAGAACTCGAACCCTCACACGAGAGTTTGACGTCTGGAATCCCTCTCATGGCTTCGCATTGGCCGAGTTGACCCACGGACAAACAGGCCGTGGGAATCCGGATCTGGGTTTCACTATTTCGGCCGGCGGTGGCGTTCTTTATCCACGCTACTGCGTGGGATTCCTCGGTGATTTTATTGCCTACTACGTTGCCGACAACAACGCAACCGAGTCCACTTATGCCGTCGATTCAGCCGGGGCAATCCTGACGGACAGTGCTGGAAACAACATCGTGGGAGCGCGCTATGGAGACTATTCTTCCGTACGCCTGAGCGGGCCCGCCCCCCGGGGAAACTTCCTCTTCTCTACGCTGGTGTACGACGTCACCACGCCTTCGCCCGGGCGCGAGGCCTGTGCGAGTGGCAACTGCACCACCACCCCTCATTATGTGGAATGGGGAAGGCCGGAAGATTTTTGAGCGGCTTCGCAAACGGGCGCCGTTAGAGGGACGACTACATAGACTTTCGCCTTCTCCGGCGGACAAATCTCGGTTGTCGTTCGAAGCAGTCCGCATTCGACCACGCCTTCAAATGTCGTGACGATCATATCAAAGCACGCTTGGATCGTTTGGACACACGACGGTCTTCCAAACCGGAATAGTCGGCGCGCTACTCTCATGCCCGTCCAGCCTTCGCCAAGGCTTCGGCCTGGCAGGCCATTTCTCGCGACGTGAAACCGGTGCCGGTCATTACTTCACAGGCTTGACTGCGGCGGTTCAACTCCGCCATCGCGTCGCGTCTGGGTTGCAAACTTTGACAGCGAAGTCCCGGCTCTTAACCGGCGAGAACTCGGTGCGAATCCGAGGCAACCCACCATTTCCGCATCCGTGGTGAAATCACAATCATCCTCCGCTTCGAACGGAGAGTCTGCAGGTGAGAGTCCTGCCGGATGCACCAATTCATGCCGCGTTAGCCCAACTACCAGAGGCGCTCCGCTCAGAACGGAGAGGTTGGGGGTGGAACTCCCTCACGCGGCACCATTTCGCCCACGTAGTCCAACGCAGAGACGGCGCCCCTAAAACGCGCACAGTGCCGGTGCAAACCCGGCCGTGGGCACCAGCCTTCGCTCTTCGAGCTTTGGCTCGGCGAGCCAGCCGCGTGTAGCCCAATGCAGAGGCGTTCCGCTCAAGACGGAAAGGTTGCAGGTGCAAGTCCTGCCACGCGGACCAGCCTTCGCTCTGTCGAGCTTCGGCTCGGCGGGCCAGTTTGGAATGTCCACCGGTCAAGCGCGCCGGGCCTGTTTGCTAAACAGTGCGTGCCTTCGGGCAAGTGGTGCAAGTCCACGGCATTCCGCCATACATGCGCGCGTAGCTCAAAGAGAGCCGGCGGGTTTATACCCCGCATCGCACTAGATCAGTGCCGGGATCCGGAGCGTTACCGGACGCGCGCACCAATTTGGTCCCCGTAGCTCAAATCACAGAGCAGATGCGTCCTAAGCATCGGTTGCTGGTGAAAGTCCGGCTGGGGACACCATCGGGAGCGTAGCTCATCAGCAGAGCGCTCGTTTGACATGCGAGAGGCAAAGAGGGCAGCACTCTTCGCTCCCACCAGCCTGCGCCCGGAGCGGAGCGTCGGGCGCAGGGCTGCGCGCCGTAGGCCGCGAGGACGAAGGCGGGCTACTCGCGTCGTCATTCGCGCTCCTGGCTACGGCTGGCAGGCCATTTTCGAGGGCATAGCTCAGTCAGCAGAGCGGGTGCGTCACATGCATCAGGTGGAAGGCGCGATCCCTTCTGCCCTCACCATTTCGTCCCTGTGGTGTAGTCCAGTCAACATGCCTGCCTCTCATGCAGGAGATCACCGGAGCGAAGCCGGTCAGGGACGCCAATTCTCATCGCCCCCAAAGCATTGTCAGCGATGCGTTCGCTCGGTAAGCGAATTAGCTCGGTGCAACTCCGGGTGAGGGCTCCATCTTCGCGGCCGTTCCCAACGGTGGCCATGCGCAATCATCGCAGTCGAGCCAGCGCTCAAGTGGGTTTCATAAGCCTGCATTGTCCGGGGCGGCACCGGAGACTGCGACCATCTCCGCCTCCACGCAGCAGTCTGCGGATTTCTTTTGTAAAGAAACCTTGCCGGTGCAACCCCGGCTGGAGGCCCCATTACTTTTTGCTCGCGTAGCCCAATGCAGAGGCACGACGTCGAGAGCGTCGCCAGTGCAGGTGCGAGTCCTGCCGCGAGCACCATTTCGGCCTGCAAGCATTAAAGTGATGCAACGGACTTTTAATCCGTAGAACAGGGCGCGTTACCCTGGCGGGCCACCAGCTTGTTGCCGGGTCGTCTAATCAGTAGGACACCGCCCTTTGAAGGCGGCCGTGCTGGTGCGAGTCCAGCCCCGGCAGCCAATTTCCGTTCAACAAAGAACAAACACCAGCCTTCGCCTTCACGTGAGTGAATGCAGGGCTGTCGCGCCGAAGCTCGATAGAGCGAAGGCGGGCTCGACACGCTCGCAGGCTACGGCTCGGCAAGCCGCTGCGAACTTGAATTTTATGAGCGACATCCTGAACAAGACGATCGTGCTGGTGCTGAACCGCAACTGGCAGGCGATTAACATTCGCACGCCGCAGGACGCGTTCTGCCAAATGGCGTCGAACGTTGCGACCGCACTCGACATCGAGGCCGACGAACACATCCGCCCAGTGCAATGGGAGGAGTGGATCACGCTGCCCGTCCGCGAGCATGACACGTTCGTGCGTACTGCGCGCGGCGCGATCCGCGTTCCGACTGTCATTGTGGCGGTCAATTACGCGCGCGTGCCGAAGAAGCGCCCGAAGCTGAGCGCGAAGAACATCCGCGAGCGCGATGGCAATCGCTGCCAATACACAGGCCGCCTGCTGCACCCGACCGAAGGCAGCCTCGACCACGTCGTGCCTCGTTCGCGCGGCGGCGCCGACACGTGGGAAAACCTCGTCTGGTCCGCGAAAGAAGTGAACCAGCGCAAAGCCGACCGCCTCCCGCACGAGGCTGGCCTCAAGCTACTCGCCGTCCCGCGCGCGCCGAAGGAACTGCCGGTGACATCACTCCTCCGCAACGCCCACGGCGTTGCCGAATGGAAACTGTTTCTCAACGAATGAACTAACGGGAGGGCGGGCGTCAAAGCTCGCTCTCCCAAAGCGGATAGAACAAGATCATGAATGTGAACGACACGATGACGGTCTTCCGTCCTGACAAAATGAAAGCACCGGCGGGAAATTAAATTTGTTGAACACAGAAATTTGAAATGAGCACAGAGAACTCAACGCAAATCCACGCTACGGGTGAGGCCACAGGCTTCATTCCCGCGCCGGGCGACAAGGGCAAGCCCATCATCGTCATCGGCACGAATTCAATTCGCGCTGGCTTCGATGCAACGTGCCTTCAGCAAGCGCTCAACGCTCGCGGTGCGCCAGGCGTGACCGATCTCGTACTCAATCCTGACGCGCACGCTGGCTACGGTGCTCCGGTCGGTTGCGTTCTCACATCGCCGACCCACATCTATCCCGGCCCTGTCGGCGTGGACATCAAATGCTCGATGAGCTTCCTGCAACTTGATTTGCCGGCCGAACAGCTCGCGGGCAAAACCGTTCGTCGTGCGCTGATTGATGCGATTCTCGAACGCACGCCCACTGGTCCAGGTCGCGGACAGCGGTCAGCGCGCAAGGCCCGCAAAGTCGGCGAAGCGCTCGGCGTGAAAGTCGCCACGGACGGCGCATCGCCAGAGGTGTTGCACGCGCTCGGCATTCCGCTGGAATGGGCGGAGCGTTGCGAAGACGCCACGCACGCTGGTCATGACGGAACGAGCGACTCGCTCGCGTTGCGTCTCGAATGGGTTCGCGCGAATCAATTTTCCAACTTCCTTGAAAAGATCACGCAGCTCGGCTCGTACGGCGGCGGCAACCATTTCGGCGAATGCGAGGTGGTCCGCTTGATCGACAACGACCGTGCTCGTCGTGCCGGCGACGTATTCGGCCTGCGCGACGGTTGCGTGGGTTTTCTCTCCCACTGCGGCTCGCGCGGTTTTGGTCACGCGTTGGCGAGCGGCCAGTTCCGCGCGCTGCAACAGAAGTTCGCTGCATGGGAGATTCCGCTGCCGGGCGCCGACAAGGAACTGGTCTATGCTCCGCTCGGCACGCCTGAGGCCGATGCCTATCTCGACGACCTGGCGCTTGGCGCGAACTTCGCGACCCTGAATCACCTGCTCATCAACGCGCTCGTACTCGAAGCGTTTCAGGAAATCATTCCGGGTGTGAAGGGTTCACTCGTGTACTTCATCAGCCACAACATCGCGCGAAAAGAGTTGCTGTCAGATGGTCACGGTGGATTTGCCGGAGAAGGCTGGGTCCATCGCAAAGGCGCAACTCGGGCTTTTCCGGCAGGCCATGCTTCGCTCCAGGGAACGCCTTTCGCTGAAACAGGCCATCCGATCTTGCTTCCGGGCAACCCTTGCGCCGGCAGTGTGATTATGATGGCCGACAAGGGCGCCGAGAAAAGCGCATACTCAGTAAACCATGGGGCGGGACGCTGCATGGGCCGCAAGGCCGCCGACCGCGCTCTCGATCAGAAGACCGTGGATGACGAGTTCGTCGCACACGACATCCTCTCCAACTGCCGTCTGTATCCGAAGGACGAAGCGCCCGCCGCGTACAAGGACTTCGACGCCGTTCTCGATTCAGTGAAAGCTGCCGGACTCGCAAGCGAAGTCGCACGGCTCAAGGCGCGCTTCGTAATCAAGGATTCCGACACAAGCCTGAGAGGAGCAGCGTGACGCGGGCGGGCTCATTCCTGAGCCGCCACGAAAGATTGTTCGATCATAGAGCTGATCGTCTCAGGCGCGTTTCCCTCTTAACGGTTGTTCACCCGCAGATAAGTGTGGCAGGCCGAGTTCGGAGTGCAGACTCTCGCGTACCTGCGCCTTTTGATCGCGAATTCTTACTTCGATTTTTGAGCACCTGACATTGGGTGAGCTATCGAGGATGACTGATTGGCAAGTGCATCTCAAATTACGCATCAGGAGGCGAAGGTCGGTTTTCAACCAACGCCTGAAAATAGAGAAATTCACGTAAGTCATTGGAGGCGGAGGTCGGAATCGGTCGCCTCAAGCGCGTTTTCCTGTGCGAAAATAGCCATTTTCATTGGCTACACAAGCCTACACTACCGCTGCCGCAACTACTCCTTCACTACACCTTTGCTGACAAAAAGACAGGTTCCGAATTTGTGTGTCCAAAATCCACGATTTACGGGAAGTATGATCGTAAACCTGAACGATGTCGCCAGAATCAACGTCACTTTCCGCGGACAAAACGGCTTCGCAGCAGCGGTTTCTTTCGCTGTTCCTGCGCAGCGAAAGGGAAATCTTTCGTTATGTCGCCGCATTGGTTCCGAACGTGGCCGACGCAGAAGACATCGTCCAACAGACCGCAATCGCACTTTGGGAAAAATTCGATAGCTATGACCCGGCGCAGCCGTTCACACCTTGGGCCTGCCGGTTTGCGCTGAACAAAACGAAGCAATGGATCGAGCGGCGGCAGCGCTGGCAGGCGCTTCTGCAAGGGGGGCTCGCTGAGGAGTTGGCTCAGCGGCGCGAGGAACTGCTGCCGGATATCGAGAGGCGGCTCAAACACCTTGAAGGCTGTCTCAACCAGTTGCCAGCCGAGCAGCGCTCGATGGTCGAGGGCTACTACTACCGGCGCGACGGAATTGAAAAGGTCGCGGAGGGGTCAGGCCGGACCGTCGCCGCCGCCTACAAAACACTTCAGCGAATTCGCCAAGCTCTGCAAGCCTGCATCGAAAACTCGGCGAAAGGAGTTGCCTCGTGACAATCACATTTCCTTCGCGTGAGTTCGATGAGGCCGTTGCCGCGGCATGTCATAGCGCGGCCTCTGACGACCAAGTCCGGGCCTTGAACGCCTTGCTGCGCAGCGACGGTGCTGCTCGCGATGAATACATCTTGCGACTCGAACTGCATTCGCGCCTGGCGTCGGAGCCGGGTCTTTTTTCTGCAGGCGATGGAATCACATCCCGGGAAAATGCTTTTCAGCTTCCACCTCCCCCAAAGGTAAGAACTCACCAACTGAAATGGGTTCTGGCGGTCGCCGCGTGCCTTGCGCTCCTCGCCACCGGAGGGTGGATCTTTCGACTGTCACATTTAAACGACCGCAAGGGCGCCACCAGCAAAGCTGTGGCCATGCTCAATCGAGTCGCGGACGCGCAGTGGACTGGGAGTGAATCCCCCCGTTTGGGCGCGCCCCTGGAACCGGGCTGGCTGCGGCTTAAATCGGGCCTGGCGCAGATTGTTTTTTACAGCGGCGCGCGGGTGGTCGTTGAGGGACCAGCTGAGGTTCAAATTGTTTCGCCCAGCGAAGCCTCCTGCCGGAGCGGTCGGCTTACGGCGGATGTTCCTCCCCAGGCCCGCGGGTTTCGCATCGGCACTCCGCAGATGGATGTGACGGACCTTGGCACCTCGTTTGGTCTCGACGTGAAGGAACGCCGGACGGAACTGCACGTGTTCAAAGGGAGTGTGGAGTTTCAGTCGGCGACGGGCTCGGCCAGGCAAAGCTTGAAGGAAGGCGCCGGGGCGGTGACGGAGAAGTCACGTTCCCCGACGTTGATCAGCGCCGATCCCAAAGCGTTCGCGGCGCTGTTTGATTTGCAGTTCAAGTCATCGGCTGCCGAGGTGTTGCGCCACGAGCAGTGGCGCGCGGCCAGCAGTCGGCTCAATGACGACCCGTCCCTTCTGCTGCATTTCGAATTCGAGCAAACGGACATTTCGGAATGGCAACTGCGCAACGCGAGCCACCGAAAAGATGCGCCGCTCGAAGGGACGATCGTCGGTTGCCAATGGACCGACGGCCGCTGGCCCGACAAGCAAGCCCTGGAGTTTCGCAGCGTGAATGATCGGGTCCGATTCGACGTTCCCGGCGAGTATGAATCACTGACGCTCGCGGCATGGGTTCGTGTGCAGGGCCTGGATCGCCAGATCAATTCGCTCTTCATGAGCGACGGTTTTGAGGCCGGGACCGTTCACTGGTCTGTTCGCCAGGATGGAGTGCTGGCTTTGACGGCGATCGGTTCCGAACCGCGCGATCACCAGATCTGCATCAGTCCGCCGGCGCTGACCCTCAATCAATTCGGCCTCTGGGTGCATCTGGCTGTGGTGATCGATGGAGGCACAAAGAACGTGGTCCAATACGTGAATGGGGCTCCAGCCAGCGAGCACGCGTTGAATATCAATGTCCCCTTCCGTGTAGGCGCGGCTGAGGTGGGTAACTGGAACGCCAAGGGATTTCCAAAAAGCGATCCATTCATGATCCGCAATTTCGGCGGTGCGATGGATGAGTTTTGTCTGTTCGGCCGCGCATTGCGTGCGGAAGAAATCCGCGGGCTGTATTCCACCGGCAGACCGCAGCCTGAGTCGGTGGCCCTAGAGAAATGAATGTGACGACCCAAGGAATCAAACCAATGACCGACCTCCGGTATTACCTTTTGATTGTGGCGGCAAGTTGGCTGGCCTTTGGCGCCGCTGGACAAAACGCGAAC
>Ga0070689_100002203_pt1 | contig 12631 bp, 19 predicted proteins | sample KBSS23HmetaG_FD_64669 | JGI IMG/M metagenome (GOLD analysis project Ga0070689, IMG submission 64669) | Switchgrass rhizosphere microbial communities from Kellogg Biological Station, Michigan, USA - KBS S2-3H metaG | ecosystem: Host-associated > Plants > Roots > Rhizosphere ...
GCCCATCGATCGTATCGAAATAGGCGTGGGTATTGCAGGGGACATCGGCGCTACCCATCAGAGCAGCGTAGAAATCGCCAGCCTGTATATCATTACCATAGTCGCGAAGCTCGCTCATGTTATTCCAGTCCTCGCGACTCCCACCGTCCCACATTGCCAGCACGACACGACGACTATCTGGGTTTTGCTTCAGCTCAAGGATAACGTCCATAAGCTGATCATGCCCAAAGTAGTTGCGCCAGCGGTATCCGTAAGCTCCCGGCTGGGTTAGCCCTCCGTCATCGGAGTACGAACTGAAGCGCTTGTTGAAGCGCACTAGCCAAGGTAGATCGTTGCGCCCAGCGAGCATCCAGAGGCTCTCCATAACATGGAAGAACGGGTTGGCGTCCCGCATGGGCGAGAAGAGAACCCTGTTTGCTGGTTCTTTATACACCGTCATAACGGGGTTGGGCATGACCAGAATATCGCCGACCCTTGAGCCTTTGGGAACGCCAAAGTTCCTGATAGCGTGGAGGCCTGTTTCCAAAGCTTCACTGACGGTACGTGCGTTTATTACGAGCATTGACTTATCTCCAAATAAGAGCGACTAGGATAGCCAGTTCGACAACGGTGCGTGTGACGAGCCATCCCATCATCAAGCTACTGATGCCGCTGCTAGACTTGTAATTAGCATTGCGCCACTCATCTTGCCATTCACGACGTTCATCCTGATCACGCTCCATACGCTCCAGTATCCAACGTGTAGCAAGTGAGATATCTTCACTTGTTGCTTGTTGCATCTGTTCTCTCCTTGTAAATCTGCTTCGGTGTTCCCTCGCCCAAGCGAGCGCGTTCGTACTTATCAAACTCGCAGAGGCAGTTTTGTAAGTCCTGCGCATCAAGATCTGGCGCATCTACCATCTTCTTGTTCACGGCTGCGCGTAAATCGTTTAAATGTGCCCACCAACCTTTGTCGGGTAGCTTCAGCTCGAGTGGGAAGCCCAGTACACGATTGAGACCACGGCGACTTCCAGGCCCCGGCGCTGCGAACGTGTATAGGTCAACAGGGATAGCTCTCTGCCACCGATCAAGATATTTCAAGTCGGCAATAACTTGAGCAGCGATAAAGCTACCTAACCCATCGTACTTAATCAAAGCTTCATAGAGTTTATGCAGAGGTTCTCCTACGTGTTCAGGATATTTGCGCAGCTTCTTTCTGTCTGCCCACAACGGCCCAAGCACCCGAGTAACGATGTAGTCCACCTTGTCCATCGCCACGCCGTTCGTACTCACGATGTAGGCCGCGTTGAAATTCTTCTTCCCAGCATCCCGACGCTTGTGCAGGATTGCACGTACCTTTTCGGGTTTCCATGGGAGGACGTACGGCATTATTTCGTAGAGGGTCTCTGGATTATTGAATAGTCTAGCAACAATGGCCGCAAACCAGATATCGGGGTCTTCTCCGAGATGGCGATACCAATTCGCTCGTAGCCACCGTGTAACCCAATCGTCCTCCCGATGCACATTACAGAAACGGAACTTTCCAAGAATAGGGTCAGAGGTCCAAGGCCTCTTTTTGCCACTTTCCTTCTTAACACGAATTTTCTCCCTCTCCTTGATGAAGCGTACCAGATCGTTAACGCGCATCTCGCATACTCCTCAACTCATTTAGGCGAACTTCAAGCTCACCTATTTTTAGTTGCAGTAGGTGATTACGTAACCAGCCTTCATCTATGTAGCATCTATCACCGCACTCTTCTAACTGTTTGCGGTAGTAATCAATCTCAGCCAGTGTTAGACGTATATAATCAGTTACTCTCATGGTCTGCCTCCAAATACTCGCTGAAATTCCAACCATCCCTTTTTGAGTAACGCTGGGCTTTTATCTACAGCTTGCAGATATGGGTCGCCTAATATCGTGGTTAGGCGCTCAGCCAGCTTCTTGCGGTCAAACGTCTTTACCAGCTTGCGCGCAGCATCTTGGATAGAGGCGTACTCACTCTTACGTATGAGGCTGTCGTAGCTTCGCAGCTTGGCAGCTAGCATATCTGGAGTCAAGTCATCGGAGCTTATGGGGAAGTAGTGAACGTTCGGCTTGAAGAAGTTCGTGCGCCCACTGATGAACTCTGGGTCAGCAATAACGACGCAGCCCTGTGCCATCGCTTCTTGGACAATACGGTTGTACTGCCCGGAGTTATGCCGAACGCTGAGATCTACCAGAAACTTGGACTTCACCAGATACTCATCCCGCTCAGCTTCTTGGAGAACCCCGGCGTAACGCTGCTTCTTCATCGCAGCGTCCCAGATACCTTGGAACCGCGGCGGACACTTATCTTGGGAGCGAATGTACCTGAGCTGTATCCCATCGCCGGCAAAAGTCACTGAGTTCTTGGGCAGATACGGCGCGGCTTCTATCAAACGATGCCCGTTCTTCCAGCCCTTCCACACTTGGCACATGAAGAACCCGCTACGATCGTCTACAGCGCGTATTTTGCGCGGCAGTGGTGGTAGTGGCGTGTAAACCATAGCGCGAGGCGCTGCGACGCCTTCTAGGCTGTCGTAGCTGCAAGGCTGTACGCCCACCATAAGCGCCGCGAACGGTGCGAGAGCGTAAGCCCAAGGGTAGCGCTCAGGCAGATGGTCATCGTGAATAAAGAAGACGTGCTTGCCCTTGAGCTTGGTGATGACTTCAACCCAATCCATCTTACCTTCGGTATCAGGGTTGCGGAAACCATACATAGAAGCCCAGATAATGATATCGTGCTTCTTGCCGATATGGATGAACGCTGCGCGCTCTGCTTCGTTCATCAAACTTAGACGCTGCTCGCCGCGCCAGCCCTGAGTGGGGTGCATCAACGCGCCGGTGCCTTCGCCAGTAGTGAACTCGTCAGCAAACTTGCCACGCGGACTACGATCGCGACGAGTGCCGGAGCGCCCGAAGCCCACAGTCATAAAATTGACTTCGTGGCCGCACTCTTTCAAGCCAGCCACGTATTGCTCTGTTGATGTTATGATGCCACCGAGGTCATTGCCTCCCGGTACGACGAACAGTATTTTCATGAGAACCTCCAGAGGGTCGTCTGGCCCCCGCTTCCAACGAGGGCCAGACTAGTCGGCACGCTGATAGAAATTAGCTTACGCTGACCATGCCGTTGTCAACTGCGAACTTGAGGCAGCCCGCGTCGTACTTGAGCTTCTTGGAATTGCCCTTGTCACGCCATTCCTGGACGGTCTTGCTGGAGAGCAAATCCTCGAGCATGGTGCGGCGGAAGGAGTTCTCACGAGCGGTGAGCTCCTTGGCCTTCACCAGCGGCTTGATCTTGCGGGTGTCCGGCCCCTTGTTCTCGGCCCGCGCAGCCCGCGCCTTCGCGAGAGCTTCGGGGTTGCCGCGACCACCACCGGTCACCTTGTTGGCAGCGCCCTTGCCGCCCTTGCCGACGGGAGCCGCCTTGGCGGCATTCTTGAGACCTTCCTTGTCGGGCTTCGCTGCGCTGGCTTTCGCCTTCAGTTTCTCGGCCATTATCTTCTTCTCCTTGTCGCTCCACGGTTCTACCGTGTCTAAAAGCCGGATTGCCTCCGGCGAGGCTTCCCCTTGCATCGCTATGTCGCGTAACGATTTAAACAGCGACGCAAGAAGTTCTGGTGCCGACGGAACCTTGTAATAAATGACGTTACGCTTGCGAGCCTCAGCTTCATCTTCGGCTATGTGCGCAAGCAGCGTCGTACCGTCGGTCACTCTATCTTGGAATTGGTAGCGCTCCTGATAAATCACGCGGTAAGCTTCAAAGCTCTCACCAACTACGACCAGAGGATGCTGGATGCACCCCGTTCTGTCCATAAGACGAAAGGTCGCGTAACGAGGTTTCTGTTTCTTACCGCTCATGAAAATCTGCTCTATTCTCTTTTAATGGGACGCGCAAGCGATATTAGCGAATGCCGCGCCGCGCCTTCAAAGCGTCAAAGAGCGCCTTTTGTCCAGTGTGCTTGTTTTTCAGGGCATACCAGCGGTCTTCATCGGTGGTGTCACGAATAAGGGGTATGTGACGGAAGACCCGCTTGGCCTTGTTACCGCTACGGCGAATGCGCCGCAGGAGTTGGTCCCACGTTTCCAGGTTCCACGTGATGCTGTAGTGGGCAAGATGCTGAGCATTGCCTTCTTGGAGATTAAGAGCGTGGGCGATGGCATCCTGCTGTCCCGCCACATAGGCCAATTCGTTGTTGTTCCACGCACGCTCTATCTCCTTGTCGTGGGAGGCCTTGCCTATAAAGCGCGGCATATCCTTACCGAACCGTTCCAGCAACCGATCAAGATCGTGTTCAAACTGATACGCAATGAGCAGTGGCTGTCCCTGTAATTCATCGATGAGATCCTCCAGCCAATCGGTCTTGACGTCGTGGATTTTGAGCGTCGTGCGCTTTTTACCGCCAAGGATCGCAGCAACATCATTGTCAACATAGAGACCACCATTGCAGACCTGCCAGAGCTTGCCTCCAGCCGTGGCAGCGTTGGCGGCTGTAACGATGCGCTCGCCGATTTTAGCGACAAGGTCGTCCTCAAGGTTGTCATAAATCTTTCGTGCATTTGCTGGGAGTTCCAAACGCTGCACAACGTCGTTGATCTCGGGGAGTTCAAGATAGTCATCTGCGTCCATGCGAAGGGCGAGGGGCTTAATCCTTTCATATATGGCTTCCTTCGCTCCAACCAGCGGCACCCATTTCCAACCCATGGTGTCTGGATTGTAGAAGTACTTGAACCGATAATGGGTGATGTACTGTCCAAGAGCGTTCCCCAAATCAATTACGAGGCATTGGCCGAAAAGATCAAGGAGACCGTTGGCAGCGGGCGAGCCTGTGAGGCCCCAGCGGCGTGTAAAAGTTCCCAGGACAAGTTTGAGAACTTTAAAGCGAACTCCTCGGGAGTGCTTGAACTTAGTAAGCTCATCAATTGCGAGCGTGTCAAAGGCGAGCTTCGCCCAGCGACGAGCATCGAAGCCTTGACGTCCACCATTACGTACGCCCTTGACGAGCCACTCGAGGCCTTCGGGGTTGATGATGTAGACGTCCGCGTCTTGCTCAAGGAGCTTTTGCTTGTTCGGGCCATGTAGCACCACGTACCTTAGATGGTTGAAGTCTTTCCACTTTTCAATTTCGGCGGGCCATACTTGATAACACGCTTTCAATGGTGCGATAACGAGCATCCGTCTCGCCACCCCTTGCTTCTTTAAGAAACTGAAAGCTGCGAGAGTAATGGAGGTTTTCCTCAAACCGGGGTCCAGCATCAAAATTGCTGCGCCATGCTCTAAGAGGAATTTTACAGCCCTCCGCATATAGGGTAGCGGCGACCACTTCAACGGCGATTGCCGTGAGAGCCTCTTCGACGTTGTTGTGGACTTGGACGACATAACCCAGACTTTCTAGAATTTGATGCCAGTACTCTTGCTTCGGTTCTGGTTCCCACGCTTGCCATTTAAACTCAATGAAGAGAGGCTGACCATACGGTATAAGAAACAGATCGTCAGGTCTGCCTGTGTCGCTACCAGCCACCAGCTTTATTGGGATGCTGGGGACTAGTAGCGTTTCCAGAGCCTTCTTAACTACTGGGCTTTCAATCCTTGCTTTTTCTTGCCTCATCCGCCCAGTCCTGCAACGCTTCGAGAATTGTGCTTACTGGCTCCGTTGCTGCGACGCGTACCATGTGGCGCGGCCCAGCAATTCCTAGAGTAGCTACAGCTAGCACGTGAGATTTAGATATGGGGTCTTCCCAGTCTATCAGAATTTGCATGGGCCACCTTTTGCTTTAGAAAACGGACACCACCCGCACTTGTCGTTCGGAGTGGGAGCAAACCGCTTGTCTTTGAACATGGGAACCACGCGCTTAGTCCAGTCGCGCTGAATAGCTCCAAGCTCAGCAGCCGTGTAAACGCGCTGAACCTCATTGTCCTCAGGGTCAGCGTCTGTGTACCAAAGGCGGGTGTCTACTTCGGTAACGAACGGGAAGCGTCTAAAGCCTGCCAAAGCAAAGAGTTCGATCTGCTCCTCGTTGGCGTAGTATTTCTTGCCGGTCTTCCAATCGCCTAGCAGCAGAGTATCGTCGTCGTAAAGCTGGCGCACATCGGTCTTGGCGCGAAACCATACGTCATCACCAAACCAGCCTTCACGGCCAATCCATTCCCAGTCGATGCGGAAGCCCCAGTTCTCCTCCGCTACAGCCTTGGCCTTGCGTAGAAAGTTGAGCTGCTCCTTGACACCAATTAGGTCTGTGGGAATTTTGCTGATAACGCCCTTGACGTACTCCTCCGCCGCCTTGTGAATGATGTTGCCGCGCTGCATGGCAGGTGAGCCGGGGTCAGGACGTCGCTCAATGTGTTTGTACTTGAACTTGGCCGGACACTGCTTGTAGTCAGCGTATCGGCTGTACGACCACGCGGTTACTAGGGGCGCTGGCATTAGCGGAGCCTCCAATCACGAGTCTGGCAAATCTTAACGAGATGCTCTGCTTGGCAACGGGCGTCGTCCAGCGCGTTATGGTACGTGCCGGTGCGCTCTAGCTTGATACCGGGATACTGGTTCTTCACGGTGCGGTAGCAGCGCTCATTCCAGAATTTGTAGTAAGGCGCGATACCTACCGCGTCGTACGCACACGCAAGCAGTGGGTTATCAAAGTTAGCGCCGTTGCCCCAAATGCTGACCGTGTCAGGAAACTGCTGGAGCCAGAAGTTGAAGCTAGTTAGCGCGACACTTAGCATCAGTGCGTTGGGGTCAGTTAAAACTTTACGCGCTTCTTCTGACTGATCCTTCCACCACTCTTCGGTTTTGGGACAGACCTTGAGACCATGCTCCTTACAGCTATCTTGCCTAATTGCGGCGTAAAATCCCTCCTCTGCAACCTCGAACTCATCAAACGCCACCGCGCCGATGCTTAAGATAACGCTGCCGGGAACGGTGCCAAGCGTCTCGAGATCAACCATCACATTCTGCATAATCAATCCTTATATGTTTTGATGTCAGCCCAGTTCAGGCCGGTTTTGCCATCGGTGAGCATCGGTACATCGGACTCAATGCTTTCCATGGACTCTTTCAGCACTGCCATTTCTTGCTTGTAGTAACTTTTAGGAGCGCTGACGTTAATTTCATCGTAAACTGTGACGAGGAAACGTCCCTGCTTCTTCGGGTGACGATGATATCGTAAGATGGCGTCCTTAGTGGCGTCAGCAGCGCTACCTTGGATGACGTAGTTAAGAAGCTTGTACTCATAGGTCATCTCCCGACCAAAGCGTTTGTCGTACCTTGGCGCTTCAGTGAAATATTGCCTGCCGCCCCATGTTATGATAGGCTCGCCTTCCTTGGCAAGTGCGACGATTTGCTTGGAAAGATCTTTTACTCCCGGAAGCGCTCTTCCATGCGCCGCCAGTAACTCTTTGGCAACATCGATGGAGACGTGGAGAGCGCTAGCTGTTGCTGGAGCGCCTCCTCCATAAATTCTTCGAAAGTTCGTAATCTTGACCTGCGTACGGTGATAGCGTAAACCGGCGATGTCTTCAATAAGCTGTCGTACGTGATCGTGTACGTCCATCCTCGGATTTTCTTGGTAAGCGCGCATGAGCGCCGCATCTTCGAAATGTCCAAGGAAACGTAGTTCTTGGCCGTTATAGTCGCGATGACAAAAGACACCCCCAGCATCCGCAAGAATATACTTACGAACAAGAGGCAGCTCCGGTATAGAACGTAGAAACGCAGGATGCTCATAGCCGTCGTCCTTGTCATGCCAGCTTTTGCTTATGTTGAGGAAGTTGGGGTTACTCGTACTAGGGCGTCCCGTTCTTGTGCCGCTAACATCATTTGTGCGATTTCCCCGTATTTGGTTCCAGTTGGTGCTGATATGACCATCTGGTCGGGCGCTGGCTTGTCGCTGCCATGGGAGCATGAACATTTTGAGGCAGGTGTTGAGTCGGTTGCGATATCCGAATACACTGGCAACACGAGGGTCGCTGTACATGGAGGGAAGGAGGTTCTTTTTACTGACGCTTCGCTTTCCTGTTGCAGTAAGAGCCCAATCTTCGTCCTTGATAATCGAGGATCGCGCAAGAGCTTCTGCGACCTCCGCATCAGAGTCCAAATTAAGACCCGGCGCTTTAAGTCTTTTACGTAGCCAAGCATCCGCTTGCTCCACGGCTGCGAGATATAGCTTGCTGTCCTGCCGCAAGCTGCGCAGATCCACCCGTATGCCCACACGCTCATTGTCGAGCAAAATGGGCATGAGTTCACGTTCCCTGTCATAAGCTTCCCCCATTCCTCTGTCTTGTATCTTAGGCCATAAGTGCTTGAACAATCTTTCGGTGCGCGTCGTATCGCCGTTGGCGTAGCGTCCAGCTATATCCCCCGGCGCGTACGCTACGAGCGCACCTATTTTAGCTCTGCTGTTGACCAGCGGTGCGCCCTTGCTATCAGTAAAGCGATCAACACTGAATTCTGTGATTAGCTGTTTCCTATGCTCCCACAGCCAATCCACAACCTCATCGCGCTCATCAGGCGCTAAACCAAGTATGCGCTCGCTGGCTGGCTTAAGCTGAAAGTCAGGTGCGTGTGGGTCGTGCAGGAACAGAAGAAACATAGAGTCGTCAATGGAGTCCCAAGGCAGCATGGGCATCCCCATGTGCGTGACTGCTACATCAACATCAAACTTACCGTGGTGAAAAAGCTTTCTCCTCCCGTTACGCCAAATGGGGAGGAGAATACGCTTTGCGTCTGCCAGTGAGCAGTTGTTCTCGCCAGTGTAGTGTCCCCACGCTAGATAACGCGGTTTCTTACCGGCCTCCGTGATGCTGACGCCAACAGGCTTCGGTGGATATTCCGGGCGCTCCTGGATAGGGTCAGTCTCGAAGTCGATCACATCAACTACTGGCAGACGCATCGCCATCAACTTACTCCGACGGGGGAGTAGGCTGAGCAACGTCGGCTTCGCCGCCGCTGGGTGCTTCGGTGCCAACGTCAGCGCCATTGGTAGCGTTACCGCTGGCATCGTTCGTCTCATCGGTGGGCTGCGTAGCGCCTCCCACGTCACCACCAGCGACAGCGCCGCCATCGCCGGCTAGCTCACCAGCCTCGGCCGGAGTATTGGCGAGGACTGCGCGAGAAAGCTCGGCACTGTTGTTCTCAAGCTCGGATGCGATCGCATCAAGCTCTTCGGTATCGTCGCTGGCGTTGGCATCGCGAATACGCTGCGACAACTGACCAAGCAACGTCTGTACTGAAGCGATAACAGTGCTTTGTGCTGAAACAGCGGCGTGAAGACGATTCAGGTTTTGAGTCATGTGTTGGACGTCCCTTCTGATATGGAACAAGTCGATCCGGTCTTGGTGCGAAAACCCATCGGTGCCGGAACCTTTACCGATGAATACCTGAAGCAGTTGCAGGACGATGACTACGCCTAGCAGGATAAAGAGCAACGTCACCGCCGCCCTCCCGCCTTGGCCTTGCCGCGCAGCTTGTTATTGGCCTTGGCTGGCGCAGCATCTTCCTCGTCAAGCGGTGGGCTGTAGGGGAAGTCAATGCTGGCGTTCTCAGCCGCATGGCGCTGAACCATCGTTTGCAGAAGGTCTTTGTCCACCTTGTCCACCAGCTCGAACATCACCTTGTACTGCGACTTGGGGTCAGGTTCGATGTAGATATTGGTGATAACGCCGTGCGGCGGTCGGCCAATGTCGGCGGCAAGCTGCTTGACGTACTTGGAGTAATTCTTCACGCTCATGACAGGGAGTTTGAGGAATGCGACCTCTGCTTTGGCAAAGTGGCTGGGGTCGTCGTACAGTTCCAGTTCAAAGGTCTGGTTGCGCCCAGCGCCCTTGCCCTTGTACGCGCCTGCGGGAATCATGGCGAGGCGCATCACGTTCTTACACGCCTTGCCCCGGCCTACGTCAGCACTGCCCCACTCGTTACGCGGGCACGTAGAGCATACGTCGTTCTGTCGCGCAAAGTATGGGTCTTGGTCAACCTTCTCGTGCGGCTCCATGTCCTCTTCATCATGGCCGAACGCGAAGCACTTGGGCGCGGCTGGCGTGTCGGGGTCAAATGCCCCTTCGTACCAACTGTTTTCCATGGTGTCGGCGAGGATGACCACGGCCATCTGGTTTCCCGGCAGCGGGGTCTTGTCAAACTGAAGAACCCCAGCCTGTGTACTGAAGAACTTGCCGCCGCCGCCTGCTGAGCGTTGCGCGCCCGCCGCGACTTCGGCCTGTTGCCGCATCTCGGCTTCCCAATCAACAATGTCGGTGCCGGTCTCAGCGGCTTTGGCTTTGTTACGAGCAACCATATTAGCTATCCTCTCTCAGTTTACCATTGATACACTCAACAACGTCAAAGTTCTTTGTCTTGGTGCGAGTGTTGTTTTGCCAAGCCCAGTTCTCAGCCGTGTGCTTGGCTGTTGTCGCCATATGAATACGTTCTTCACCAACTTGAACGTGTTCACGGCAAAGATAGATGCGCTGTTCCATCACGCCACCTTCGTAAGCGAGACGGTGACGTAGTCGAACGGCTCAACGCCGGGGAGCTTCTTACGAGACTCTTCGATGGTGGCTTTTACCGCGTCGTCGCTAATGCGCTTTTGCAGTAAGTCAAAGCGATTATTCTTCGCGACCCACTTGAAGAAGCTGTCCCACTTGGTCGGGTCAACGCGGTACTTCTTCTTGCGCACGACCTGAACGCGGTGATGCTTGCCAGCAGCGCCGGTAGAGTTCTTGTCCAAGTTGTCGATGATGTGGTTCTTGATGCGCTCTTCCTCAGCTTTGAGCGCGGCTGCGACCTTGTCGGCCTTTAGGCGGCTTTCACGTGTAGCGAACAGTAAGTCCGCACAAGCGCCCATTGATTTTGGTAGTGCCTTTGGCATTGGAACCTCTTTCTGTCAACATGAAACGAGCAAACAAGTTGGGCTGCGATAGTTGGAAGGGTGCCGAAGAGCATAACAGGGGGGAACACTCATCGGCTTCGGGTACTACCGCAGCCCGCCTAGCCTTATACTCCCCCATTACTGGAGCAGCAAGCCAAGGCTTTCGGCCGGTATCTCCTCATCGTACGTGCCGAACGTACCGTAAGGTTCCCTAAGCACGATGCCGGGGAAGCCCTTGTCAACGACCATCTTGGCGTAGTCGTCTAACTCCTTCTTGTTTGTGACCGCCATGTGGTCAACAAACTGCACGCATGGGCCACAAGCACCAGTCACCATAGTCTCTGTCATACCTAAACGCTCGTGTAGCGGGTAGTTACCGTTCGTCTTCATGTCGTAGACCCAGAATATGTACGGGTGTATGAGATTGCTCTCGCCAAGCAAGAACTCAGCGCGCTCATGGCACTCGGGGTCTTCCGGCTTGCCGACTACGATCTCGCCAACAAACGCGGGGAGGTCTTGCAGCATATCACGCACCATGCGGTTCTTGACGGTCTCATCGAACGGATTACGGATTTGCAGCTTGACGCCACGCATCAGGGGCCGCGCCAGCTTATAGAACTCGGACATAGTTCACCTGTAGTACAAGAGGGCCGACTACCATGGAGAATCCCCAGAGCTTACCCTCCATGCCGTTTGTGCTTGTGACGGGGAGAGCTATATGAAAGCTGATTCCCAGACCGAACGTGTAAGGGGTGCCGCTAAGACTAATCATGATCATCTTCCTCCAAGGACATTGCTGCGAACATCGCTCGAAACATTGCCTCAACATATTCGGCTTGCAGGAATCCGTGCGGCGGGAGCGCTTTCTGACCCGCTTCGATCATCGCGTCTGTGATCTTGAGTTCTCTATCCACAACGTCAGTCATGATCATCTTCCTCTGGTTCTAAGGTTCCTATTCCCCGGCATGGTTGGCAGGCCATTGTCAGAGGCGCTCCAAAGCGTCGTCTAGCGACCTTTATGCGCCCAGTGCCGCCACAGTTGCGGCAAGTTGGCCCCGTAGCTGTTAGATCCTCTGGCGTAGGCGTTGGTCGTTGCCTAAGCCAGTGCGTAAGGCACTCCTTGGCCCAGCTTATGCGCGACCAGCGCTCAAGCTCCGTCACACCATGATGGTCGGGGTGGCAGTTCTTGGCCTTTTCTCTGAATGCGCGGTTTACTTCATCAGTCGTAAGCGTGGGTAAGTCCACGCCTAGCAAGACTGCTGCTTCCGCGGCTTTAATAGGTGAGACAATCATATGTAGTTAGGCCCGTTCTTGATATAGTCAAAAATCACTTCTGCGCGCCTTAGCAACAGCTCATCGTCAAAGCAGCCCGCCGCGCCAAAGCTGGACGCAGCCATCCGCGCACACTCCAGACGCACTGCTGGGTCGATATTGGGGTCAGTTTGTACAGCGTACGTCGGCTGCGCTTCTCCCGCAGCAGCTTGCCACTGCTCGTCAGTTATATTTGCAGCTTCGTCGTAGTATGAGCGGGGGCCTGGCTCATCAACCAAGTCAGCTTCACGCAATATCTCGCTTAACGGCTTGGGCTGCGCAGTTCTATCGCCGTGTCCTTCTCTTGCCATCTCACTCTCCTCGCATTGGCTCGAGCGCCAAGTTCTTTAGCAGTACCTTACGATCCTTCACTACCCGCCACTTGTCGGGATTGCGTATCGCGTAGAACCGACCCTGCTTCCCATCGGGCAATGACAACGGCGCTCCGCCGTACACTTG
>Ga0070689_100002204_pt1 | contig 12627 bp, 10 predicted proteins | sample KBSS23HmetaG_FD_64669 | JGI IMG/M metagenome (GOLD analysis project Ga0070689, IMG submission 64669) | Switchgrass rhizosphere microbial communities from Kellogg Biological Station, Michigan, USA - KBS S2-3H metaG | ecosystem: Host-associated > Plants > Roots > Rhizosphere ...
ATGACCAAGCAGCCGGAACTGTTCTGGGGCATGATCGCCTCGATGTGGATCGGCAACCTGATGCTGGTCGTCATCAACCTGCCCCTGGTCGGCATGTGGGTGCGGCTGCTGCGCGTGCCGTACCGCCATCTGTTCCCGATGATCGTCATCTTCTGCTGCATCGGCGTGTATTCGCTCAACAATGCGCCGTTCGACGTGACGATGACGGCGATCTTCGGTGTCGTCGGCTACTGGCTGGTGAAGCACGACTTCGAGCCGGCGCCGATGATCCTGGGCTTCGTGCTCGGCCCGCTGATGGAGGAGAACCTCCGCCGCGCCATGCTGATCGCCCGCGGCGACGCCACCGTGTTCCTGACACGGCCGATCTCGGCGACGCTGCTCGCGCTTGCGCTGTTCCTGCTGGTCCTGGCGGTGCTGCCGTCGCTGCGGGCCAAGCGCGAAGAGGTGTTCACCGAATAGCGCGACACCTGCGACGAATTGCTTAGCCCCCGGGATGCGTTAAAGCGTGTCCCGGGGTTTTCTTTGTGCCCGCCCAGGCTGAAGATATCAGCGTTGAAACCTGAGGGGCGTCCAATGTCATCGTTTCGTTTTCCGGCAGGCCTTATGGCCGGCCTCTTCGCGTTCGCCGTCGGCATCGTTCCAGCCGGTGCGCAGAACTATCCAGTCCGGCAGATCACGGTGATCGTGCCGTTCGCGGCAGGCGGCCCAACCGACGTGGTCGCCCGCATCGTCGGCGACCACATGTCGAAGACATTGGGCCAGACCCTCGTGATCGAAAATATGCTCGGCGCCGGCGGCACCACCGCGTCAACCCGCGCCATGCGGGCGGCGCCCGACGGCTACACCATCATTATGGGCCACATGGGCACGCACGCGGCCTCGGTCGCGCTCTATCCGAACCTGGCCTACAAGCCGGACGCCGACTTCGAGGCGATCGGCATGGCGGCCGGTACGCCGATCCTGATCCTGTCCAAGAAGGACTTCGCGCCAAAGGATCTCAAGGAGTTCGTGACCTACGTGAAGGCCAACGAAGCCAAGCTCAACATGGCGCATGCGGGCGTCGGGTCGGTGTCCCATGTCACCGGGTTGCTGTTGAACCATCTGCTTGGAGTGAAACCGACCTTGATCCCATTCCAGGGCACGGGACCGGCGATGAACGCGCTCATTGGCGGGCAGGTCGAGTACATGACCGACCAGATCGTCAACGCGGTGCCGCAGGTGCAGGGCGGCACCATCAAGGCCTATGCGATTGGTACGACGGAGCGAAATCCGGCGCTGCCCAATGTGCCGACCTCCAAGGAAGCAGGCCTGCCCGACTTCCAGGCCTCGGCCTGGAACGCGCTGTTTGCGCCGAAGGGCACGCCGAAGCCGATCCTCGACAAGCTGAGCGCCGCGCTCGACAAGGCGCTCGATGACGAGGCCACGCGCAAGCGGCTGCTTGACCTCGGCAGCGATATTCCGGGCAAGGACCGGCGCGGCCCGCAGGCACTCAGCACGCTGGTGAAAAGCGAAATTGCGCGGTGGACGCCGGTCATCAAGGCGGCGAACTGAGTTTTCCAATGCTGCGCATCTAAGTCTGTGCAAGGGGGCGGTTCCGGCCGCCCCTTTTCGTTTTCAAGGATTATATAGAGGCGGCTGGGACCGGAACGGTCCTGACGTTAGAATCACGGACGCGGTGAGTCGCGGAGCCTTGAGCAGCCGATGCGCCAATATCTCGAACTGATGGAACGCGTGCTCGCGGACGGCGTGGAGAAGCGCGACCGCACCGGTACCGGCACGATGTCCGTGTTCGGCCACCAGATGCGCTTCGATCTCGGCGCCGGATTTCCGCTCACCACCACCAAGAAGCTGCACGTCAAGTCGATCGTTCATGAGCTGCTTTGGTTCCTGGCCGGCGACACCAACGTCAAATACCTCAACGACAACGGCGTGCGGATCTGGGACGAATGGGCGGACGAGCGCGGCGATCTCGGCCCGGTCTATGGTCGGCAATGGCGCTCCTGGCCGACGCAGGACGGCCATACCATCGATCAGATCGCCAACGTGGTGGATATGATCCGCCGCAATCCAGATTCCCGGCGTTTGATCGTCACCGCCTGGAACCCCGCCGATGTCGACAAGATGGCGCTGCCGCCGTGCCACTGCCTGTTTCAGTTCTATGTTGCCCGCGGCCGGTTGTCCTGCCAGCTCTACCAGCGATCCGCCGACATCTTCCTCGGCGTGCCGTTCAACATCGCCTCCTACGCGCTGCTCACCATGATGGTCGCGCAGGTGGCGGGGCTCGCGCCGGGTGAGTTCGTCCACACCTTCGGCGATGCACATCTTTATCTCAATCACCTCGAACAGGCCCATCTGCAGCTGTCGCGGGCGCCCAAGACGCTGCCGACGTTGCGGATCAATCCGGCGGTGAAGGACATTTTCGCCTTCCGCTACGAGGATTTCGCGCTCGAAGGCTACGAGCCGCATCCGCACATCAAGGCCGAGGTGGCGGTGTGACCGCGGCACTGCCGCGTCACGTCGCGATTGTTCTGCTCGCCGCTGTCGCCGACAACGGCGTGATCGGACGCGACAATGCGCTGCCGTTCCGCCAAAGCACGGATCTCAAGCGCTTCAAGTCGCTCACCATGGGCAAGCCGGTGCTGATGGGCCGCAAGACCTATCTGTCGATCGGCAAGCCGCTTCCGGGCCGCACCAACATCGTGGTCAGCCGCAATGGCAGCTTTGCAGCGCCCGGCATCCTGGTCGCCGGCAGTCTCGATGCGGCCCTGACCGCGGCGCGCGGTGACGCGCTTCGCCGCAGCGTGGACGAAGTCGTCGTGATCGGCGGCACCGACATCTTCGAGCAGTCTATGACCCTTGCCGACCGTATCGAGATTACCCATGTGCATACGCGTCCGGCGGGCGACACGCACTTTCCGCCGATCGACGCCACCCGTTGGCGTGAACAGGCGCGCAGCGAACACCCGGCGGGTCCGCGGGACGAGGCTGCGTTCAGCTATGTTACTTATGTCCGGGCTTGAGACCGGAAGAAGGGAAACAGCAGTCGCGCCAGCACGTTGAACTGCGTCAGCGGCGTGCGTTGTAAGGCGCGGACGGCTCCAATATAACCTCAGCAGCAAAACGGACCACCGGCGGGTTGCCGGCCTCCGAGGAGAGTTTTCATGCCATGGAGCAATCAAGGCGGCGGACCTTGGGGGTCGGGCGGATCGAAGGGGCCTTGGGGCTCCGGGCCGCAATCGTCCGGACCGACGCCGCCTGACCTCGAGGACTTGCTGCGGCGCAGCCAGGACAAGCTTCGGAGCGTTCTCCCGGGCGGCAATATGGGCGGCCGCGGCTTTGCTCTGATCGCGCTCGGCGCCGTCGTGCTGTGGGGCGTGTCCGGATTCTTCCGTGTCGAGCCGGACGAAGTGGGCGTCGTGCTCCGCTTCGGCAAGGAAATCCGCGAGGTCCAGCCGGGCCTCAACTACCATTTGCCCTATCCGGTCGAAACCGCGCTGACGCCGAAGGCGCTGCAGGTCCGCAAGATCGACGTCGGCATGCGCATCGTCGACGATCTCCGCCGCGGCGCCACCGTGCGCGACGTGCCGGAAGAAAGTCTGATGCTCACCGGCGACGAGAACATCGTCGACGTCGATTTCTCCGTGCTGTGGCGGATCAAGCCGAACGGCGTCGGCGAATACCTCTTCAACATCCAGAATCCCGAGGGCACGGTGAAGGCCGTAGCCGAAAGCGCCATGCGCGAAGTGATCGGCCGTTCCGACATTCAACCGATCCTGACCGGCGCCCGCCAAGGCATCGAAACTGGGGTGCAGGAGCTCATGCAGAAGACGCTCGATACCTACGGCGCCGGTGTTCTGGTTCAGCAGGTGCAATTGCAGAAGGTCGATCCGCCGGCACAGGTCATCGACTCGTTCCGCGACGTGCAGGCGGCGCGCGCCGATCTTGAGCGCGCGCAGAACGAGGCGCAGACCTACGCGAACCGGGTCGTGCCGGAGGCGCGAGGCCGGGCGGCGCAGATTCTTCAAGCCGCCGACGCCTACAAGTCGCAGACCGTCGCCGAGGCGACCGGTCAGACTTCGCGTTACGGCAAGATCTATGAGGAATACAAGAAGGCGCCCGAGGTGACGCGCAAGCGCATGTATCTCGAAACCATGGAACGCGTCATGGCCGGCACCGACAAGATCATCCTCGACTCGAACGGACAGTCCGGTTCTGGCGTGGTGCCCTACCTGCCGCTCAACGAGCTGGCGCGGCGGCCGCAAACTCCGGCGGCCCCGAGTGGAGGCACCCGATGAGGATCGGTATCGCCGGAGGCATCGTCCTCGTCCTCGTTCTCGCCGCGGTGGTGCTCGGCTACTCGTCGGTGTTCACCGTCTATCAGACACAGCAGGCGTTAGTGGTCCGGCTCGGTCAGCCGGTCCGCGTGGTGACCGAGCCCGGCCTTAACTTCAAGGTGCCGTTGATCGACAGCGTAATCGGGATCGACAAACGTATCCTCGATCTCGAAAACCCGGCGCAGGAGGTGATCGCCTCCGATCAGAAGCGCCTCGTGGTCGACGCCTTCGCGCGCTATCGCATACAGGAACCGCTGCGCTTTTATCAGACCGTCAACACGATCCAGGGCGCGAATTCGCAGCTCTCGATCCTGCTCAACGCAGCTCTGCGGCGCGTGCTGGGCGAGGCCACGCTCACTCACGTCGTGCGCGACGAGCGCGCGCAGTTGATGGCGCGCGTGCGCGATCAGCTCAACAAGGAGGCGCAGGTCTACGGCATCACGGTGGTCGATGTGCGAATCCGCCGCGCCGATTTGCCGGAGCAGAACAGCCAGGCGGTGTACCAGCGGATGCAGACCGAGCGGCAACGCGAGGCCGCCGAATTCCGCGCCCAGGGCAGCCAGAAGTCGCAGGAAATCCGCTCCAAGGCCGACCGCGACGTGACCGTGCTGGTCGCCGAAGCGACCTCCAAGTCGGAGCAGGTCCGCGGCGAGGGCGACGGCGAACGAAACCACATCTTTGCCGAGGCCTTCGGTAAGGACGTCGACTTCTTCACCTTCTATCGCTCGATGCAGGCCTACGAAGCGGGCATGCGCCACAACGACACACGCATGGTGTTGTCGCCGGATTCGGAGTTCTTCCGCTATTTCGTCGACCCGTCGGGGAAGCCGCGCGAGTCGCAAGGTGGCGGCCGGACACCGGCGCCGCCGACCACACCGAGATAACGGAACCCGCGAATCAGCAGACGTAACGGTTGGCGGGAATGTCCGACTTTCTGGTCGCGATCGGCTTGGTGTTCGCCATCGAGGGAATACTGTTCGCCGCCTTACCGGGCCCGGTGAAGCGCGCGATGGCGCATGTCACCGAGACGCCCGACGGCGCGTTGCGGCTAGTGGGGATCGCGTCCGCCATCGTCGGCGTCGTGCTGGTCTGGCTGGTTCGGGGCTGAAGCCTGCGGAGAAGCCGCTTTTCCGCCCCAATCCACCGGTTCAGTCGTTGTTGACCAACTCTTGATCGAGTAAGTCTTGGCTAATCGAGCAAGTTTTGGCTAATCGAGTGAGTCTTGGCTGCGCCACAGGTCACTTGCGTCCGTTTCGGCGTGGATGCACTCTCGAACCCACAGCTTTTCAGGAGATTTGACGGCCATGGCCCGCCTGTTCACCGTTTTCGCGCATGCCCTCCGGCAACCGGCATTGTCCGCGATTGCCGCAGCAGCGATCGCGCTTCCCGCGCTCTCGACGCCGACGTTCGCACGCGGCCCGGAAAACATCGCCGACGTTGCCGAGAAGGTGATCGACGCGGTGGTCAACATCTCGACCTCGCAGAAGGTGGAGGCACGTGGTGGTGGCAGCGGCGGCGGACAGCAGGCGGTGCCGCAGCTTCCGCCGGGCTCGCCGTTTGAAGAGTTCTTCGAGGAGTTCTTCAAGAACCGGCGCGGCCAGGGCGGTGACGATCAGGCGCCCAATCGCCCGCCACGGCGCGTCAACTCGCTCGGCTCCGGCTTCATCGTCGATGCGGCCGGCGTCGTGATTACCAACAATCACGTCATCGCGGATGCCGACGAAATTACCGTCATCCTCACGGACGGCACGCGGCTGAAGGCCGAGGTCGTTGGCAAAGATACCAAGACCGACCTCGCGGTGCTTCGCGTCAAGCCGACTAAGCCGCTGAAGGCGGTCAAGTTTGGCGACTCCGACAAGGTCCGGCTCGGTGAATGGGTGATCGCAATCGGCAATCCGTTCAGCCTCGGCGGCTCGGTCACCGCGGGCATCGTGTCGGCGCGAAACCGCGACATCAATTCGGGTCCCTATGACAACTACATCCAGACCGACGCCGCCATCAACCGCGGCAATTCCGGCGGACCGCTGTTCAACCTCGACGGCGACGTGATTGGCGTGAACACCGCGATCATCTCGCCTTCCGGCGGCTCGATCGGCATCGGCTTTGCCGTGCCCTCGAAGGTCGTCCAGGCGGTCGCATCGTCGCTGCAGCAGTTCGGCGAGATCCGGCGTGGCTGGCTCGGCGTGAAGATTCAGCAAGTCACCGACGAGATTGCCGAGAGCCTCAACATCAAGCCCGCGCGCGGTGCATTGATCGCCGGCATCGACGACAAGGGCCCGGCCAAGCCTGCCGGCATCGAGGCCGGCGACGTCATCATCAAGTTCGACGGCAAGGACATCAAGGAGATGCGCGATCTGCCGCGCATCGTCGCCGACACGCCGGTCGGCCGCGACGTCGAGGTGGTCATCGTCCGCAAAGGCAAGGAAGAAAAGAAGACCGTGAAGCTCGGCCGGCTCGACGACGAGAAGCCGGTCAAGGCCTCCGCCACGCCAGCTCCGGCCGACGACAAGTCGGTGGTGCAGAAGTCGCTTGGCCTACAGCTGTCCAACATGAGCGACGAGTTGCGCAAGAAGTACAAGATCAAGGACGCGGTCAAAGGCGTGGTCATTACCGGCGTTGACGCATCCTCGGTCGCTTCCGACAAGCGCCTCACGGCGGGCAGCACGATCGTCGCGATCGAGCAGGAGCAGATGACGGGCGCGGCCGAAGTGCAAAAGAAGGTCGATGCGCTGAAGAAAGCCGGCAAGAAAACCGCGCTGCTTCTGGTTGCGACCGCCGAAGGCGATATGCTGTTTGTGGCTCTGCCGATCGAGTGATCGCGCCACGGTAAGATGCAAAGGGCGGCCGCAGGGCCGCCCTTTGCCGTTTCCGCGTTCGAATTTGCAGGTCAATCAAGCACGTGATTGACCATGCCGTCGGCAAGCTTGGGCTCGAACCAGGTCGATTTCGGCGGCATGATCAGTCCGGCGTCGGCAACCGCCATCAGATCCGTCATCTGCGTTGGATAAAGCGCGAAGGCCGCGGCCATCTCGCCGGAGGTCACCCGCTTTTCGAGCCCTTCCAGACCGCGGCCGCCGCCGACGAAATCGATGCGCTTGTCGGTGCGCTGGTCGACGATGCCGAACAGCGGCTCCAGCACGTTGCTCGAGAGCAGGGTGACCGGCAGGCGTCCGATCGGGTCGTGCTGCGGCACGCGCTTGGGATCCAACGTCAGGCGATACCAACGGCCGGCGAGGAACATTCCAAACTCACCGGACGTAGCCGGGCGCACCGGCCGGTCCGATGCCGCAACCGTGCAGCGCTCGCGAAACGCGGCAAGAAGCTCGTCGGCGCTACGGCCATTCAAATCGCGGACCACGCGGTTGTAGTCGAGAATCGTCATCTGGTGGTGCGGGAAGATCACCGAGAGGAAATAGCCGTGCGAGCCGGTCGAGCCGCCGCGCGCTTGGGCGACCCGCGAGGCCGCAGCGGAGCGGTGGTGGCCGTCGGCGATGTAGATCGCCGGCAGCGCATTGAACGCCTTGGTCAGCGCGCCGATGGTCGGTTCGTCGTCCACCACCCACATCTGGTGGCGGACGCCGTCGTCGGCGGTGACGTCCACGTCGGCTTTGTTCAAGGTCGCGGCGGCCAGCATGGCGTCGATCGCCGGCGCATCCGGATAGGCGATCATCACCGGGCCGGTCTGGGCGTTGACGGCCTCGATTTGGCGGACGCGGTCGTCCTCTTTGATCGGCGTGGTCAGCTCATGCCTGCGGACGCGGTTGGTTGTGTAGTCGGCGACCGACGCGATCGCGGCAAGGCCGGTCTGCACCCGGTCGCGCCAGGTCAGCCGATAGACGTAATAGAACGGCGTGGCGTCGCGCATCAGCACGCCGGCCTTGACCATGCGTTCGAGGTTCTCCGATGCCTTGGCGTAGACCGCGCGGTCGTAGGGATCGGTCTTCGGGTCGAGGTCGATCTCGGGCTTGGAGATATGCAGGAAGCTCCACGGCTTGCCGGCGGCGCGTTCGCGCGCCTCCGCGCTCGAAAGCACGTCATAGGGCGGCGCCAGGACGTCGTGGGCGCGTCCGGGCGCGGGACGCAAGGAGCGGAACGGCTTGATCAGTGACACGCGGCCTCTCTCTCAGGGAAGCGATCGGGATGGGCTCATGGTTTAGTCGGCGTTGGAACGCGGTTCAATATCGGCTAGCTCCTGTGGGGTGAGACGGCCCGGAACCATCCTGATCGCAGGCCCGACCGCCAGTGGAAAATCGGCGCTGGCGCTGGCCATGGCCGAACGGCATGGCGGCGTCATCGTCAACGCCGATTCCATGCAGGTCTATCGCGATCTCCGCATCATCACGGCGCGGCCGGGCGTCGCGGACGAGGCGCGAGTCCCGCATCGCCTCTATGGCCATGTTGATGCCGCCGAGAACTATTCGGTCGGGCGCTGGTGCCAGGATGCCCGCGCGGTGCTCGAGGAGGCCAAAAGCGCCGGGCGGGTGCCGATCCTGGTCGGCGGCACCGGGCTTTACTTCAAGGCGCTGACCCAGGGGCTTTCGGCGGTGCCGCCGACGCCGCTCGATATCCGCGCCGCGGTGCGGGCCCGCTGCGACGCCGAGGGCGCGGCCGCGCTGCACGCCGAACTTGCCCGCCGCGATCCGGTGATGGCTGAGCGGCTCAAGCCCGGCGACCGGATGCGGCTCGCCCGCGCGCTGGAGGTGCTGGAGGCAACTGGGCGGTCGCTGGCAGATTGGCACCGCGACGGCCTGCCGGCGATCCTCGACCCCGACGTGGCAGTGAAGATATTTCTGGTGGTGGACCGCGCCGAGTTGTACCGCCGGATCGACGCCCGCTTTGACGCCATGCTGGCCGAGGGCGCGCTGGACGAGGTGAGGGCGCTGGCCGGCCGTAGCCTCGACCCCCTGCTGCCGGCGATGAAGGCCCACGGTGTGCCCTGGTTGCGGCGGCACCTCGCGGGCGAAATCAGCCTGGAGGCGGCGGCCGCCGGGGGCAAGCAGGACACCCGCCGCTATACCAAGCGGCAGGCCACTTGGTTCCGTAACCAGATGCCGGGCTGGACGTGGGCCGAGCGGCAGGCCGCGTTGGATTTCATCGAACGTGAACTGACCCGCTGACGGCCGCAGTTGTTATTCTGCTGCCTGCTGCAATTCGACGTCACTGGAATGGGGCGTACCGGTCTTGCCATTGAGCCATTGCTGGAAGCGGTCGAGGTAGAGGTAGACGACCGGAGTTGTGTACAACGTCAGCACCTGGCTGAACGCAAGGCCACCGACCATCGCATAGCCCAACGGTTGCCGCATCTCCGAGCCGGTGCCGTGTCCGAGCGCGAGCGGAATGCCCGCGAGTATGGCCGCCGCTGTGGTCATCAGGATGGGCCGGAAGCGCAGCAGACAGGCCTCACGGATTGCATCGACCGGTGCGAGGCGGCGTTCGCGCTCGGCGTTAACGGCAAAGTCTACCAGCATGATGCCGTTCTTCTTGACGATGCCAATCAGCAGGATGATGCCGATGATCCCGATTACCGAGAGGTCCATGTTGCCCACTTTCAGCGCCAGCAGCGCGCCGACGCCGGCAGACGGTAGCGTCGAAAGAATGGTCAGCGGGTGGATGAAGCTCTCATAGAGCATCCCCAGGATGATATAGACGACAACGAGCGCAGCGGCGATCAGGATTGGCTCGCTGGAGAGCGAGTTCTGGAACGCCTGTGCGTTGCCCTGGAAGGTCGGAATGATCGACGACGGCATTTGTATTTCGCGAGCCGCTTCGCTGATAGCGTCGACGGCCTGGCCGAGAGCCACGCCGGGCCGCAGATTGAACGTCAACGTCACCGCCGGGAACTGGCCCTGGTGCGCAACGGAAAGCATGCCCACTTTGCTCGAATCGACGTCGACCAGCGAGGACAGCGGCACCGCGCCACCCGTCAGGGGAGACTTGACGTAGAGACGATTGAGCGTCGAGAGATCCTTCTGCAGTTTCGGGAGGATTTCGAGAACGACGAAGTAGGTCTTGAGCTGCGTGTAATACTGCGTGATTTGGCGCTGCCCGAAGGCGTCGTTGAGCGTGTCGTCGATGAGCTGCGGCGAAATGCCGAAGCGTGACGCCTGGTCGCGATTGATGGTGATCTTGAGCTGCGGAGCGTTCGCCAAGAGATCGCTGCCGACGTCGGTGATCTCCGACAGTGTACGCATCTTGTCGAGCATTTTGCCGGACCACTCCGTCAACTCGTCAAGGTTGGAATCCTGCAATGTATATTGAAAGCTCGCGCGCGCGATGCGGCCACCGACGGTGATATCCTGCGTCGGCTGCAGAGTCATGTTGGCGCCTTGAATTTTGGCGAGCTGCGGCCGCAGGCGATCGATGATTTGCGATGATGTGAGCTCGCGTTGGTCGCGCGGCTTGAGCACGATGAATCCTCGACCGGTGTTGGCCGTCTGAGCGCCGCCGGAGCTGCCGGTGAACGACCCCAATCCCGCGACGTCAGGATCGTGCATGATCACATCGCCCATCTGCTGAAGCAGCCGCATCATCTCCTCGGGCGAAGCATCCTGCGCAGCTTCGGCGAAGGCCTGGATCATTCCGGTGTCTTGGATCGGGAAGAAGCCTTTGGGAATCTGAATGGCCAGCGCGACGGTCAACGCCATGGTGGCGAAGAACACGCCGATCGTGATCCTCTGGTGCCGCAACACAATGTCGAGCGTGCGTTCATAGAACGCCGCCATGGCGTTGAAGCCCCGCTCGACAAAGCGATAGATGCGGCCGTGGCTATTCGGTGCCCGCTGCATGAAACGTGCGCACATCATGGGCGCGAGCGTGAGCGAGACCAGGGCGGAGATGGCAATGGCCGCGGTCACCGTGAGTGCGAATTCGCGGAACAGCCGGCCGATGATGCCGCCCATCAGGAGCAGCGGGATGAACACTGCAATCAGCGAGCACGAGATCGACAGCACGGTGAAGCCGATTTCACGCGACCCCTTGAGCGCTGCATCGAGCGGTGCTTCGCCCTCCTCGATATGCCGGTAGATATTCTCCACCACGACAATGGCGTCATCGACCACGAAGCCGACGGCGATGGTCAGCGCCATCAGGGACAGGTTGTCGAGGCTGAAATTGAGCAGGTACATGGCGGCTGCCGAACCGGTCAGCGCCAATGGCACGGTTACGCTCGGAATGAGCGTCGCCCAGAAATTCCGGAGGAACAGCAAGATCACCATGACCACGAGCGCGATGGTGAGACCCAGCGTGAATTCCACGTCAGCCACAGAGGCGCGTATGGTGGTTGTACGGTCGAGCAGCGTTCGCACCTCGATGGCCGGAGGGATGCGCGCGGTGAGCTGCGGAATTTGCCCCTTGATCTGATCGACCGTGTCGACGACGTTCGCGCCGGGCTGCTTGAATACCGCCAGGATGATGCCGTCCTTGTTGTTCTGATAGGCGGCGACGGTGCGGTCCACCTGATCGGCGACCGCCTGGCCGACATCGCGAACCCGGATCGGGGCGCCGTTCCTGTAGGCCAGGATGACGTCGTTGAAGGGGCCGGCCTCAACGATCTGATCGTTGGTCGCGATGGTGAAGCTGGTTGTGGCGGTGTTCAGGGTGCCCTTGGCGATGTTGGTCGTGGAATTCACCAGCGTCGAGCGAATCTCTTCCAGCGTTATCCCGCTGTTGGCCAGTTTTGCCGGATCGACCTGGATGCGGATCGCGGGCGTGCGGTCGCCGAAGATCGAGACCTGAGCGACGCCGGACACCTGCGATATCTGCTGGGCCAGGAACAGGTCGGCATATTCGTCGACCTTGATCAGGGGAACCGTATCGGACCGCAGCGACAACAAAAGGATCGGCGAATCCGCCGGATTGACCTTCTTGTAACTCGGCGGTGCTGTCATCGACTGCGGCAGCGTCTTGCTGGCCACCGTGATCGCCGCCTGCACGTCCTGTGACGCCGAGTCGATATTGCGATTGAGGTCGAACTGAATGACGATCGTTGTGGCTCCGAGCGCGCTCAGCGATGTTATTTGCGAGATGCCAGGAATCTGCGCGAACTGCCGTTCGAGCGGCGAGGCGACGGACGTTGCCATGGTTTCGGCGCTTGCGCCCTGCCAGGTGGCCGTGACCTGGATGGTCGGAAAGTCGACTTGCGGAAGCGGAGCGACGGGCAGGAACGGATAGGCGGCGATGCCGACGAAGGCGATTGCCGCCATCAGCAGTGTGGTGGCAATCGGCCGGCGGATGAACGGTTCGGACAGATTCATGATTCGCCGTCGTCCTTCGCCGGCGGAGCGGTTGAAACGCT
>Ga0070689_100002206_pt1 | contig 12625 bp, 10 predicted proteins | sample KBSS23HmetaG_FD_64669 | JGI IMG/M metagenome (GOLD analysis project Ga0070689, IMG submission 64669) | Switchgrass rhizosphere microbial communities from Kellogg Biological Station, Michigan, USA - KBS S2-3H metaG | ecosystem: Host-associated > Plants > Roots > Rhizosphere ...
ATCGAACCGCCCGAAAAATAATTTTTATGGGAAGTTCTGAAGAAATTTTTAATCATCATTCAAATTATTTTATGCGCACGCTTTTTTCAGACAAATAAAAATGCCATAAAAGCCGCGCCGCAACCGCGCGAAAAGGTTTCCATTTTTCGGCGATGACTTGAAATTCGTCCGAACTCGGCGCGTGTTCCAATTTCATCAATTTTTTGTAAGCGACGTGCAGAGCGAGATCGCCTTTCGGCATCACGTCTGCGCGGAGCATTGCCATGAGCAGATAAATATCAGAAGTCCAATCGCCGATTCCTTTGATTTTTTTGAGTTCCGTTTTTACATCTGCGTCCGAAAGTTTTTCTAACTTCTTTAAATCCAAATCGCCAGTTAAAACTGCTTTTGCAAGCTCGCGCACATAAACGGTTTTCTGGCGCGAAAAATAACACGCTTTTAATTCTTCATCAGATAATTTCAAAACATTTTCCGGCGTGATTTTTTTGACATTTTCCTTTAGTTTATTAAACGCCGAAAGCGCGGACGCGAGCGAAACCTGCTGTTCCAAAATGATGTGAACGAGCGTCGCAAACGTCGCGTCGCGTTTCCAGAGCGGCGGCGCTGCGTAAGTTTCAAAAATAAACTTTAGATCGTCATCCTGCTTCGCTAATTTTTTACAAATTTTTGTCAATTCGCGTTCGTCGAGTTTTTTTACCATAAATTTTGCCGTTTCGTTATACAATTATTGCGTTATTAAACAGATTCGTAAAACGTCAGAGTAAAATGAAAATTCGCTTTTTTGCAGCCGTTTATTTTGCCTTGCAAGGTTTGGCAATCGCCGCTTGGTGGATTTTACTTTTTTCAGTTCCTGATTCCCGAAAATATTTTTTGATGGGCGACAATGAAACGATTTTGCTGTCGTTTTGGCTTCCGGATTTATTTTTATTGACGCTCGGTTCTTTTGCCGTAAGTTTGCTTTGTCATTTTGAAAGCAAGTTTCTAACTGCCGCTTTATGGTTTGTCGTCGGCGCGATAAGTTATGCGACATTTTATTGTCTGGCGTTTGCGATGATGACCGATTCGGGCTGGCTCGGCGTTGTGTTTATGTTTCCGGCGATGATTTTCAGCGGAAATTTTGCAATCGGTCTTTCATCTGCGTTTCAGGAACGAATGTTTCGGCTTTCGAGCGAAGGAAAAACCGGTTGGATTATGACGAAAACATTTTTGCAGATCGTCATTGTCTGGAGTTTAATTTTATTCGTTTTTCCGGCGATGATCGTTTACGTCGAGTCAAAACTCGGAATCGTTCGTTTTATATTTCCGTTTCAAAAAGTACTCTCGGTTCTTTTATTTTGCGCGATGAGTTTTATAGGCATTTCGAGCGCAATAACGATGTCGCGCATCGGTCGCGGAACGCCTTTGCCTCTCGATGCCGCAAACAAATTGGTCGTCGCGGGAATTTATTCAGTAGTGCGAAATCCGATGGCGATTTCTGGAATCACGCAAGCTCTCGCCGTCGGATTTTTTCTCGGATCACCGCTCGTTTTGATTTATGTTTTGATGGGCGGAATGATCTGGCAGATGATTTTCCGACCGCTCGAAGAGGAAAATTTATCAGAGCGTTTCGGTGATAATTACGAAATATACAGAAAAAACGTCAGGTGCTGGATTCCGCGCCGAACGAGATTTTATCTTCAGGAGAAATAAATGTCCGAACTTCATTACAGAGCCTGTAACTTATGCGAAGCGATTTGCGGCATCGAGATCGAACGCGACGGCGGAAAAATTCTTTCGATCAAAGGCGATAAAAACGATCCTTTTTCGCGCGGTCATATTTGCCCGAAAGCTCTCGCTTTGAAAGAAATTTACGAGGACAAAAATCGTCTGAAATTTCCCGTAAAGAGATTCGGCGATGAATGGAAAGAAATTTCGTGGCAAGAAGCGTTTGACGAAACGGCTGAAAAACTCACGGCGATTCAGGAGAAATACGATAAAAACGCGGTCGCGATTTTTCAGGGAAATCCGACGGTTCACAATTTCGGAACGCTTTTGTCGAGCGGCGATTTACTGAAAGCTCTGAAGACGCAAAACAGTTTTTCGGCGACTTCGGTTGATCAACTGCCGCATCATTTCGCCGCGTGGTCGATGCTCGGTCATCCGCTTTTGATGCCGATTCCGGACATTGACCGAACCGATTATTTTTTGATCTTCGGCGCAAATCCGCTCGCGTCGAACGGCAGTTTGATGACCGCGCCGGACGTGATAAACCGGCTCGAAGGAATAAAAAATCGCGGCGGAAAAATCGTTCTCATCGATCCGCGCAAAACCGAAACGGCGCGTGTCGCGAGCGAACATCATTTTATAAAACCGGCTTCGGACGTTTATCTTCTGCTCGCTTTTATCAACGTTTTGTTTGCGGAAAATCTCGTCAATCTGAAAAAACTCGCTGAAATAACCGACGGAGTTGAAACGCTTCGCGAAATTTCAAAAGATTATTCGCCCGGAAAAATCGAAAATTTAACGGGAATTTTCGCCGGTGAAATCAGACGAATCGCAATCGAATTCGCTTCTGCAAAATCGGCGGTTTGTTACGGGCGAATCGGCGTTTCGACGCAGAGTTTCGGCTCGCTTTGTCATTGGCTGATTAACGCGATAAATATTCTGACGGGAAATTTTGATGATGTCGGCGGCGCGATGTTTACCGCGCCGGCGTTCGATATTTTGCAAACTTCGAAAGGCGGAAATCTTTTCAATCGCTGGCAGAGCCGCGTTCGCAAATTTCCCGAATTTATGAGCGAGCTTCCCGTCGCCGCGCTCGCCGAAGAAATCGAGAGCGAAGGCGACGGACAAATCAAGGCGCTCGTTACGAGCTGCGGAAATCCGGTTCTTTCCACGCCGAACGGTGCGCGTCTTTCAAAGGCTTTGGAGAAATTGGAATTTATGGTTTCGATTGATATTTACATCAACGAAACGACGCGTCACGCCGACATAATTTTGCCGCCCGCGACCGGGCTCGAAGTTTCGCATTACGACGTGATTTTTAATCTTTTCGCCGTTCGCAACACGGCGAAATATTCCGCGCCGCTTTTTCCGAAAGACGAAAATGCCAAATACGACTGGGAAATTTTTCAGGAACTCAGCGTTCGTTTGGGCGGAAATAAACCGCTCAATCTCGTTTCGCCCGAGGTAAAACTGAATTTCGGTTTACAGTTCGGAAAATACAAGCTCTCGCTCGAAGAATTGCAGAAAAATCCGCACGGAATTGATCTCGGCGCATTAGAATCTTGTCTGCCCGAACGGCTTTTCACCGAAAACAAGCGCATCAATGTCGCGCCGGAAGTTCTCGTTAATGATTTAAAGAGATTGGAAAATAAAATCGAAAAAAGCGAAGAATTTCCGTTTGCTCTGATCGGCAGAAGAAATCTGCGCGACAACAATTCGTGGCTGCACAATTCGGAAATTTTAACGAAAGGGAAAAACCGCTGCACGATTTTGATAAACGAAACGGACGCGCAAAATTTGAATTTTTCCGACGGGCAAAAAATAAAAGTTTCGTCGCGCACGGGCGCGGTTGAAATTCCATTGGAAACGACCGACAAAATTATGCGCGGCGTGGTTTCGATTCCGCACGGCTACGGACACGGTCTCGACGGCGTAAAACTCGATACGGCGAAAACTCACGCCGGAATTTCGCTCAATGATTTGACCGACGAGAATTTGATTGACGAACTAACGGGAAACGCCGCGTTCAGCAACGTAAAAGTTCGTTTGGAAACGATCTAAATAAAGTGAGTTCGGGATAAGGACTCTTAGCCCGCGAATGAATTCTGATTGAGCATTGTTTCATTAAATTGAAATCGGATTTTATTTAGAATCCTTCGGCTTTTCGGGTTTTAAATTGTTATATCCGTCAACCTGGAAACGCCATTTGCCGTCTTTTTCCTTTACAGCGACGACGATAAATTTTCCTTCACCCGAACCGAGATTTTTTCCGTCTTTGAACTGCGTGATCGTATAGATTCCGACATCGTAACCGAGATTTTTTTCGACTCTGCGCTGAAAAATTCGAAACGAGATCGTCATCGTTCGTCCTTCTTTCTTTACCCAGTCGAAAAACGATTGAAACGTCGGGCGAATCTGCCCGCGACCTTTCAAAATCTCGCTGTCGGGCGGAAGATAAGAAGCGTCGGCGGCGTAAAGATTCGTTACTTTTTCAAAATCCAACGTTCGATACGCTTCGCTGAACTGACGATAAATCGCGTCGATTTCTTTGTGAGCTGCGACTCCGTTTTCAAGTTTTAAGAAGTTTTCCGGCGTTTGCGAAAATGCAGAAACAGCTAAAAGCAAAATTAACGAATTAAACAAAAAAAGTTTTTTCATATTGTGATGCGTTTCGAAAAAAAATTGACGTTATTGTATAACAAAACGCGCCGGATTTTTACTAAATTTTTCGTTTGCGAAGGTTGTGATATATTAAATGTTCGTTTGGATAAGAATATATGAGCCTTATACGCAGTATTATGATAAAACTCGGCTTGGCGGATTTAAGTGCCGAGCGCACACCGATTGCGGTGTTGGTGCTTGACGACGATCATCGCCGCCATCGCTGGTTTGAAAAAAGATTCAAGGGCGATGAAATCGATCTTGCCGAAAACGTCGCCGAAGCGGTAGAGCTTTTAAGCGAAAATAATTATGACGCGATTTTTCTCGATCACGATCTTTTGCCGCATCATTACGACGGCGAGCTCGACGACGAAAATACGGGTTACGCAATCGCCTGCTGGCTCAACGACAACAAAACTTCAAATCGCGCGGCGACGGTTATCGTTCACACGCGCAACGCCGACGGCGCGGTCAGAATGGTTGAAAAATTAAGAGAAAGCGGCAGACAGGTCGAGTATGTTCCGTTTCCGATGCTCGACGCGAAAATCAGCAGTTACTGGCAGAAATAAAAGTTAAAACGTTAAAACGTCGAAAAGGGAGAAAGTTTTTTGAAAGATTTTCAGCAAAACTTTTTCCCTTTTTCACATTTTCCCTTTTCGACTTTTACTGTTCTTGATTCGCGGCTTTTGCGTCGTCGGTCGGAATATATAAAATTCGCGTACAGTTTTCGCAAGTTATGATCTCGTCCGATTTTCTGAGCCTTTGCAAAACGTGCGGGCGAAGCGACATAAAACACGCGCTGCACGAGCCGTTTTTAACTTCCGCGACGGCTAGTCCGTCGTTGCTTCTCTGGACGAGACGATTATAAACCGAAGCCCAGTTAGGCGGAATCGTCGCCATTACTTTGTCGCGTTTTTTCATCTGCACATCGAGGTCTGATGCGTTTGAACCGAGTTCGCCTTCAAAATTCGTTACCGCTTCGGTGCGGTTTCCTTCGAGGCTATTGATCTCTTCGGCGCGTTCATCCAAAGTTTTTTCAACTTCCTCGATCTCCGTCATTTTCTCCAGAACCTGTGCTTCGAGCGTGGCGATCTGTTTTTGCAGAGCGTCGGTTTCGCGCATCGAGGTTTCGTATTGTTTCTGGTCTTGAGCGGTTTTCAGATTGCGGTTGGCGCGTTCGAGATATGTTTGTTTTTCGGCGATCTGGTTTTCGAGGTCGGCGCGGTCGGTTCGTGCTTTGTCGCGGCGGTTTTGTATCTCTCGAATAGAAGAGGCGTGCTGTTCAAACTCTTGTTCGATGCCTGCACGCCTCGTGTCTGCCGTTCCGATTGATTTTTTTAACTGATGAATTTTCGTATCGGTTTTCTGTAATTCTACTAACTTTTCAAGTTCTGCGTTCACTTTTTTAAAAATCTCCCTGCGATAAAATACCAATCTTATTCTACCTTAGGAAACGCGAAAAGAGAAAATCAGTCTGCATTAAGAAAGATTTTGAAATGATTTTGCAGATGATTCGAATGAAATTCGGATCGCCGCCCGTGATCGTCGACCATAAACCAAATCGGTGCGTTTTCGATTTTTGCAAGAAGTAAATCTGCATTTTGTTTCGACATTCCGAAATGCGTTATGCGAGCCAGCGCAAGCGCACCGCCGCGCATAAAACCGTCCGACGGCGAGCGCGTCCAACCGGCTTCGACCGACAGGCATCGAACGCCTTGACGAAAACGTATCAGCCAGCCGACGAGATTCGAGTTTCCGATTTTGAATTCGTGCGGATCGGCTTTTTCAAAACTTAAATTCGCGTTTCGGCGATTTGCTTCCGAAGCGATTTCGGCGACCGATTCGAAAAGCCACTGAACGCTCGTCGAACGCAAAAAATCGTTGGTTGATTTTAATTTGAGATATTCGCCAACGTCGCCGCCGTCCGAATTTTTAGCGCGGACGGTCAGTTCGGTCAAGAGATTTGTCCAGACCTGATCGAGTTCTTCCATCGTTTTGAGAATAGATTCTGAACACTTTAAATGCAATTTCGTGTTATTATCTCAAAAATAATAACGTCAAGATTTTATAGTTTTTATCAACCTTTTATGAGATATTCAGCAGTTTTATTTTTGATGCTCGCTTTCTCACTGACCGCGTTTTCTCAGCCGCGAAATCCGAAAGTCAAACCGAAACCGAAAGCTTTGCCGACTGCAAACGCGGACGAAAAAGCGGAATTCGAAAAAGCCGTCAATGAACCTGACGCGGCTTTGAAAATTTCGGCTTTACAAAAATTCATTCAGGATTTTCCGAACTCGAAAGAAATCGTTCGCGCACAGGAATCAATCGTCAGCGCACGCGGCGTTCTCGGCGACAATGCTCTGCAGGCGGGCGACACGGCAAACGGCATCGAATTTTTCAAGCTCGCCGTCAAAGACGCGCCCGCGCCGATGTCCGAAAAACTTTTCGCCGACATCGTTCTGCAGTTTCCGACAAATCTTTTCCTGCGCGGTCAGCGCGACGCGGCGCGTGAAATCGCGTCGATGATCGAAGAAAAAGTCGGAAATGATACAAGACAGATTCTCGGTCTGGCGACGTTTTATATCGGCATCGAAAACGCGACGAATGCGCGTCGGCTGGCACAGAAAGCAATCGAAATCGCGCCGGAAAAGGCTGTCGCGTATCAAACGCTCGGCATTGCCAATCGTCTCGGTTTTCGCATTGACGACGCGGTCGCGGCTTACGCAAAAGCTCTCGAACTCGATCCGAATTCGGTCGTTTCAAAACGCAGTCTCGCCGAAATGAAACGCGCCAACGGAAAATCCGGCGAAGCGGCAATTTTATATCGCGAAGTTTTGGAAAAAAATCCGGCTGACGCAAATGCCAAAACGGGTTTGATTTTGTCGCTTTTCGAATCGGGAAAACAGACCGAAGCCGAAACGGAAATGCGGAAATCGCTTGAAACGAACGCGAGAGATTTGCCGTTGCTGGTCGGCGCGGCTTATTTTTACGCGGTGCACAACGACGGCGCGAAAGCCGTCGAATTGGCGCAGAAAGCTCTCGCCGTCGAGCCGCGCTACACCTGGGCGAGCATCGCTTTGGCAAGAGGTTATCTGGCGCAGAAACAGCCGCTCGAAGCCGAAAAAGTTTTACTTGCGGCCCGCGCCTTTGGAAATTTTCCGACGCTCGATTATGAAATCGCGTCGGCTCGGCTGCAAGCCGGACTTTACCGCGAAGCCGCCGACGAGCTGAAAAAAAACTTTACCGCTAAAAACGGCGTTCTCGAAACTTATCTCGGAAACCGCGTCGGTGTCGATGCCGAGGATTTTCTCAAACTTCTCTCGCTCGAACGCCGCGCCGCGATTTTTTCATTCGAAGCGGCCGACACGGCAGAAAATGCCGAACTTCTTAAATCTCTGCTCGAATTTACGCAGGCAACGGAGAGCGAAGCGGCGAATGAAACCGCTTTGTCCGAAGCCGCCGACAAATTCGTCAGCGGCGATGACAAAATGAAAATTCATCGCCAGCTTTTCGCCGCCGGAAGGCTTTTGGATACGAAAAAAAATCTGCCGAAAGTTATCGAACTGATGCAGGAATCGGTCAAAGGCGTTAACGCGGCGCTCGACGTTCCGAATCCGTCGGCGGCTGTGATGGCGGACGAGCTTTACAACGCGCGATTACTGGCTTCGGCTCGCGGCGAATTTCTTCTCGTGCCGGACGTTCCGCGCCAGACGCTTTCGGCAATTTTGCGCGGTCGCATCGAAGAGATTTCTGGTTGGACGCTTTATCAACAAAACAAACCGGCGGACGCAATCGTTAAATTAAAACGCGCCGTCAGCGTCTTGCCGGCAAACAGCAGTTGGTGGCGTTCGAGCGTCTGGCGGCTCGGCGCATCGCTCGAAGCCGACGGAAAATCGAACGAAGCACTTGAAAACTACATTAAAAGCTATAAAAACGGCGAACCGAATTTCGTTAAGTACGAAGTAATCGGAAATCTCTATCAAAAAGTAAACGGCAATCGCGACGGGTTGGAAGAAAAAATCGGAAAACAGCCCGAAAGCATCGCCGACACGGTTGCCAAAGTAACGGAAACCACAAATCCCGCGCCGGAAATTTCGCCGACACCGACAATCGAAGCAACGCCGACTCCGCAGGAAATTGCAGAACCGAAAACGGAAAAAGTTGAAGAAACCAATAATTCGAAAGTTGAAAATCCGGCGCAAACCGAAACCGTCGTTATGCCGACACCTGAAGTTTCGCCTGTTTCTCAACCCGTTCCGGCAAATGAAGAGACTTCCAAAAATTCTTCGACCGAAAACGTAACAAATTCCGTTTCCGAAAATCCGCCGACCAGCGAGACAAAAATTCCCGCTGTGCAAACTTCCGAAACGCCGTCGCCGCAAATTGAAAACGTTCAGCCGCAAATTTCAAACGAAACGCCGCAAACTGAAACAGTTGCCAAAACCGATCCCGCAGCCAAACCGCTTTTTGATCCGGTCGTCATCGTCGTCGGTAGAAACGAGGCTTCGAAAAAAGAAGTGGTAAAAACGGAAACCGTAAATCCGCAGGCGAAGAAAGCGCAAGAACCGACTCTTCCGAATTCGGCGGAAACTCAAAAAGTCGAAACCAAGCCGTCCGAAGATATTTCTATGCGTCCGCGCGTGATAATCGAGGACAAATTGAAACCGGTCGAAACGGCGAAATGCGAGCTCGTCGCAAGTCAGGAAAGCGTCTGGCTGATTAACGGCGGCGGAAGTCTCGGCATTCTCATCGGTTTTGCGGGAAAAGGTGATGCGGCGCAGATCACCGGAGTTTCGAGCAGTCCGCAGGATGTCGAACTTACGCTTGATCCCGAAATCAGCGCAACTTCGGGACGCGCGTTTTTTATTCTCAAATCAATCAGCACGAAAAAAGGCGCATTCACGGCGACGTTTAATTCGCCCTGCGGAAAAACCGAAGTTCAGGTCAGAGTCAGATAAAAAAGTTAACAGAGTCGACCGAGTTTGCGGAGTTAACAGAGTTTGAGTATTGAGTTTATAAAAGTGATTAGATATGCTTTCACTCTTATAACTCTATGAATTCTGAAAACCCTGAAAATTCAGTCAACTCTGAAAACCCTGTCAACTTTAAAAGCGGTTTTGCCGCCTTTATCGGTCGTCCGAATGCCGGAAAATCAACGCTTTTAAATCGTCTGGTCGGTGAAAAAATCGCCGCTGTTTCCAATAAACCGCAGACGACGCGCCATAAAATCCAAGGCATCGTCACGCTCGAAAGCGGGCAGATCGTTTTCGTTGACACGCCCGGCGTTCACAAACCGGGATTTCTGCTCAATCGGCGAATGATGTCGGCGGTTCACGACGCGCTTCTCTCGGTCGATGTGGTCGTTTTGATGCGCGATGCTTCGGTTTCGACCGGAAACGGCGACCGTTTCGTTCTCGATTTGGTCAAAGATTCCGGCAAAAAAGCCGTTCTCGTTCTCAACAAAATCGATAAAATAAAAGATAAAAATCAGCTTCTTCCGCTCATCGAATTTTATTCGAAAGAATACGATTTCGCTGAAATCATTCCTGTCTCCGCGCTCAAAGGCGAAGCGGTCGAAATTCTTTTGAACGAAATCGCCAAACATTTGCCCGAAGGCGAACCGCTTTTTTCCGAAGACGAAATGACCGATCAGCCCGTTCGCTTGATCGTTTCGGAGATGGTCAGAGAAAAAATCCTCGAAAAAACGGGTGAAGAACTTCCGTATGTGACGGCGGTCGTGACGGAGATGTTTGACGAAACAAATCCCGATCTGCCGAGAATTTTCTGCGCGATTTACGTCGAAAGACCTTCGCAGAAAAAAATCATCATCGGCAAAGGCGGCGCGAAAATCAAGGAAATCGGCGAGCGGGCGAGACGCGACATCGAAAAACTGCTCGGCAAGCAGGTTTTTCTCAAACTCTTCGTCAAAGTCGTCGAAGACTGGCGCAATCGCGAAAAAGATTTGAACGAAATGGGAATCAGAGAATAATTTTTTAAAATGAACGACAAACAAAAAAACTGGTTTTCGGTCGAGATCGAAGTCGAAAATGCGGCGGAAGAAGCAGTCGAATTTGCTTTGAACGAACTCGATTCGCTCGGCAACGAAGTCGATCAGCTCGGAAAAAAACAGACGGAAAATCTGACCGTCAAAGGTTATTTTAACGAGCGAATCAACGACACGATTTTACGCACGAAGTTAGGCGAAAGCCTGCAAATTTACGGCTTTTCAATCGAAGCGGTGAAAAAAATCGAGTGGAATGAAATCGAAAATCAGGATTGGCTCGCCGAATGGAAAAAGCATTGGCGACCGACTGAAACTGGCAAATTTATCATCGTGCCGAATTGGTGGGAAATCGAAAACGCGGAAAAAATCGTTATTCGCATCGAGCCGTCAATGGCGTTCGGAACGGGAACTCATGAAACGACGCGGCTTTGTTTGAAAACGATTGAAAAGATTTATAAACCCGAAGAAACTTTTTTCGATGTCGGAACCGGAACGGGAATTTTGGCGATTGCGGTTTCAAAACTGCAAACCTTAAACAAGCAAACTCAGCACTCAATTTCCGGCTGCGACACGGATTTTGACTCGATTACGATTGCGAAGGAAAATGCGGAAATAAACGAAACCGAAGACGTTGAATTTTATGTCGGTTCGATTGCTGAAGATTCGCCGGAGTTTGATTTCGTCTGCGCAAATCTGACGGCTGACGTGATCGTTCCGCTTCTGCCGCTTCTGGTCGAAAAATCGAAACATATTTTGCTTTTGTCGGGAATTTTGAAGGAACAGGAAAATCTGATCGTCGAAGAATTGAAAAAATTCGAAATCGAAAATCCCAAAATCGAAACCGACGGCGAATGGATTTCGGTTTTAATCGAAAGATAAAAATTTTGTCGTCCTAATTTTTTTTCAGAATCGGCGGCGCGGCTTGCGGAATGTCGCCGTCGTCGGGAATCGAAAGCAAAGGCTGACGCGGTTTCGCGGTTGTGTTTCCATTTCCGCGCCGCAAAATCGGCGGCACAAGATTCGGCGTAGAAGTTTTCACCGGCGCGAGAGCTTCGGAACGCTTGAGGATCGAGCCGCCGCGTCCGGCGATCCACAGATTCGAGCCGCCTAAAAAAGAAATCGCCTGCAAAGAATTGCTCGTAATATTCGGCTGAACTTCCCAAGTTTTGCCGCCGTCGGTCGTCAGCCAGACCGCGCCGAGTTCGCCGACTGCAATCGCCTGTTCGCGCCCGTAAGCCGTCACGGCGTAAAGATTGACGCGCAGGTTCGGCTCGCGATCCTGCCACGTTTCGCCGCCGTCAATCGTTCGCAAAATCGTCCCGTTCGCGCCGACTGCGTAGCCTGCTTTATCGTCGAAAAATGAAACGGCGTAGAGGTTTTCTTTGAGATTGATTTTGACTTTGTTCCATTTCAAACCGCCGTCATTGGTCGTCAAAATCGTGCCGCGATCACCGACGACAACGCCGCGTTTATCGTCGAAAAACTTTACGTCTTCGAGCCAGAAACGAGTTCCCGATTCCTGGATTTCCCAATATGCGCCGCTCGTGTCTGTTCGCAAGATAACGCCGTTTGCACCGACGGCAAATCCGGTCGTTTCGTTCGGAAAACTCACGCCCGTTAAATCTTCTTCGCCGTTCGACACGCCTTTTCCCCAGCTCGCGCCGCCGTTGATCGTTCGCAAAACCGTTCCCTTATTACCGACGATCCAGCCTTTTTGATCGCTGACAAAATCGAAGGCATTGAGCGTTTCTTCCGTGCCGGAAAAAACGGGAAGCCAGGCGCGTCCGCCGTCATTCGTCAGCCAGATTCGACCGCGCGTGCCGACCGAAACGCCGACATCGTCGTTGAAAAATCTGAGATCGTTGACATCGTCGCGTCCGCCTTCGGAAAGTCTCTGCCAGCTGAAACCGCCGTCGTCCGTGCGAATGATGAGACCTTTTTCGCCGACCGCCCAGCCCGTAAATTCGTCGGCGAAATAAAGCGCGACGAGCTTCGGATTTGTCCGAATATTAAACGGCAGCCACGTCGTTCCGCCGTCGCCGGTCAGCCAGACGAGACCGTTCGAATCGGTCATCGAACCGTTTTGCGCGTCGGCGAAACAAAGCGCAAGAAAATCCGCCGCGCTGTGAACGTCGACTCGATTCCAGTTTTGCCCGCCGTCCGAGCTTTGCGCGACGCATCCGCCGTAACCCGCCGCGACGAGCTTTTCCGGCGAAAGATAAACCGCGCTCGAAACGACGGCGTTTTCGCACGGCT
>Ga0070689_100002208_pt1 | contig 12619 bp, 13 predicted proteins | sample KBSS23HmetaG_FD_64669 | JGI IMG/M metagenome (GOLD analysis project Ga0070689, IMG submission 64669) | Switchgrass rhizosphere microbial communities from Kellogg Biological Station, Michigan, USA - KBS S2-3H metaG | ecosystem: Host-associated > Plants > Roots > Rhizosphere ...
AACCCTCAACCCGGCGATCCAAACGCCGGCGGCAACGGTCGCAAGAACATCTTTCGCTCGGTTGAGGATTCATTGAGACGGCTGCAAACGGATTACATCGATCTTTACTGGCTGCACGCGTGGGACACAGTCACGCCGGTCGAGGAAGTCGTATCGGCGCTCAGCGATCTGATCCGCGCGGGAAAGATCCGTTACTACGGTTTTTCCGATACGCCTGCGTGGTACGTTGCGCGAGCTAAGACGATCTCGGAGCGCAGCGCTAACGATGGTTTGATCGCGCTCCAGCTCGAGTATTCGCTCGTCGAACGAAACATCGAACGCGAACATATTCCGGCGGCGCAGGAATTAGGACTCGGAATTACGCCGTGGAGTCCGTTGGCCGGTGGTTTTCTGACAGGCAAGTATCAGCAGACTGGCGACACTGGTAAGGGTGAAGGACGTTTGGAGACGACGAAAGAGTCCGGCAATCCCATCTTTCATCGTTTCACTCCACGTAACTGGGAAATACTCAAAGTGCTCGTCGATCTCGCGAAGCAACTCGGCAGGCCGGCGTCGCAAGTCGCGCTCAACTGGGTCGCGAATCAACCCGGCGTGACGTCAACGATCATCGGCGCGTCGAAGTTGTCTCAACTCGAAGACAACTTGCGCTACGCAGAGTTTGAGATTCCAGCCGAGGGACGCAAGCGACTCGACGAAGTGAGCGCGATTGAGTTGGTTCATCCGTACGGGTTCTTCAGACCGGATTTCCAGGGTTGGATCAGTGGCGCCACCGGGCTGCGGCCGTGGCAACCGGCGCGAGTCTATGCACCACCGTCACAGGAAGTTTTGGTGGCCGCAAAAGCTGCGAGTGACTAAAGACAAATTTCTCATGATGATTGCGGACTGGGGTGGCCACGGAGGGCCACCCCTACAAATGTCCTTTGCGCGAGACCTCTTTACTTGTAAGCTTCACACAAGGAGGTAACTATGGAAACAGACTTCACTAACATCGCAGGCATATACAAAACCAATACCGACATCGTCAACAAAGCCATAGGCAACATCGATCCCGAACATTGGTTCAAGAATCCAGGTGACGATTCAAATCACCTGATGTTTCTGATGGGACATCTGGTGGTTCACCGCGGTCACACATTGAGAGCACTCAGCGTCGATTTTAATAACAAGTGGGTGCCGCTTTTTTCGCAGGGCGCCAACCGGCTCGCCGATACTGCATATCCTTCGGTCGAAGAAATGCGCGCCGCATGGGAAGAGGTCTCAGCTAAGCTGAATAACGCGCTCAAGCAACCGGTGGCCGACGTGTTGGGCAAAAACACGCCCAAGGGTCTGCCAACTTTCGACGGCAAGATCAGTGGCACTGTCGCATTCTTTGCTTTTCACGACGCCTATCACGTTGGCCAGGTCAGTTATCTTCGCAAGTGGCTCGGCTACGGCAAGACAATCGGCTAAAAATTTTTAGAGTCGTTGTCGATTTGGGCGTTCGCCACGCGTCGTAAGGTTGAATGCAAGGATTTCAACCAAACGAAGGAGCAAAGGCATGAAATACATGTTGCTGATTTACCACGACGAACAAGGATGGGGAGCGATCACCGAGGCTGAGCGCCAGCAAATCTACGCCGACTACAGAAAACTGCGTGAGGAATTGGTGTCGCGCGGTCAGTTTGTGACGGGATCCGAGTTACAACCGATCGCGACCGCCACGAGCGTGCGCGTGCGCGACGGCAAAGAGCTCGTCACTGACGGGCCGTTCGCCGAAACGCACGAACAACTCGGCGGCTATTTTCTAATCGAAGCAAAGAACCTCGACGAAGCTACGAGCATTGCGGCTCGCATTCCATCCGCACAAACGGGGACGATCGAGGTCCGTCCGCTCGTCGAGACGGCTGCCGAAGCGTCCGCGTAAAAATTAACCACAAAGACACTAAGGCAGGAATTTGTGTCTTCGTGTCTTTGTGGTTCAAAATGTGGGACGTTGCACGCGTCCCTCGAACAAGTTTTTCGCGAAGAGTACGGCAGAATCATCGCCACGCTGATCCGTATCTCCGGATCGTTCGATCTTGCGGAAGAAGCACTGCAGGAAGCATTCACCTCCGCTGTATCGAAGTGGGAGCATGAAGGCACGCCTCACAATCCCGGCGCGTGGCTAACGACCGTTGCGCACCGCAAGCTGCTCGATGCATTCCGCCGCGATCGCACACGCACTGACAAGCAAACAGAACTCGCTTTCAAAACTAGTCGCTTACAGCCCTTCGTCGAGCCTGAATTAGCCGGTGAGTATCCTGACGATCGTCTACGACTAATCTTCACCTGCTGCCATCCGTCTCTAACTCGTGAAGCGCAGGTCGCTCTGACACTTCGCACGCTCGGAGGGCTGACCACTACTGAAATCGCGCACGCGTTTCTGCTGCCTGAAGCAACATTGGCCCAACGGCTCGTGCGGGCGAAACAAAAAATACGGCTCGCTGGCATTCCCTACGAAGTTCCATCGCTGGAGATCATCGGCGAGCGACTGTCTGCTGTCCGTGCCGTCATCTATCTGATCTTCAACGAAGGCTATGCAGCCAGCGCCGGTCAGAGTTTGATCCGTAACGATCTCTGCGCGGAAGCGATTCGCCTCGGACGCGTGCTTTGCGAGCTGCTGCCGGGTGAGCCTGAGAACATGGGCCTGCTCGCGCTGATGCTTCTGCAGGATTCACGACGCGAGGCGCGTGTAAACGATCGAGGGGAACTGGTTACCCTGGAGGAACAGGATCGCTCGCGTTGGGATGCGAAAGAGATTGAAGAAGGTGTGCGGCTGGTCCAGGCGGCGCTTTCTCTGCGGCGCGTTGGCAGTTACCAACTACAAGCCGCGATCGCAGCCGTTCATGCTGAAGCAAAGACTGCGGACGACACTGACTGGCGCCAAATCGTCGCGCTTTATGAGGAACTGTTGCGCATCACCACATCGCCCGTTGTCGCCTTGAATCATGCGGCAGCCGTGGCAATGAGCGAAGGCTGCGAGCGAGGTCTGAGTTTCATCGAATCCGCGGGCGCCGGCGGCAAACTCGAAACCTACTACCTCTTCCACGCCTCCCGCGCCGATCTCCTGCGCCGTCTCCACCGCCTCCCCGAAGCCCGCGCCGCCTACGAACGCGCCCTCTCCCTCACAACCAACCACGTCGAACAAAACTACATCCGCCGTCGTCTGGAAGAGCTCACAAATGCCGGAGAGGTTGGCTATGCTGGTCCAAATTAACGCCGAAGGCGTTGGCTAATTGCAGCCCAGGGTTGGAGCTTGCGACAACCCTGGGTCACAATCACAAAATAATTGCTTAACCCTGAAAGGGTTTCTCCGCGTTCAATTCTCGCGAGGTTTAACCCTTTCAGGGTTGGATCGTTATTTTGATATTTGATACCCAGGTTGTCGCAAGCTCCAACCCTAGGCTGCAATTAGTCAACGCCTTCGGCGTTATGGGACAGCAATATTATTCACCGACGATCTTGCTGCGGCGCTCGAAGAGTAATGTGTCGCGCCAGATGCCGTTCAGCGTGGCGATGCGTTCACGCCTGCCGACCTCGCGAAAGCCACATGCCAGGTGTAGCTTTATGCTCGCCGTGTTCTCGGGGAAGATTGAGCCTTGTAGTGTCCAGATACCATTCTTCTCTGATTCATTAATGAGAGCTTCAAGTAAAGCGCGACCAACACCCTGTCCTCTCGCGGTCGCAGTTACGTACACAGTCAATTCAGCAACGCCGCGATAGACACTTCGCTTTGAGACCGGACTCAGAGCGGCCCAACCGAGAACCTTATCTCCATCGCGCATCACCAGACGCGCGAATTGATGATGCCCCTCGTCCCACTTCTCCCACGACGGCGCCTCAGTCTCAAAAGTGCTGTTCCCCGCCGCTATGCCTTCAAGATAGATCGAGCGCACCTGCTCCCAGTCGCCGGCTCTCATTTGTTCGATGGTCCAGTTCATAGGTCGACATCGTTGAAGTTAGCGTATAAGATGAGCGGACCTTGAGCAACATTGATTCAATCAAACAGGTGTACCAGGCATTTGCCAAAGGCGACGTGCCAACAGTGCTGGGCGCTCTAAGCCCCGAGATCGACTGGACGGAAGCCGAAGGTTTCCCTTACGCCGGAACTTACCACGGTCCCAGAGCTGTGCTTGAAGGTGTTTTCATGCGCCTGGGCTCAGAGTGGAATGGATTCGCTGCCATAGCGGATGAGTTTATCGATGGCGGCGACACTATCGTTGTGTTGGGGAAATACAGCGGCACGTACAAAAAAACCGGCAAGAGTTTTCAAGCAAACTTCGCGCACGTTTGGAAGATGCAAGACGGGAAAGCCATTCGCTTCATTCAACACGTCGATACGCTGCTGGTCCACCGCGCACTACAAGCCTAGCCACAGATTACACAGATCCGTGTAATCCGTGGCTCAAACTCTTCTACCCTCTCGGCGCCACGCTCGTATTCTGAAACGCAGCGATCGTCCAGCCCTGCTGCTCCTTTGTCATCACCAACGTCAGTATCGCGTCTCCAGTGAGCTCTTTTGTCCGTCCGTCACGGTGGCCGTTTACGTGAACCACAGCCACGTCAGGACGTAAAAATCGGATCTGTTTGACCGTTAGATTGATTTTCGTCAGTGAGCAAACACCCGCGCTCGACGTGCCGGGCATGACGACCCTGACGATGGATACGTTGGGCCGTCTGCGCTCATTCTTCGCGGTGCCGCCGGGAAAGAGTTTAGGACCAGATTCGCTGCCTGATTGGTCGCCACTCTTTGTTGAAAGTGGATTGGACCAGTCGAAGTTCCAACAAGTTCCATCAATCTGGACTCCTCCCCACGAAGCGACGGCGCGCGCGGCGTGGGAGGGTTCGTATCCGGACCAGCCGAATTTCAAGATACGTGTTGAACAGCTTCGTTGGTGATAGTGGTTCTGTATCACTACGGATTGCTGGCGCTCATCTCAGCGATCTTCTTCCTGCACCTCATGATCTTCTTTCCGGTGACATCTGACTTCTCGGCGTGGTACGCGGCCGACTACGTCCTGGCGCTGATCATCTCGTTGGCACTCGCAGTTTTCGGCTTTTATACTTCCCTCGCCGGTGAACCACTGTTCCGCGGCGCCCTCCCTGATGATTAGGGCCGCAAAAAAGCACATAAGGCACAAAACAGCTTCAATAAACCATTTTGTGCCTTATGTGCCTTTTTGCGGCTATTTGATTAGTGATTTACTGTAGTAGTGACCGTTGCTTGTTTAACCTGGAACTGCTCCCAGTAATCTTTCACGAAGTCCCTCTGCTTGCCGTGGCCGTAACCGGAGCCGAACTCGAACTGATCCATCTCAGCCAGGGCCTGATCGAGGTTCCATTTATCGTGATTGAAGCGATACACCGCTCCCACAACTCCGGTGCGATGACGACCGCCAGCGCAGTGTACGTAGAACTTGCCTGTCTCCGGATCGTCGACAACCTTCAGAAACTGATTAACCTGGTCCATGCTGGGATAGCTCTTGTCAACCATCGGAATGTTGACGTAACGCAGTCCCGCAGCTTCGACGGCAGGTTGCTCGTACTCGCGGGAATTATCCGTTAAGTCGATGATGGTCTTTATTCCAAGCTCAGCGAGCCCTTTGTAATCTTCTCCATCTGGACGTGCGCCACGATAGAAACGATCGTCCATCTGGCCAAAGTTCTTGATCTTGATGTTTGGAAACTTGCTGTTGCTGTGCTTTTCCTTGGCGATAGATGCCGTGGAAACTGCAAAAATCAATGCCAGTATCGCGATAAGGGCAGGCGGAAATTTGGTAATCGATCTCACTTTTAACACTCCTCAAACCGTTAAATATCGGGCGTTTATTGATTAACCTGATTGCCGGGAACATAGTTTAAGATTCCGGTGTAGCACCTGCGGTTGCACGGTTTTTTGGATTTCGGGGGCCTTTGTTGGAGGCTATTTCAGGCTGTTTTTTTGATGGTGTTGCGAGACTCCTCAGTGTGAGCTAAAATGCGGTCAATCGGCGAAAGTTGCTGGGGTGAGGACAGTGACTATGAGGCTGAATGTCTCACGCCAACCTTGAGAGCCCTGGAACCATTCCAGGGCTCTCGGTTATTTAAATCACAATTAATTAATTAGTGCCTTCGTGCCTTTGTGGTTAAGTTGCTGCAGCACTTCCGCGAGCGCTTGCAGATTGAGGGGCTTGGTCAGGTGTGAATAGAAGCCCGCGGCGCGCACTCTTGCTATGTCGTCGCTGCGGCCAAAGCCGGTGATTGCTACGACGGGGACATCCTGCCGTCCATCTATCTCTCGCAGCCGTTGTAAAAACTCAAATCCATCCATCTCCGGCATCGAGATGTCGGAAAGAATCACGTCAAACTCATGCTCTCGCGCGATGCGCAGTGCTTCAGCGCCATTGCTAGCCGTCATCACGTTCGCGCCGCCAATCTTGAGCAACTCCTGCAACATCTGAATCGTGTCTTCAGAATCGTCGACGATCAGAAAATTAGTCTGCGATAGAACATTGAGATCCAGAGTGCTGGATGAAGGAACGGCGGGCGTCGCAGCCTCGCGCATCAGCGGTAAGCGCACGGTGAAGCGCGCGCCTTTGTTTGGTCCATCAGACTCAGCGCTGATCGCGCCGCCGTGAAGTTGCACGAGCTGCCGGACCAGCGCCAATCCAATACCAAGGCCACCATGCCGCCGTCGATTGCTGCCGTCAGCCTGGCGAAACATCTCAAACACATGCGGCAGAAAATTCGGATCGATTCCCTGCCCAGTATCACTAACAACCAGCACCGCACTATCGTCCTCGCTACCGAGACTGATCTCGATGCGCCCGCCCGCTGGCGTAAACTTCACCGCATTATTCAGCAAGTTCCAGGCAATCTGCTGCAAACGCAAACGATCGCCGTCGACGAGCAAGAGATGATCGCCGGCGTGCGAGTGGATGTCGATTCCTTTTGCCGCTGCTTCGGCGCGCACAGTCTCCACTGCGTTGTCGATGATCGCCGCCAGTGAAACTGTCTCATGGTTGAGCGAGACCTTGCCGCGCTGTAGTCGCGAGAGATCGAGCAGATCGTTAATCAGTTGCGACTGCGACTGGGCGTTGCGTCGCAGCGCGTCACCCATTCGTATTAGCTGCGATGACTTTTGTACGTCCGGCATACGCAGCAGTAGCTCCGAGTAGCCGAGGATGACGTTCAACGGATTGCGCAGCTCGTGCGAGAGCGTTGCAAGAAACTCGTCTTTGAGTTGATTGGCCCTTTCGGCAGCGTCGCGTGCTTCCTGCTCGCTCTTTAACAATCGCTCGCGCTCGGCTTCGGCGCGGAGCTTTTCGATGGCCGTCCAGGTACGCTCGGCGACTGCCTGCAGCAACGACACTTCTTCTTTGGTCCACTGACGCGGCTGATTGTCGCTGGCCCACAGCGAGGCAACCCAACGTCCTTCCCGCATCAACGGAAAAGCTATGTAGGCGCGCTCCCCGTTTGCCTCATATCCTCTGTGGTAATCATCCGCGGTTCTCGGATCGGTCTTCGAGTCGGAATTGACTACAGTATTTCCCAGTTCCATTTCATGCGAGGTGATACTGCTGTACTCCGAGATCCGGTGCTCGCCTGCAACCGACTCCGCGCCGTCGCAATAATCCTTGTGAACGATCTCCAGATCGCGCTCCAGATCAACTTCATTGAATAAACAGCGACGGACCTTGAGATGACGGCCAACAGTCTCCGCGACGGCGTAAGACAGTTCGTAAGGATCGTGAAGCGTGCGGATCAGTTCGCTGACTCGAACCAGAACGGTCAGACGCGCCTCGCTGTGTCGCAAAGCGAGATCGGCGAGATGTCGTTCCCTGTCAGTGCGGTTCAGTGAAACGGCAGTCCACCACATCAACCCCGTGAATAGAAAGAGGTTCGCCGAAACAAAGATGGCGGTAGTAAATCCCGGGCTGTACCAGCCGGCGTTGAAAATAACGGTTCTAATCCAGCCCAGAACAATCACTATCAACAAAGCGGGCCACATGCGCCGCGCAACCATTGCGCCGGGGCTGTTCCCAAGAAACGCGGAGATCACACCGCGTTCGGGTCGCGCCAGCAGAATGGCTGCAGCAAGACCAATGAAAGCGACGACGGTGTGTAATGCGATCGTGAAATAGAGCCCGATGGGTTCGACTTGCTGGACGCCGTAAAAGTAGTAAAGAAAAACCAGCAGAGTGATCGCCATCACCAGCAGCACCGAGATGTTTGAAACGCGGAACCAGCGCCGGGAATGCGCATCCATTAACAAGAGTGCCGGACCAAACAGCGTGAAGTTGAGCGACGCGGCGACGCCCATGCGACCCGGAAACGAGCGCCCTGCCTCTGTTAGCGACTCGTAGAATAGCAACTGGTCCAGCCCGGAGTTCCAGCCAAACACGTGTTGGCTAAGCGTGATCAATCCGACTAGCGCGACGATTGCGGCAAACAGTTGGATCAGGCGACGTTTCGCTGTCGACCTGGATGGGTCCTGAATCAAAATTACAGCGGAGGCCGTCAGCATGAGGCAAACGGCGGTGTTTGCCTTCATCGTGACCAGCGATGGATGAATTCGTTTTAGAGTTTCGTTTTCGAGAACCCAGCCGAGGAACGCAGCCGCGCCAATACAAAAGGCCAACAGCGAAAGGCCGATCGAGACAGCCCGCCAGCGCGCCAGTTGCTGTGGCGAATATTGTGAAAGAGACTCGTACGGGATGCTCACTTAAAGTCTTACCACCTTGTATTTGCGAATAAGTCTAACCACAAAGGCACAAAGGCACAAAACAAGAATAAAAATTAGTGCCTTACTGCAAGGGTTTGTAAAGATGGCTACTGACCGGGATCGAAGCGGTAGCCTATCCAGGGTTCGGTGAGGATGTAGCGGGGAGTGGCGTCGGGTTCGATCTTTCTGCGCAGGTTGCCAACGAACACGCGCAGGTATTCGTTCTGTTCGACGTAGTTGCCGCCCCATAGCGCTGCCAGCAACGTGCGATGAGTGAGCACTTTTCCGGAGTGCTTTATGAAATAGACCAGCAAGTCGAATTCTTTCGGCGTCAGGTGAATTGCTTTGCCACGCACCATGATCTCACGTGTCTCGAGATCGACGTGAAAGTCTCCTGAATCGAGTGTCGTCTGCGTTGCTTCGTTCATCGGCGCCGTTTTGGCGCGACGCAACGAAGCTCTCACGCGCGCGAGTAATTCATCGATCCCGAAAGGCTTGGTAACAAAATCGTCGGCGCCAAGGTCCAACGCTTCGACTTTGGTTTTCTCTTCGCCTTTTGCCGACAACACGATGATCGGAACCTGCGATATCGCGCGCAAACGTCTGCACAGATCGAGACCGTCGACGTTCGGCATTGCGAGGTCGGTGATGACGAGATCAGGGTGCCAGTCGTTGAACGCTTCGAATCCAGCCAGCCCGTCAGCCGCTGCGCGCACTTCATAGCCGTGCGACTTCAGTCCCGTGCGAAGTACGCGCGTCAGTTGCGGCTCGTCATCGACGACCAGGATGCGTGGCTGATCAGACATAATTCTCGCTGCGTGCAGCCGCGTGAACCGGCGCTTCAACGTCTTCATCGCCGGTGGGCAGCGTAAACACGACGCGCGTGCCCCTGCCACCTTCGCCCGACTCGATCCAGATTCTTCCCTCGTGTGCTTCGACGATTCCCTTTGCGATCGCCAGGCCCATCCCGGTGCCGCTCGGCTGGCGCGTGGTGACGTCGCCGTCACGCGTGGCCCTGAAGAATTTATCAAACACTCGCTCGCGCAAGTCATTCGCGATACCCGGACCTTCGTCTTCAACCGCCATCTGTATCAGTTCCTCGCCGGCGCGCCGGGCGATCAAGCGAATAGTCGATCCTTTTGGTGAAAACTTCGCCGCGTTGTCGATCAACGTGTAAACGACTTCACTGACCGCGCGTTCGTCAACTCGCACAGCCGGCAACTCTTTTTCCACCTGGAGATCAACACCATGATTTCGCGTGATCGGTTCAGCCCTTTGAAGCGCAGTGGAAATGATCTCCTCAACAACGCCCCAGCGGCGCCGGAGTTGCAGCTCACCCGCTTCGATCCGCGCCAGTTCAATTAGCCCGTTGATGAAACGACTCAAGCGATCGCTCTCTTCGTCGATCACTTCCATCATCTCTACTCTTGATTCGCGATCGAGTGCGACCGGAGACTCGCCCCCACGAATTTCGTCGAGCAGCGTGGTGATGGAAGCCTTGATGGAAGTGAGCGGCGTGCGCAGGTCGTGCGTGACCGCATCGAGCAGTGCCGATTTGAGTTTCTCACTTTGACGCAAAGCCTCCGCATGACTCGCGCGCTGAAATGCATCGCGCAACTCCGCGTAGAGACGTTCGATCTCACGCCTGCCGACCTCGGCTTCTTCGGCGCGTCGTTTGGCGCGCCCGGAGAGTTGTCCGGCAGTGACGGCGGTTATGAGAAACGCGAGCAGTGCGATCCAGTTATCAGTGGCCGCAATCGTAAAAGTACCGAAAGGTGGTAGGAAGAAGAAGTTGAAACAGAGCATCGCGACGATGGAGGCCAGCAAAGCCGGCAGACTCCCCCAACGCGTCGCGATGAACAGAACATTCAGCAACAGCGCCAGCGACACCGTGGCGGCGTTGACGTGGCTGCCGATAATTTTAAGGACGAGCGTCGATAGGCCAACACTCAAAACAGCCACCACATACCCGTTGTAAGACCTTTGCGCCACGGATTCTCGCGGATGATTACGGATTAGCCAGGCTTCTTCCCGGCAACGATGATCATCTGCGCGGGGAAACTCATCTGGTTGGCGGGAAAAAATTCACTGACGGCTTGTTCGACTTCACCTGTTATTTGAGATTGTTCGGCGGCCGATAGTTTGGCTAGTTTCTCGCGGAGCGTGTCCGAGATTTGTGAACGCATGGACCAGAATTCAAGCGGAGTGAGCGGCGCTTCGAGATTGAATTTCACCACATGTTCCTGTACGTCGCTCGCGCCGGCTTCGGTCATCACACCTGCAAGTCGACCCGGCTCTGCAAAACGAAAAGCGTTCGGCGCATCGGGATCATCGGCGCCGGGGTTGATGTGGCGATCGATGACGCCGGTTACAACATAACAAAAAGGATTCAGTTCGCTCTTGTGCCAGACCGCCAGCGCCAGGCTTCCGCTCGGTTTGGTGACGCGCAGCATCTCACGAACTGCGGCAACCGGATCGGGAAAGAACATCGCGCCCAACCGGCTGACAACAACGTCAAATGAATCGGAAGGAAACGGCAGCGAATCAGCCGTACACTGTTGGAACTGTACGTTTGTAATGCCATGTCGCTGCGCCTCGCTACGCGCGGTCTCAACCATCTCATTCACAGCGTCCGTGCAAGTTACGGATCCTTTTGGTCCAACTATCTCTGCGATCGTCAGCGACGGCTCGCCTGCGCCGCCGGCGACGTCGAGCACGGACTGTCCTTCGTGAATGCCGGCGTGCTCGACCAGTGCTCGCGTCAACGGCATAAACATCGTGCGGATCATGTCGCTGTGTTTGGCCCAGTACTGCGCCGATTCGCGCCACGCCTCGACTACATTTTCACTGGTCATCTTTCTGCTCCTTCGATAACCTATCATTAATATATGCCCATTCTTCCAATTAGCAACTCAACACCGGCGCGAGAATATTTCGTAAAGGCGTGGAACCGGAAGAAATCTTCGGTGGTGATAGGAAGTGGTGGGTACACGATTTCCGTCACCCCTCAGGCTAATCGTGATCTACTTCTAAAACTTGTGAGCACGGGCCAATAGGGGCCGCTCCGGGTAGATCAGACGTCACGCATAGGAAAGAGGATGCGTGCCTGATGTTAAAGAATCCAAAGCCCTGCCGCTTTTAGATGCCTCACAGTGGCCTGAATCATATATCAGAAACTGTCTGGTAGTACCGCGAGAGGGCGACGACCTGTTTTTCATTCCTGACGGGCTTGCTCCTCAGAAACACGTACTCGCCATGCTGGATGGCTATGCAGTCATCCCGATGGATGAATACCTAAGTCTAACTAAGACAATTCCAGGAAAAACTGATCGGGTCGAGGCGTGACAAGCTTCCCCAAACAACGAATGAGGTTGGGGTCAAACGCCTTGATCTCCTCGGAGATGTCGCGTTCGGGCGGGTACGCGTCGGACAAAGGCCGCCCATCTAACGTGGGATCAGGGAACCGCATTACGAAGCCGGTAGGGCAGCGGCGACCACAACCAGGGTCCGGACAGTCGAAAACGACGCGGTACATGGTCAGATTTTCCATTGAGCTTAATTAGCAAACAAATCGGCCCATGTCCAGACGGATTCAGCGATGCCAGACGCTTGAGCGGGTGTTTGTTTGATAGTTGAGTGGACCGTTAAGAAGTCGTAGGCAAAGATATGCAACGCGAGCGCACAAGCAAGATAGGCTTTCTTCTTGGAAAAGCCAGACGCCAAGCGGGTGAATCTACGCATCCGTGTTCGCAGCGTCAGGTTGCCGCGCTCAATGTGCGCAGTCGTAATCATGTCGGGATCAGGATCTCCAGTAACGACTGTGCGTTTGACGCCTTTGAGCTTACTAGGACTATACCGCTCGCGCCCACTCTCAATCATTCCGTAGTCCTTAACCTC
>Ga0070689_100002210_pt1 | contig 12612 bp, 8 predicted proteins | sample KBSS23HmetaG_FD_64669 | JGI IMG/M metagenome (GOLD analysis project Ga0070689, IMG submission 64669) | Switchgrass rhizosphere microbial communities from Kellogg Biological Station, Michigan, USA - KBS S2-3H metaG | ecosystem: Host-associated > Plants > Roots > Rhizosphere ...
CCATTGCTTTGTTGTAGTATTCGACGGCGCGTTGAGGATTTCCGGTTTCACGATAAGCCGTCGCCAACCCATCGAACGTTTGGGCGGCGTTGTCGGCGAACTCACCGGATTTCTGTTCGGCGTGGCTTTCGTGCCAGCGTGCGGCTTCTTCAAGCAGAATTAAACCCTGCTGCGGATCTTCCAATTCGTCCGCCAACAAATTGCCAATGTTGGTCAGTTCGTCAGCGATTGATTGCTTGTCGTCGAGTTGGCGGTCAATTTCGAGGGCTTTGCCGTAAGCGTCTTTGGCTCGCTGCGGCAAACCGATGATTCGGTATAAAGCTCCCAAATTCAGCAAACAAGCACTTTTGCGGAGCAAAGCGTCTCTGTCGGTTTTGCCTTCGAGGACGGTGAGGGCTTTGCGAAAAGACTTTAATGCAATATCCAACTCGCCGGAATCCTCGGAAAACAAACCGTAATTGACCAACGCCCTGGCGTATAAATTGGCAGGATAAAGCCGTTCGTCCGGGAAACCTTCACGCTCCCAAATCTGTAACGCCTCGCGCACGGAAGCGGCAGCTGAAGTTTGTTTGTTGGAATTGTAATACGCGATTGCCTGCACGTAACAAGCCCAGGCGCGGTCGGCGGGCGCGGCGGGTTTCGGAGTTTTAAGATACACATCCGTTTCGGCAATGAGCTTTTCAAGCTCTGCCGTCTCGCCTTCGAGAGCGATTTTGAGCATCGTTTCCCGCCGCTTGTCGTCGGCGTAATCGCGGTAGGCAGCGACGGGTTTGGCGGTAGCGACGAAAACGAATGTGCGCGACGGTCGGTTGGTCGAAGGGTTTGGATCGTCGGCGTTTTCGACCGTCCATTCATAACGCGCGCCGCCGATCAACTTAGCGGCATCGGCGGCGTTTAGCAAATAATTTTTCTGCTTGAGCGGAATTTGCAAAACGACCGCGCCGGAAGTTGCGTCCTTGATGATGAATTGAAAATTCTGCGCCGAGGCTTTCGTTTGCCAAGAGAATTCCTGATAAACGCCAACGGTTGCCTCATTTTCCGGTTTGAGAAGTTCGATGCCGTTCGCGCCGCGATAAATTTCGGGCGGTGAATCGTAGAACCGAGGAAGAAAAATCGCCAACGAACCGATAACGATAAATAGAGAAAGCGCGGCAGCGAACGCATATGCTTTTGACGGGAACAGCCAAAACCCGCGCCTTTTTTCGGGAACAATCGGAGCGGTCGGAGCGTCTTCGGGCTTGTTCGTTTCCGCGACGATTGTCGAAGCGTCCTGAGTCGAATCGCTCGTTTGCGCGGCTGATTTGCGTTTGGAGGCGAAAGCCGCATCCAGATGTTCGGCGAAACGCCGCTCGCGCTCGATTGTCCAGCCGGGCGGCAAGTGCAGTTCTTCGCCTTTTTCGGTTTTAAGTAATAATTCGTCGGACTCTTTTAATTGCGCGACCGATTCGCGGCATTGCGGACAGTTCGTTAAATGCGTCTCGATTTCGGCGGTTTCTTTTTCGGTCAAAGTGCGGTCGGCGTAGCGGCTGGCGTAGTCGAATAATCGTTCGGCGGCGGGATGCGGCGCGTCATTTTCGGCGTTTGCTCTGCCGACGGCGGTTTTGAAAACGTTCCATTCCGCGCGGCAGGAATCGCAGTCTTCGCGGTGATGCAATGCTTTTTCGCGCAGTTCCACGTCTTCTATCTCGTCCGCGTCAAAAGCCAATTTGCCCAACTCCGGGTCCGAACAATTCATCAACAGTATTTCCTCAAACCACTTTAATAAACATAGAGACCGCCGAAAAATCAAAAGGTTACGTTTTCGTTCGATTAAAAATTTTTCTGATTTTCGTTTTGCCGCGATGAATCAGCACTTTAACGTTGCTTGCCGACTCCCCCATCATTTGACCGATACGCTCGATGGAATAGCCTTCCCATTCCTTCAAAATAATCGCCCGGCGTTGCGGCTCCGGCAAAAGGTTGAGTTCTTCGATTACATCTTGAACTTCTAATTCGACCTTGAAATCCCGCGCCGGAATTTCATTTTCGTTATGAAAATCTTCGTCGTCGAGCGATAAAAGAACGCTTCGTTTTCGGTTGCGGTAATCGTCGCAAACATTAAAGATGATACGGTATAAATAACCGAAAAACTCTTTGATTCCGTCCCGCTCGCGGCAAATGTTGCGCGAAAACCGCATCCACACTTCCTGCGCCGCGTCTTCCAATTCATCGTCGGGAACATTCCCTTTGACGCAAAGACTGATTACCAGCCGATTGAAATCGGAGCGGATTCGCGCGAAGGCTTCTTCATCGCCCGAGCAGAATCTCTCGACCAAATCATTAAATTTTTGGCTGGCTTCAGACACGCGAATTTTCCTCTCGAACAATCCTTAGTTTCTGAAGTCGAAAGTCGTTTCAATTACAAGTAAAACAAATTGAATCACGCGCGACATCCGGTGTGAATCAACCGGCGCGCAGCTTCAAAAACCGAAAAAATAATTTTTTGCCCTGTAACCTTTTTCGCTTTCGGCGGTCAATAAGGACGATGGGCAAAATTTGTGGAAGAGTCACAGCGAATAATGCTAATAATTTTATCAGATTCATTGCCCTGGAAGCGAGCCGGGCGAAAAGGCGCGGTTTGAAATACTAAAAATTAAAAACAAAAAGTAAGGAGAATTCAGCAGCGTTTCGTTAAGGAAAAATCTTCAGCTTACGACCGAAGCGGCGGTTTTTGCGAGGCGCAACCGAGGATTAAATTTATGTTCACGAAACAACAAAAACCAGCAACAAATTACACAAACATCTTGACTCTTTTCCTGCTTGCCGCGTTCGCCTTGTTCGGCGGCGCGGGGGCGATCACGCCGACAGCGGCGCAAATCGCCCGCGACGACCAATCGGTGCGCGTGAAAAACGTCCGCCCAGCGACGGATTTTTCCGTTTTGCCGCTTCTGACCGGCGAAGAACCGGTGGGCGACAAACTGCTCGGTGGATTGTTCGACGCGCGCAACGGCGGCGGTGGTAAATCGGAAAGTCCCGTCACCGAAACGGGAGTCTTCAAAAAACCGGTAGCGTTCAAAAGCTTCCGCGACTGGCTCACGGCGTTTTTGGCGCGTGAAAAAGTCGGCAAATCTGAAGACGCTGTGGCGGGCGGCTTTCCGGCAATCGTCTTCGATGCTGAAATCGGCGGCGAACTGCGGCGCGGCATCGCAGTTGATTATGGCGATTATTTAATGTTTCATTTGACGACCGACAAAGCAGCCACGTCCGACGATTTAATGAAAGCGTCGTTCGACCGGATGGAGATGGTCGCGCGGGCGGGGACCGATTTAGACCCGAACAATCCAGACCGTTGCAACTGCGTGCTTTACGTTCGCAACAATTTCGTGTCGAGTTTGCCGAATCCGCTGACTTACGCCTCGCAAAAGCGGAACGTAATCAACCACTATTTCCCGCGCGTGCCGAGCGCGGCGATTCACCCGATTAACAGCGGCAGATACGCCGAAAATTGGCACGTTTCAGCGGTTCGCAACATCGTCATTGACAACACGAACGGCAGCCTGAAATTGACCATCCGCGAAGCAAACTATCCGAGTTGCGGCATCTACGAGCGCACCGGCACGCCCGAACAGCTTGGGATTATGGGCTATTACGATCCAACTTATCCGGCGACCTCAGGCTCGCGTTCGGACATGACCGCGCCGAAACTCAACACGATTACAAACTCGTCCGTTCCGCGCGGGCGCGAACATGAAATCGTCGCTAACGGCGCGAACTTTGAGGCGAGCAACTCGCAAATCGTGATTTTTGGCGGTTGGTGCGATGCGTGGGGCAAATGCGTGATTCCGAATTCACATCTGCGGCAGCCAACCAGCACGAAGTTGCGAATCCCACTGATAATGAATAACCCCGGCGATTACCACGTTTATGTCTTTAACCCGACGACCGGAAAAACGTCCGACGGCAAGAAGATAAACGTCTATTAACGCCCGATTCTTTTTAAATCGGAAAAGCCGGATGCTTTTGCAGAATTGGGAGCGTCCGGCTAACCACGAAGGCTAGAGTTAGAAAGATGGAAACGACACGGAAAAGAAAAGTTTTGATCGTCGGTGGCAGCCGCGGGCTGGGACTTGCGCTCGCCTCGCATTTTTGCCGTCGCGGACACGAGACCGTGATTTTGTCGCGGCGAGCGCCGTGCGCCGCGATTGATGCCGAAATCATTTCGGACGACGCGGCACACGCGGGCATCGCCGAACAACGCCTGCGGGAAATCGATCCGAATCTGCTAATTGTCAATTTCGCCCTAGGAATTTACCGTCGCCCCGAAACGCTGACCGACGCGGAAATCGGACGGGGCATCGAAATTAACGCGACAGGCGCAATTCGCTGGCTCAGCGCGGCGATTCGGCTGCTGCCGCCGGGTGCCAGAATCGGCTGGATTTCGTCTTTGACCGCGCTCGTTCCCGACGAAATTTGGGCAATTTACGCGGCGACGAAAACCGCCGTCAACCACTTTATCGAATGCGTGCGCCCGCAGGCGGCGCAACGCGGCATCAGACTGACCGTTTGCTATCCGGGCTGTTTGCAGACAGATTTTCACCGCGCCGCCGGAGCGGAAAACGCGCCGCCCGAAGCGGCTGCGCCAGATGATATTGCAGGCGCACTCGGCGCGGCGATTGAGGACGGTTTAGAATTTTGGGCGGCGGAGATGGACGCGGTGGCGGTCGAGCGTTACTACGAATTGCGGCGGCAATTTTCGGCTTCGGCGGAGGGAAAACTTCGATGACGACTGAAAACGAGCAAACAATCAGAAATTTGATTTCGCGCGGCGGCGGTTGGGCGGCGAAGTCTCTGTTCGACGATGCCGCGTCGCGCGAAATCAACGGCAAACGGCAAAATTTCGATCTCGCCGAAGCGGTTTTTCGCGACTGTTCCGGTCGCGGCGCAATCGAAAATCTTCGCAGATACCGAGCGTTGACCTGCTTTGAATTCGACGAAAAAAACGTCCGCGCTGACTTGAAGGAAGAGGCGGTGGAAGTTCTGCCGCTCGCCGAAGTCGAACACTTTTTTTCGGTGGGCGAGTTGAGCAATTACTGGCTCGAAAAATTGTGCGAGCATTTGGGCGCGACGCGCAAAACTCTCGCCGAACGACTGGACGCAGTTTCGGCGAGCGACACCGCGATGCCCGCTGGTTCGCTCGAACTTTTGAACCAGTTCAGCATCCGCCTGATCTGCAATTTATTCGATTTGTCCGCCGACGGCGTTCGACTCGGGGTTGTCGAAAACGACCGGGCGGAATTGTGCTGGCGGCGTTGGCATTTGTCGGACGAGCAGAACGCGCCCGTTTTGTTCGAGAGCGAACGTTTTTCGCGCCTTAAACGAAATCAATTTTTCGTCTGGCGGCTCGTTCACGACGCGGCTCATCTGGTTCATTTGGCTAAATTTCCGCTGGCGGGAAATGCGCTCGAACCTATCTGGTTGGCGACGATGGAAGCGGCGGCGATGTTCGCCGAAAGAGCGGTTTTTGAGCGACTCGAAAACGGAGAATTGACGTTGCCGCCGGAATGGGGGTTCGACGCACAAAAAATCAAAACCGTTTTTTTGTCGGGTTTTGCCGAGCGCGCTTTGCGGCTCGATTACGATTTGGCGGTTCATTTGCACGGCGAGTCGGTCGAATTTTGGATTCAAAAAACTTCGCGCCAAACGGGACTGCGCCCAGAGTTTTTCAAATTCGCCGAAGAATTTCACGGCTTGCCCGGTTTCGGCGCGGCGTATCTCGCCGGCGCGGAAAGTTTCGCCACGTTCGACGACTGCCAAAAAGTTTTGAGCGGCGTGCAGCCGCTCGATTTTTTTGCCGCGCGGCGCGGCGACGAATTATCTCGCAGCGAAGAAACCGATATTCCGGCGCGGCAGCCCGTCCACGCAGTCGAAATAAACCGCGTCGGAACGACCGGCGCGACGCTTCGTGCAAACGTCGTCAATCCGCTCAACGCCCGCGAAGAGACGATGAATTTTGAAGTCGAATTGACAGTTGACCTCGCCGCCGACCGGCGCGGAATTCATATGAGCCGTTTGCAGCAGACGGTTTTGGCGGCGGGCGAAAGAAAATGGGGCGAGATTTCGGGAATCGCCGGTTTCCTCGCCGACGAAGCCAAACGCTTGCAACAGAGCGAAAACGCCTTCGCCGCGATAAAAACGGTGTTATTGCAGCCGAGTTTCAATGTTCTAAGCCGAACCGCTTCGGCACAGCCATTGACGCTGACGTTTCGGCATCGGACGGGTGCGCATGGCGAATTAAAAACGATTGAAATCGCCACCGCCATTATGACCGCCTGCCCCTGTACGCTCGCTTACAGCCGTTTGAAGGGCGAGAAGACATTGCGCCGCCGAATGCGGAACGCGAAATTTATTCTGCCCGAAGATTTCCCGCCGACCTTTACGCATTCGCAACCCGGTGAAATAACGGTGGCGGTCGCTTCAAGCGAGGCTTTGCCGCCGATTCCTGTTTTGCTGCGCTCAATCGCCTCCGAAGCGCACCTCGTCGAATCGGTTCTGAAGCGACCGGACGAACACCGCCTCGTCGAAAAATCTCACCGCCGACCGCAATTCGGCGAAGACGTTTGCCGCGCCGTTGCCGTCGCGGTGGCTTCGCTTCTCGGCGCAGACGACCAACTAAAAGTGACCGTTTCGCTCAACGAAAGCATTCACTCGCACCGCGTTTACGCGGAAATCGAATCGGAGGCGGTGAGTTTATGGTCTTGAGCCGCATCAAACCAGAATCAGCCGGACTATATGCCGAAGATTTTGCTGGCGAAATGCCGCCCGAACTGCTCCGGCGCGTCGAAAGATTGTCAGCAGCTAATTCCTTGCGCTTCGACCGGAAGGGTGTTAACGCATTGACCGCGCAATTAGCCGAACGGCACGCCTATTTTTTCGAGCCGACGAAATACTACTCGACGTTGCTCAACGCGAATTTTGACGCAGTGCTGATAAAAAATTTTCTGCCGCCTGACGCTTCAAAAGTCGTTTGCCAGGCGATTTTGCTAGCGTTCGTGAGTCGAATGGGAACTTTGTCACCGCACGACACGCGGGAAGATTCGCTCGTCTGGACGATGCAGGCACGAGACGAATATGCCGCCGAAAGACGCTTCAAGACATTCTCGGAACATTCGGCGGAAGCCGCCCTGCACACCGATTCGCAGTATCGACTAAAACCGGAAAATTTTCTGGGGTTCTACGTTTACCGGCAAGCGCGTTGCGGCGGCGGGCGGACGCGCTTGCTCGGCGGCGAGCGTTTGCTGACTGCGCTGCTTGAATCAAGCGCCGGCAGCCGGTGCGTGAAGACGTTATCACACGCGAAAATCTCGTTTTTGATTCCGCCGATTTTCGTTACCGACCCGAAAAAATCATTTGTCAAAGCCGCGATCTTCGGCAAAACCCCGTTCATTCGCTACCGCGCTGACACGCTTCAGCCGGAATTGATTAAAGGTTATTCCGCGGGAGAGCGGCACGAAATAATCGAATCGCTCGATTTTTTGCGGAAGCGCATTGAAAATTTTTCTCACACAACCGAGATTTCTTTAAACGACGGCGATTTGCTGTTTATCAATAATCATAGAAAACTGCACGGAAGAACGGCTTTTGAAGATAAAAGTAGATGCTTGTTTAGAATCCGATTTAATTAGCAATTCGGGGCTCAGACTTTTTCATCGATCCAGAATTCGTCGAAGCGAGCGGTTAGTGCTTGGAGTAACGGTCGCGCTTTGCTCGCAGGCAGGTTAAAATCTTGCGCCCGAATCAATGTGTGGCTTTTCCTCCGGCGATCATCTGTATTTTAGCCAAAAATCAACCGCATCTGGCGGCGTTTTGCGATTGGCTCAATAAAATACGTTTTATTTCTTTTTGGCTTGAAATAGCTGGGCTTGAAAAGACCATCAAAATTTCCTGACTCCTTCTAGACTGATTCAGTAACTAAATTCAATGTCAAATAAATAATTTATGTTCAGTAAGCATTTTTGTTAGAACTTGTTGGCACCAGTTCCCAACTTACTAGCATAAAAATCGGTTCATCCTTAAAATATGTTAAAGACAGTCCCAACTTCAACAAAAAGACACAAAAAAACCGCTACGTAGAATCAACAACTTACGAGCAGTTTAGTTCCCATTCTGGGCGAAGCAAACCATAAATCATTTGATCAACGCGATTTCCATTGATCAAATAATGCTGACGCAAAATACCTTCTTGGATAAACCCAAGGCGTTCAACGAGTTTCCATGAGCGTATGTTGTCAGAACTTATTGTTGCAAATATCCTGTATAAATCGGTCTCCTGGAATATCTTTTCAATCATGAGAGAAACAGCATTCTTTGCTAACCCCTGCCCCTGATAAGTTTCTGAAAGTATATAAGAAATCTCAGTGTATCCACTATGCCAAGAGGTATTTGAAGCGGCTACCGTTCCGATGGCTTCCCCATCAAATTCAACTATCCAGCGATATTCAGACTTTAAGACATCTGATAAATCGCTTGTGCATAGTAATAAACGCTTTTTTAAATCTTCAGTTGAAGATTTAATTAGGGGCATATGATTTTGAGAACTCTCCTGACTGCGCCACTGCAACCAGTTTGCAGCATATTTATCACTTACTGTTATGAGGCTGACACGATTTTCGATGGCGGGAGAATAATCTTTTTTTTGCATTTTGCTCCGTAATTTTTTGAAGACTAATTTATTTCTAATTTAACTCCAGTTACTATTTTGTGGACCCAATTATTGCATTTTCAAATAATTTACGGCATCCATCTCTTCGCCAGAATACTATTGACAGCAACAAGAGCATCCTGCTTCTTCGGATGATAATTTGTGTCGGATATCAATTTATGAGCTAAAGCGGCATCTGTTGTTGAAAGTCCATTTTTTTTCCAATCGCAAATAATATCATCCCAAGTACGTTCCGCCCAGTAAAATTTTCTTGAACTTTGTAAAAGTTTTCTTGCAAATGTTCCTGATAAAACTTTTCGTTTCTCCATCTGATATAGAATAGACCTGATATGGACTATCGAAGCTGTAAGTTCTTTAAAAGAGTTGGGATGAAGTGCTACCGCCACATCCGCGTCCGAGCGGAGCATTCCCAGTCTAAACATCATAAAAACGCTGCCTATGCCAATCATTCCAACTGACCACAACTCGTTAGCTCTCAATGCTCCCATACTGGACGCACCAATTAAGCACCAACCCTTTTGTAATAATTTGCGACATTCCGTAGGAGTAATGGATAAACTTGATCCGAATAAGCCGTCGATTAATATCACTGTGCCGACTTTTCTGTCGGCAATCAAACAATCTAAATCACCTCTTTTCGCAGGCGGTCGGATATCTAAACAAGATCGCTTGTCATCCGGAAGATCACTTATTGACGAACCTGCGAAAACGACAGGTTTATATCTATTCTTAAACATTACGCCTCCGATTAGGATCTACAATAATATCAATCATCCCTGGGACGACCACATGGACGGTAGGAATTCCTAATTGAGGATCGGTAAGGTCAGTATATAATATATCGCTAAAACCTATTGTGTTTATTTTTTCGCATAAAAAGCAAAGAGTGTCTTTTATCGTCAGAAGCCTGTCAAATGAAACCTGTTTCAGTGAACTCATACCGTTGCGCTTTGCCAATTCGCGTATCAATTCCAGATTTCTGATAACCTCATCGTAATCCGAATTCCAATCTTCAGCGTGTCTGATGAGATCTTCGCGGCTCGCTTGAATCGAAACAACACGTGATTGTGCAGTTTCCGCCAAGGCTCTACGCAAAGCGACAGCGGGATGAATATGTGATCCCTGTCCTCCTATTATTATTTGCGGTCCTATTGAGTAATGGTCGAATGTAAAAACCCTAAAAGTTGCCGTAGGCGATAATTCCGAAAGGTCCAAAATAAATAAATCTATGCCTGCGTCAATAAAAGTCTTAACTAATCTCTGTTCATCGGAATTTTTTTTTAAACTATTTAAATCAAGAAGTTTTCCTTGTCCTCCTTCTAGGTATTTCGATACAGTATCTCGCTCGATTACCTCAAATAATGCATGAAGTATAGCTTCGGCAATAGTATTTCCTGAGGCTAGTCCTGTGGTTGATGGACGAGTTGGTCTAAATGTATCGTTACCCGGATTATAAGGAAAAAGAACTTCCGATGCAGGAACTAAGTTTGCTTGTCCTGTCCGCAAACTCGTAGCCGATACCCATTCGATCTTTTTATTGCCAAATGATTCAATGCCCAGAATGCTCGGGCTAACATATTGACGATTTGAAGAGTTGAGTTCCGGAATAGTAGCAACGATCGTCTTTTGGTAAACACTGGCAGAATGCCGCTCCACCGCCTCAAGCAAAGCTGAAACAATAGCATCGATTCCTCTGATTCCTTTTCCTTGAGCTGCAGTTATCTGTGTCTCGTGCACTTTTGGTCGGCACACAGTTGCAACAGGGATTCCTAAACGATCTAGTTCTGTAATATCTGCAACACGAGTAACTCCCATGATTTGACGTAACTTCCATACCTTTCTAAGGGTAGAGCGCACATCACGAACACGATAGCTAGTTTGGTAAAATGACAATAAATCATTATCTTCGCAAATTGAGGAGATACCAGCTAAGTGATCCATATTATCTCGCAAGAAGGTTAAAATAACTCAATCCATTATTTGTGTTATTAAAATCAGCCGTTTTTTATAAAGGGCTGTAAGCCAAGTCAGAGCAGTTGAGACTGGAATATCGGAAGGTAAATATTGCTCAAATAGTGCTCCAATTGTAACTCTGCCATCAGCATTGGCAAGAAGATCAAAACACCAAGGTTCGATGGCATATCTCTCCGCTCTTGATTCTGCGAGCAGTTCAGCTTTCATACAGCCGTTCGATGACATACATTCAACTTTAACATTAGGCGGCAGGCTAAAAGTATTTGTTGTTTTGAGTTCATCGTTGGCAATTTGTCTTACACCTAAAAAAGTCGAACCCAAAACAAGCCCATCGAGTTCTGTCATCAGAAGCATTTCAATTGCTTGTAAAGGACTTTCAACCATTGCCTGTCCTTTGACGTTTAATGATGTGTTCACGAGGATGGGTAAACCAATTTTCTCATTCATGAGCATAAGTAAATTATGCAGGCGAGGTAAGAGTTTTTTATCGATTGTCTGGAGCCGAGCACTGCCATCAACATGAGAGACTGCGGATAGTTGCTTTCGATAAACTTCTTTTATTTTAACAACTCGCATCATGTGCGGAGAAGGAGTGTCTATCTCGAAATATTTCGCGGCTAACTCAACAGGTACGATAGGAGCTAATGGACGAAACTCTTCCCTATATTTTATTTCTTCATTAATTCTTGTCCGTATGGCTTCATCGCGCGGATCTGCCAAAATAGATCGGTGTCCAAGAGCGCGCGGACCAAACTCGGAAGCACCGTCAAACCAACCAATTATCTTGCCGGCAGCTAATTTATCTGCTAAATCGTTTAAATCAAGTTCTTCAATGGCTAAGTAATGCTGAAATTCACGTATTGCTACTGAATAATCATCTTTTCCGTAGTTGTAACCTAAGAAGTCTACATAATCTAGAGTAGGACGCGAAGTTGAATGAGTTAAGAAGAATTCGCCAGCCGCGGCAGCTCCTAAAGCTATTCCTGCATCATTGCTTGCAGGCAAAATAAAAAGTTTTTCAACGGACGTTTCGCGCCACAGACGCTCATTTGCAACACTATTAAGTGCGATGCCGCCAGAGTAGGCAAGGTTGCGGTGACCAGTTATAGAAATTGCCTTATTTACCCTTTCAATAAGCGCCTCTTCCAAATCTTTCTGTATTCTTGCTGCCAAATGTCGATACTCCATAGGATTTTTTTTACCTATTGTTTTACAAAACTTATTTTTCCAAGCAGCGCTAAATTGCAGACGTTCATTCTCATCTCGCATCAAAAAGGATTCACCACAATTACTGGGATTTCCATAAGGAGCTAGCCCCATTAACTTCCCACCTTCTTGCCAGTCTCCAAAAATATATTGGCTGACTGCAGCATAAACTTCACCTAACGAAGAAGATCCACAACGAATATTAAATGACTCTGCTTCCTCACGGTCTACAAGCTCAAATCCCAACGGACCAAATGTATATGTAGATTGAACATGCAATTTAGGTCGATAATGCCGCTCCATTTCAACGTAATCCTTTAGTTCAGGACCAAGCAACATTAAATCGCTCATTCCGACGGTACTTCCACCAGAGCCATCGGCAACGAATACTGTTGCTGTTGAGAAAGGAGAAGCAAAGAAAGCGGCGAACGCATGTGCTAGATGATGAGATATATAAAGGCATTGTTTACTGAATGGATTGAAAATATCGAAATCCTGATCGGCACATGGTTGAGATAAGCCAACCCATCCCGGAAGTAATGGTTGTGCATTGAAGCAAAATAAATCTACCTCTTTAGCAGTTATTCCAGTAGCGTTAAGACAATATTCAATTGCCTCCTTTGCCTGTAAGTATCCAGTTCCGTCTCTTTTTATTCGCGTGAGACGCTCAAGCTGTATTCCAACTTCAATACGCCCATTGCGAATTAAGCAAGCTGAAGCATCATGGCTCGCGG